>Ga0247832_1003199_pt1 | contig 22977 bp, 12 predicted proteins | sample LaCruzMarch2015__10_FD_192407 | JGI IMG/M metagenome (GOLD analysis project Ga0247832, IMG submission 192407) | Freshwater microbial communities from meromictic Lake La Cruz, Castile-La Mancha, Spain - LaCruzMarch2015_4m | ecosystem: Environmental > Aquatic > Freshwater > Lake | place: Spain... | reverse complement strand
TTTTAGTTCTGTTGCTTCTTTAACTGGCTCTTCTTCCATTTCGAGATCTTCAACGTCGTTAGCTTCTTCATCTCCGAATTCTGCTTCTTCTTCTGACTCTTCTTCTTTACTGCCAGTCTCTTCAGAAATTTTATCAAGGATATTTTGAAGATGGTCCATTACTGATTTAAGATCAGAAACGAGATCTGTTACTTCGTCTTTTTCACCTTCGAGCTCATCCATCATTTCGTCGTCTGAAGTAGGCACTTCAACTTCCATTTCCATACCCATTTCTTCTTCACCAGGGAACTGCTCATTAATTGTTGCTTTGAAGAGCTTTTCAAATGAGCCTTCAAATGATTTTGTTGGTTTTTCCATAGAATCTTTTAAAACTTTAGGGTCGTGCACTTCAGTGCCGTGCATCTCTTTTGGTGCATGTAAATCTTTTTTGCAAGCTTCTGGCCCTTGACCTGAAACCGGACGAGCCTTTTTAGCATTCATCATATCGTCGAGTTCTTTGTCTCCTTTAACTTTGTTAGAGGGGACTGCTTCAGAGGTTAATACCTTTGATTCATAAATTTCGGAAAGAGGGTTTTGCTTCATATGGTTTATATTTATATTTATTCTAAAAGGGGGGATTTTCTATTGTTAATATGTAATTAAAGTACCGGTAGTTCCATAGGAGTGTCTATCCCCTGTCCAGGGTATGTAAACTTGAGTCTGTCCGGTGTATGTCATTGATACTAATTGTAAATAATGATACCCTGGAGCTATTGTATTTGTATAAGCTGGTACAACAGCTAATCCTCCTGTGCCTGCTTCAAAAATAGGTATACCTGGTGTTTGAGAAAAATACTGGGATACAGTTGGTGTTTCCTGATTTAATGAGTAGGCAAAATAAAACGGTATAGCATTTTTAACAAAATTGGTTGTATTTAAATTAACTACTTGTGGGGTTCGGGAAATAAAACTAATTTTATTATTAACTCCTCCAAATTTTTCAAACGGTCCGTTTGTAGCTGCAGTTGCGCCGGCAGCTGTTGATGTCCAACCGTTAATACTAGTACCCCACCCATTAACTGTTCCAGTTTCTAAAATTGAAAATGATGCAGGATGCTGGTTATAAAGATTCCAAACAAATAATTTTGGATGACTTCCTCCGACGGCAGCTACTCTTCCGAAACTTACTTCAGTTTGTCCGGGATTATTAGTAGTTCTTAAACAACCAATAAGTCTTTTATTTGGTTCCCCCGATTTAACTAATATACCATTTTGAGAACCGGTAGTTGGAGGCGTTGCACCTGCAACTTGACTTGCCCAAGCTACAAATTCAACTTGAAAACTACCAGAACTAAAATGTAAATAAATATCATAATTCATATTAGCTGCTAAAGAAGATAAACTTACTGTTATAATAGAAGAAAATTGTTTAAGTTCCCATCTGTTTATTGTTGTATTCCATAACGAAACTACAGCACCGTTGTATGGATGAATATATAAATTAGTGGCGCTTTTAATATCCGTTGTAGTAATTGCTGTTGTGTTACTTAATGACATACGAATATTCATAATATTATGAATACCTCCTAATAGCTCGGTAACATTGCCTGATATATTCTGAACAGCTGTATCAAGATTATCTAAACTGTTATTAATAGGTTCATAACAGTCCCCAATACAGTCTGTTTCATTAAATGCTGTTGTATGTACTCGTGCCATAATTTATTTGTAATATACTGCTAATGATATATATTCTGGGTTTACAAATGTTCCAGATAGATCATGTATATTTATAGTAGCAGACGCAGGAGTAAAGGCTGTTGTAGGCTGTAACCAGGTATAAAAAGGGCTTGCTGCTGTAGAGCTTGAACTGCCTACTAGTGCATAACAGAGACTCGGGAAAGCGGTTCCAAAAGTTACAGCATATTGTCCTATACCTAAACTCGAAACAGACATATTATAAGAAGCAGATACTGTCGGGGTTACACCATTAAAGACAATCCATGCTTTTGGTATACCAGCTGCTTTTGCTGACAATTCTAAATAGCTCGAACTAAGAGCTAATAAATCTTGAGTTAGCCGAGACAGCTCTGCACTATCTTCACAGGCTTGTTGCTGCAATTTTAAGAAATTTGTATTGATAGTAGCCAAAGATGTTCCGACACATTCATCTAAATCAATGGTGGTTATAGCATTTGGCAGATCACAGATACTCATAACTTATATTACTATAACAGAAACATATTCGGGGTCTGCTACTTCTGAAGCTGTAATAGATCTTATATAAAGTCGGACGGAACTTGGGTCTCTTAGACTAGGTTGAGCCCAAACAAAATTGCCACTACTGGCTGCCTTTTCACTGCACGTTGCTATAACCCCGTAATTAGTGTTTGCAAGCGATGTTGTGAAGGTTACTTCAAATAACCCGGGATCAGTGGAATACTTTAAAACTGAAGAAACATTATAACTGTTACGAATTAACCTATTACCGAGAGGGTTTACAGTACCTGTATTTGCTTCTCTAGTAGCATCAAAAACTACCCAAGCCTTAGCAGCACCAGGTGTTACTAGACCGGATAGAGCATTAAGCTGGTTTGTAAGATTTGTAATATTACCTTCTATTTCTGTAATTGTATTAATATTATCACAGATACCTCCTTCTAATTTTGTAAAGTTGTCTCTTATTGTAAAGAGAGAATTACCGATACATTCGTTTGATTGGATTATTGAAACACCTAGACAAGACATTGTAATATATATTTAATTAGAGAGTTGTTGATTCACAACTCGGATCGAAGTAATCAATAAGAGTTTCAAAGTTTTCCCAAAGGTATCTTACAACCCGGTTAATAACTGTTGAGGTTACAATTTCGTTTTGACCAATAATCATCTTCTCTTTTCCGTGTAAAGGTGGTTTATATGACTTGCAAGGATAAGCTTCGTCAAATAGTAAAGTGTTTCGAAAGGTTTCTATATTATCCCACATTCTTTGAAATGCTTTTGTATAAACCCAGTTCTGTACATATTCATCTTTGTTGATAAGGATATCCTGTAATGACCAGTAATTAGAAGGTAGAGAGCCTTTAAGAAGCTTTTGTGTCATTAAGTCAGGGTATTTTAAAATTTTATCTCCAGCTGTTATTAATAAATTTCTATACTCATCCTGATACAAGCTTGTAATAGTTGGTAAGTTTTCTTTTTCTTGAATTATATAACCGGCAAACACCCCGTTTCTAAAGAATTTAAGAACTTGAGTTTCAAGCGCTAGGTAAATTATTTCTCTATTATATGAAGTATTAATTTTAACTGGTGCATTTGAAGTTGTAAACTCAGTGTATGAATAACTTTGCTTATAAACGCCTTCGTAACTATAGACTCGAATCTCTTTATTTGTTAGTACATGAACCATCTTTTGACTATCTACAGCGACCGAGAGAGGGGTAGTTATTTTAAGTTCATCATCGGTTATAGTGTTAAGCCATGTTCCAGTGTTTGAATAATGCTTAATGCAGCCGTTCCCGGTATCGGTTACCCATACATCATCAAACTGATCTATATGTATGTCATTAGGGTTTGAAAACTTATTAGTTGAAGCTGTAGTTCCAAATCCTCCCCAGCTTGTAAATAATACCCAGTCATCTCCAGAAGTATCTGGCTCGTAAGTGTAAACTGCTACTTGAGATAAAATATTATCAATTACATAGATTTTATCAGAAGAATCCATGCATATGTTTTTAATATTAGAAAACGCTAACACCCCATCAAAAGAGTCTCTATTACTATAATAAGTAGCGGTATAGTCTGAGTCAAGAAGTTTAATAATTGTCTTTAGAGATGTATAAAGTTTATTTTGCTTTGAAACTACCCCAGTAAATGTGCATCGTTGTTGTATAGCCGGGGAGGGTATCGGGTCATAAAAGGTGTCTAAATTTGGTAAATTGACGTTCCAGACCCCTTCATCACAAACAACAACTCGAGATTCCTCACAAGGTTCGTAATACCAGCGTTTTTGATACAGTCCTCCTGATACTGAAGATTGCCAAGTTGTCTCGAACGTACTTGTTGAATTAGCTCTTTTTCTAGCCTTCCAGTTCCAATCAACACAATATTTTTGTCTACAATTAGGGTTAAAGAATGCATTACGGCAATCTAAGTCAATCCAAGTACCACAATCAACCCACTCACCTATTGAACCTGGATCAGTAGCTGATGTTGGGGGAATATAAACGTCTCTCCAAGTTACTGAGTAAGGAAGAGTTGTATTAAAGCAATCTAAATCAGCCCAAGTCCAAACCGGGCAACCAGTTACCCCGGTAACCAAAATATTAGGCTGAGCACCGAGGTAGCCAAAATAATCTGAAAAAGTGCCTGTGTATGCCCGTCCTCGGGATTCAAGATATTCAAGATTTTCAGAGAATTTTTCAAAACAGTTATTAATGTTGTCCTCAACTGCCCAATCATTAATACCTACTTTTGGTTGATCAGGCCAAGGCAATACAATTGGAGTTAAAACAGAGCGATATTCTCTTGAAGAAACCGTATCATATTCTTTAACTATCTCTATAATGTCCGGCAGAGTTACTGTGTAAGGAATATCTGTATAATTTAAATAAGAAGTTACCCTTAATGTTTTAAAACCTAAAATATCATAACTAACACTAATGGAATTTGTAATATTACTACCAGTTAAAAATATTTCTTTACTATCATCTAAATCAATTCTTAAAGCAGTAATATAAGCTGTATTAGTAATAAGATTTTCAAAATTAATATTAACACCTGTAAGATTGTACCTATTTGGTGTATAAAGTTTTACAAGAGGTGGTGCAATTACTTTAAAGGTGTATGATTCGTCGATAAAAGCCGGCACACAGCTTATGGGATCGGACTGTAAATCACAACACGTACCTGTTACTTGAGCTCTAACAGTTACAAGAGTATCTTGATAAATATTAATCTTATTATATTCAGTTCCGTAGTCTTCAAATTTTAAACTATAGATAAAATCTGTTGTTGCTGAAATATAATTTACTTCTGTATGTATTTGAGACCAGTTAGTGGCTGAAAGAGTCCAGGTTATTTTATCTGCTGCACACGAAGCGGTTACAGGGCTAAAAAATTCAGCAGATAGAGCGCCTTCGTTTCTCCATTTTTTAGGAAAACCTCCCGGTGTTGAATTTATATAGCTTGACCCTGATCCTGGATTTCCGGATAGCCCTAAACAACCAACCGTAGCCCATGAAGAAGGGTAAGGAGTTCTAGTTGAACTAAGAGGTATAGCTGATAGTCCGGGAGCTATAGCTGACAACTCAAAAGTAGACCACTTCCACAAAATACCATATTTATCAAAACATCTCTCAATAGGTAAAGAACCGGAAAGTCCGGCTTGAATAGAAGCAACAAATAAGGCCTCTCTACCGTCTACTGGCAAAAATACTGTAGGTGTAGCCCCCGGATTAAAATTGTTAGGAATAGCAGATAAGGACATTTGTAGTAATATTTAGAGGTTTATTCCATCCATTCTACTCTAAGTAACTCAGCGTATGCAGGTTTAAGCTGTAACACCGCTACCTTAATATCTTCTTCAATACGTTTCCGAAGAGCAACATCAGTAATATTGGTTCCAGATAGTTTTATTTTGAAGAATACACTCTTTGAACCAGGCATTTTATGTTTAAAAAATCTTTCAATAACTTCAACATACTGTAGAGCAGCTGTAGGTATATTCCAAGTTATATCAGTAGCAAGTATTTTTTCTCTAACAAAAAATAGCATAAATTTAGCTTCTATTGCATAATCATAAATTCGGACAGTGTCTATATACCCGTTCCAAATAACTGATGTTGAATTGATTTCTTTATTTAAATTATCAGCCTTGCCACAAGGTGATCCGATAAACAGGTCATTTTTAAACTCGTAGTTTAAATCTAGGTTACCTGAAAGCTTTATAGAATCTCGCAAGTAGTTATCAACAAATAATTTTAATGTATGGTTTTTAAATGTACCGGTTACAAGATGCCATGCCTTATCAGCTAAGTACTGAGCGGGTACTGAAAGGGTGTAGGTAGAGTTTGGTAGACTACGGTTAGGGGATTTAACCGCTACCTTTAGCTGAAGCTGTGGGTTGTTATTATATAAAATTTTATTAAAAATTCTTTTTTGTTCATAACCGGTAAAGTCTCCTTTGCCTGTAAAGGAGAGGGCATCTACATTTTGGTTTTGAGTAGCAGGGTCGAGAGTGTTAAGATTTTGAGGTAAAAATATATCATTAAAGACTTTCCCGTCAAGGGTTACAAAATATAAAGTTTTTTCAAAGTCATGATATAAAACAGAATACCAAGTAAAGGAGTTCGAACTTCTACTATATGCTTTAATAAAGCTTATATTTTTTTCATCTGGCTGATCAGTTAAAACTCCTACCTCATACGTATCTTTTAGATTTTTATCAATAGTATTAATTTTATAAATCTTATTATAGTTTGCTAAAAACCATATATCATTATTCGGGTCTACAGCAATATTAGATCCGGTGCCGTTAGTGGGCACTGATGTTAATAGAACATTATTGCAATAAAGGTTTCCGTCATCTTTAATGACCCATTTTTGATTATAGTTATCAAACTTAACATCTAAACATGAAAGCTCTCTTATCAATACTCCAGACTGATCATAAGCAACCTGTTCCTTATAACCATATGAGGTGTTATTAAATGAAGTTAGGAGCAAATCTTTATTAAAAGTGTATGTACTGAGGGTAGTTATAACTGTTAAATTGTCGTATCCATCTAGAATAGATAGTTTAGGTATACCGTTAACGTTTAAGCCATTGCCTGATAAATCTTTCGAAAAAGTTAAAACATCCCCAATATGATTATATTTTATAACCCGGCCACTTAGAGCATCAACACTTATAACTTCAGCATTTGAATTTATATTATTACTTACGGGGCTCGAAGGTACACCTAAAATGCTTTGAGTATTTTTATCTGTGTATACTACTGATTCTTGATTGCAATAAAATAAATGACCGTAAGTATTTTCCGGGATAACAAAATAAGGATTATAATATAAGTTGTTATAGAATATACCGTACCCACCTTTGCGTAAATTACCTACAAGCTGGGTTGATGTTGCCTGGGTCCAATCAGGGCTATATACCCAAAATGATAATGTAAATTCATCTTCTAAATTATAAGATTGATTAAAGATTACTTTTGCGTCTATAAAATCTGTATTATCAAAAGATAAAGAACTTCTATCTAAAAAGCCTGGATCAAATAAACTAACTACCCAATCATTTTTAAAGTTAGATACAATTACTTTATTATCGTATATAGATTTGTCTACAGGTTCCGGATCATCCGGACAAGCACAAGACCAGTCTTCAATATCTAATTTTAACCTTGTTTTATCTTCACCTGCAAAAGTTTTAACAATATCCAAAGCAGTACTTTCGCCTTGATGGAAATATTGATATAAAACTCCGGGTTCAAAGGTTAATGTTGAATCAATATCGTAATAAAGCTCTTCATTTTTTATATAATCAGTAAAATTAGCTTCTCCGGCTAAAGCTTCCCAATAAGCAAGTCTACCAGGGTTATAATACCTATCTTTCCAGACGGGAGGTTCAGAAGATAGAGCGTATAGCCAAGAACATAACCAGGTACCGTCAGATCTCTCTGAAGCCGTGCCCCATGGAGTTGTATTACCGTAATTACCTAGCTTTTTAAATACTCTGTCTGCTAGAGCGGGTATAGGTCCAGGTACTGCCCCGTCAGCTATTAAAGTAGATTCTGCAATAGGTTGAGAGCTAGCAAAGAAGGGCATATGAAAGAAAGTTGTTTGATCTCGATTAAAATTAATTTCTGTAGTTTCAGCCTCATACCCTAAATGGATCTTATCGTAACCACCCTCCTGATTGGTACCGGTGAAAATTTTATAATACTCTCTTTGTTTAATGTCTGACATATTAGTTTGTTGTTATAACGTTTTTATCGTATGAATTATCAACCGGGGCTGGTCCTCCAGCAGGGGTAAGACCGGTTTTTAAATTAGCTACATTAACATTTACTTCAGTTTCTTCAAAAGCTCTTTCAATAGGAAAATCTATTAAAAAGTTTGTAGAAGTGTCTAGTATATCTTTATTTACACTAACGGTTTTGTTTTCAGCTTCAGATTCAATATCAAAATAATAAGTAACCCAATTATTTGATGGTATAAAACCTTTTTGTAAGGTTGTTGTAGTTACAGGTAAACATTTAAATACATAATCATTTATAGGGGTGTCATTTAACACAACCCCGGTAGCTCTCATTATATTGTCATTTGTAAAACATAAATATCTGTACCCTGCGTTTGTTTTTGTTTTAAAGGTTATAAGCCCGCCTTGATATACTACCTGAAATCTTTGTCTGTATATTTCTTCAATATCTAGTGAGCGCTCAGCTGTGTATACTGCGTATGGGTAAGACCCTCTTACTTGAAGATATCTATTATTAACAAATATTTCTACCTCATTTTCAGATTTAATAGGTGCTATATAAAACACTGAAGGGCTCTCAGATGATAGTTCTTGAATTATTGAGTTTGTAGTAGGTTCAAACTTGGCATAATATATAGAGGAACCTCTTGGTTGTAATAAGATGGAAGCAGGTAGCTCACCAATAGTTATTGTTTTTGCTGGGGTAAAGACAGTACTCAGACTAATAGAAGAGGTTAATACTAGACAAGTATTTTTGTTAATAGCTATATCTTGATAGTTATTAAAGCTATCAGTTTCATAAAAGGTGTACCCCTCTCTATATGCTTTATAAGATACCTTTAGTTCTTCATCTCTATAGTACTGATACTTCAGTGCTACAGGAGATAGACTAGAAAGGGACTTGTAGACAATTTCAGCCATTATTGATTATTTAATGGTTGTTTTATGTTTAACTAGTGGTTAATAACCGAGAGCTAGCCAGAAAAGATCCACACTACTATGCGGGTCTATATTAGCGTTTTGAACCTGCATTTGTAATCTGTTTGTATCAAAACGAACAATTTGACCGAAAGTATCAAAGAGAGCTGAACCCCCGGCAGTAATAATACGGACCGTTACTTGTGCGTGTATACAATTATTTGGGAAAGGTACAGGGAAAATAGCAGAAGGTGAAGCCTGTGTTGTGAACGGACCGATATTGCCCCACTGCATAATAAGCCCGCCAGGCATTATTTGATAGCCGTTTGTGCTTAAACTTGTTACTAGACTTATTCTATCAGCCGTAACAGCACTTAAAGCTATTTTATCTGTAGTAACTGCTCCTGAAGACAATTCAGCTGTATTAATACACCCATCAGTGAACATTGCATTTGTTATAGAATTATCTGCAGGAACTGCTTCAACTAAAGGAAGTAAATTATTAGATACTACTACAATCTTGCTACTAAGAGGAGGGGCAGATGTAAAGGTTAAATTAGTGCCGTTAAGAAAATAATCAGCCGTCTGTCCCGGCTCTTGAAGAACACCGTCTATATCTACTCGGTAGTTATTAGCATTGCGGGAACTTGAATTTGATAAAGCAAATATAGTCTGTGAGCCTGTTCCTGTAAACACATCTTTGGAAGGGTTTTGACCAGAAATAGAAATATTAATTGTATTATCAGCTGGAATTATCTGTATGCCCTCACCAACACCAGATAAAGAACGAAATCTTAAAGTAGTGCTGCCTATAGTTGTATCTGAACCTCTATACACCCCAGCTGCTCCACCGACATTACCACCTGTAGTTACTATTTGGTTTGCTAGTATTCTATAAGTCTCTTGACCTCCTCTAGAAACAGGTAGTTCATCGATAGAAACAATAGAGCCACCTACTGGTAACTGGGATATTTTAATACTAGCCATTTATATTATTTATGGTTCAATATAAAAATTTAAGTCTGTTATAATTGGTATACCGTCTTCTCCGGGGTTGATTTGCCCATCCTTGTCGTTTGGATTGTTGTCTTCAGTTGTTATAATATCTGTAGTTGGTAAAAAGTCAGATGATAGTAACTGACAGCTAGGGGTGTAGATTGGTGGATATAGATTATTGTTAGGGTTACCGAAATATGGGTTAGTTGTAGTTGAGGTTGTTAATAAGCGATCTTTAGGTATTAAAGGTATTAATGACTCTCCAGTCGTAGGAGTAGTAGTTGTAAATGCTAAACTGTTATTAATATCAAAAGCATAAAGATTACCTCTTACTGTATTGCGAGCTTTAACTAGAACTATATTTGATAAGTTAGGTAGAGAAATAGGTCCAACAGTTGTAGAGCATGAATCCTTAGTATTTGTATTGGCGCTATAACAGGTAAGAGAGGGATAAAACACAGGGTAGCTTTTAGCATCTCTTACATAGGTATGAATAATATCATAGTTACGAACATCGTTTATATCTGAAGGGTATTTACCATTGTAATGTATATTGTTACCGGAGGGAGGTGTATACCTAGTATGAGTAAATACAGGTGTTCCGTCACCGAGATCCCAATCAATACGATCTATAGGAAAAGAGCCGGGTTGGCACCCTGTTGGGGAAAGAGTTACTGTATGGGGGGTAGTACCGACAGGTGTTGTAGTACACGATATTTCTGCAACAGGGGGTAACTCTATTACCTCTACACATAGTGGTAATATTGCATTTTGCTCCTTTACCTCAACTGTATCTAAAAATTGTGCCCTAATAGCTGTACAATTTGTTTCATTATTTTCAAACATCCAAAGTTTTTCAAAATCTGCATCGGTAATAGTTTCACTCCAGCGTATCGGGTTTGCGCTATCAGAGTAATTTGCTAGATCATACCAGGACCAAAACTTACAATACCTTTGAAAGCACTGTGTTTCACTATCCCACCATTTAGGTCTTGGGGAAGTAACAGATGATGGAGGTACACACATTGTTTGATCCCAAGTTGCTTGCTGTAACTTACCACACTCTAAATTACTCCAATACCAATTAACATCATATTTACCTAAACAAAGTCTTGCCTCTACGCTTGGGTCTAAGTTTGTTCTCCTTCTTGACTGTATATGTCTTAAAGATACGGTGTAAATACCTGGCATTATATAAGTATGTTCTACTAAGGATATACAAGACAAAGAAATATTATTATTCGTATCATTATAGTAATCTCCGAAATCCCAGTTATAACTAATTTCATCAAACCCAAAATCAGATTGAGACTCTCTATTATAAAATAACACCTTGAGGCCTGGTGCATAGCCAGAGGTGTAGCCTGTTGTTGCATAAGCATTAGCAGTATTAATACCCTCAAAGGGCAAACCGTTATCCCAAGAATAATTACTTGGTACTGTTTCAGCATTATAAATTACAAAATTTGTATTCATCGAACGGTAATATTTAAAGAGTAATAGGTAGGGCCTATAGCGTTATTTACAGTAAATGTTGCTAAATAAGTACTTGCGAGTAATGGAGGGGTACCTTCAAAGAGCCCTGTTTCTGATAAGGTTACCCAAGAAGGTAGAGACACGGGGGTGTATGTAACTGGTGCGCTGGTTGCTGTGCATTGAAAATTAAGTGTATCGAGAGTTACAATTGCTACTATTTCTTCTCCTGCGATAGTTACTAGTGGGTTGTTACCACTAATAGTAAGAACTTCAGTCTGTTCTACCCCTTCAAGGGTCACACTGAGATCGTGAAGTATGGCTGGTGGCTCAAAAATAGTACTACTTGATAGAGATGAGTATATACTTATTATATCAAGTTCAAGCTGTGGTAAATCTTTAATATTAATTTCTATTAAAATATCTTCGCTATTATTACCTTTTCCGGAAATTACAAAAAGATATTCTCTTTTAAATGTATTATGGGAAAGTAGAGGTTCGTTAATAGAAGATAAACTTACACTTGACAGACTCTGTAAGGTGTTTATATCTCCCGATGTTACAGGAAAAATCTTTTTAAGTGTTAAGCTATTGAGGTCATAACTATAAAGCTCTGGTGTTAGTGTATTATCCTTATAACCACATACTGAAATAACAACTATTTTTTCTTGAGGGAAAAACCAAGTTTCCCCAGCCTTCGCAAATGTATAACCTGAAAAGTTAGTGTTAGCAAATTCTCGAATAAAGGATGTAGAAACTGGCATTGCCAGGGAAATATATCTAGCATTATCAGAAATACTAAAGATATTATCAGTATCATAATTATAACTTAATTTTTCAAAAATAGCAGAACCGGTTGTCTGAACAAAAAGAGTATCAAAGAAGACATCTATTTTTTTAATACCGTTAATACCGGTTAATTCATTTATTAGGTTTGTATTAGTATAGGTATCAAATACTGCTGATAGAGATATATAAGCTGGTCTTACATGCTGAGCGTTGTCTCTTACCCAGACTTCTCCTAAAACCTCTTTACGGTTTACAGACGGAATATTTCTTATATCTTTATAAAGGCCGTACTGGTTGCCATAAACGTCAGTTACCCAATTATCAACCTGGAGATTATTTTGTTTTAATACTTGAGACTGTGCCCATTTTTCAACATCTACTTCCCCTGTAAATGTAGTTGGCTTGTTAGCAATATCTCCCCAAGTTGAGTCCTCTTTACCAGTCCATGGAGATTGACGGGATACAGGGGTTAAAAGTCCGATCTTTAATCTACTATTTGTTTCAATGCCGGACTGGTACGGTAAAAATTTTTGATATTTTTTAAATACACTCTTTTTAATAATCCCCGCTATTGGTCCAGCTACAATAGGTTCTTTTAACCAAATATTATTTTCTAATATTTCTGTATACGGTGTTGGTATATCTTGTTTAGCTAAACCTCTACCATCTACCCGTTTATTTTTATCTTGAAAGTATTGAAGAAGTGTTTCTGAGGTAAGGTTTAGAGATGTTGTGTAGTCTTTATCTACATAAACGGTAGCACCTAAATTATTTGGAGTTGAGTAACCGCCTGAATCTTGAACACTGTAAAGATTGTCTCCAACGTATGGGAATGCTGCTACAGTTGGAAAGTTTTGATTGGTTAAATTAGCCCAAGGTGCTGATGCTTGTATAGCTAAATTAGCCGATATATCTCTGTAAGAGGTTGTTGTTATTTGTGGTACTGCAGTAATATTCCAGGTAAAGGAGTTTAAAGCATTATAACTAACTTCTACTGGTTGATTGTCTACTAGGTTTTCTAATACTAAATTACTGGTAGCGGTTGTAGGGGTTACTACTAATTCAACATTACTATTGTTTAAAAGAGACGCTATGTTGGCAGTACTTGTGGTATTAAAGTTAAGGGTGCACCATTTACTAGATTGATCAATAGCTTGAAGCTGTATGGGTTGATTCCAATACACTCGGGTTGGATAATTTCGGGTATATTCAACACGGGTACCGGTCTCAAGCTCTATATCAGATATTTCAGGCTGAGAAACAACGTTATGATCGTCTACTAAACGTAAAGGTGTTCCCCAGGATTCAATACCTTTATATTCTGTAGCTAGATCTTTATCTAGATAAGTCTTAGCCCAAAAAGGTCTAGCTCCGGCAAAACGGGGATTAGTATATTGAGTGGCAACACCTCGGTTGTAGTCCCACCCCTTTAAAGGGGTATTAAGAACAAATCCGGGTACCGGTGTATTATAGCCAGTTAATGATTGAACTAACCCTACATTAGGTATAGCAGTTACAGGTGGTATGTTGGTGAATGTGTAGTAACCGGTATTTGCATAATAAAAGGTTCCACCTGATATTTCAATCCTAGCTGATAATGCTGTAACCGCAAAAGTGTAAAGACCAGAAAGAGTCGGGGTTATTAAAATACTAGGCTGATCTTTAAAATACTGTAAAGGTTGCCCGGGGGCAGATAAGGACCATTGTAAAATGGATACTATATTACTATTTAAATTTAAAGCAGGGTATTGTGGATAAGCTGGGTTAGCAGCATTTAAAGCAGCAGGATCAGTATATGTTTCATAAGGATAACTGAGTACAAAATTTTTATCTGGGCCAATCGAAATATAATCAAAGCTTGTCCAGATAGACCCTCTATTTTCTGAAACATCTATAGGTTGTAGCTCTGCGCTAGTTAAAGAGTATGAAGATGTTTCTTTTCGAGAGTATATTAAAATATCTCCAGGGGTTAAAACCATATTAGAAGGTTCGTTAGAGTTAACCCATGTAGTAGTGGTATCTCCAACTGACTTTGTTGCTTTTATCCAACTAAAGTTACTATTAGTTGATGGCTGAATACTATACCGAGCAATTAAATCAGGCAATATAACCTCTTCTTTATCTTTTGTACGAATACTTGTTCTAAAATATATATATTGTTTTCCGTTTTGTAATAATAGGTTATTACCAAACTTATTACTGCCTGAATACCATTTACCGTCCCCCCAACCAATTTTAGTATTAGTTTTAAACCAAGCAAAATCAGAACTTGTTAGATATGTTGTACCTGTTTGATCGGTCCAAGAGGTTAAATCTATATTAGAAGCTGTGCTGTCATCTTGTATAATAAAATCAGTAAATGACTGATTATCAGTATATGTATTACCTGGGTGACCAAGAGGGGTGAACAACACCGAGTTACAAGTACATAAGTTAAAGTCTGTATAAGAGGTATTTGGTGTAGATGCAAATTTACAATCAGGCTGGTGGTTTATTGAGCGAAATACTGTATTAGCATCTGTATTATTTGGTCCGTTCCAAATAAAGCGGTTATAAGTACCAGATTTAAAAAGACCTTGAAAACTGGGTTGTTGAGTGGCTATAATATTACTTCCTGGTATCAGTAGAGGTTTACCTGATAACCAACAGCACTCGGTGGCATCTTCAATTGTATCTTTATAATTTGTTAATTTGTAAATAACATCAGCACTTGATAAAGCATCTCCGGCAGTTGCATGAATAAAATCAATATCTGAGACTAATAGAGGGGTACAGATATTAGATATATTTTCCGGATAATAATTTGGATAGTCTTGAGTCGGGTCTATTTTTTCGTACGGCCAAACAATTGTACTATCACTATTAGCTTTTACAGATATATCAGTCTTATTAAAACGATAAAGCCACGCTTCTTTTTGTTCACCGGAAAAACTACCGTCAGTATAGTTGGGTGGTACTGACCAAATACGTATTTTATCAGCTTGACTAAAATTACTATTTGGATAAGCCTTATTATCTGTTAAAGTTGTATCATTAATTTTTGTTATTTTTGTTGCAGTAAGTTCAGTCTGATTTGACCAGTATGCTTCTTGTATTGCTTGCTGTAACCTTGTCTCTAAAAATGAGTATCTAGGGTCTGAAACTAGTTCATAACCAGTCCATTCAATATCTTCTGCAGACAGCCCATAACCCGGATATGGGAAAATAAATGCGGTTTTGCTAGATGCCTGAAGTTCAGCAAGCATATTTACATCTTGATAATTTATCTCGGGTCTTCTTAACCAGGCTCCTTGTGTGCCTCTGGTTGTTTTTACAAAAATTGTATCGGCATTTTCTAAACTTGAGCCTGCTGTACCAAAGGTTGAAAAATCTAAGCTACTTAGAGCTACAGGCTCATAGATAGGTAACGTTTTTGCATAGGTATTATAAACACCGTAAGGCCAGAAAAACGAATTACTACCTTGTTCAATATCTAAAGTATAAAAATCGGCCTGGGTGCTTGGCTGAGAGCTAAAAGAAGTATAAATGTCTCCGCCGAGATATTTTTCTGAAAGATCTAAACTTAACTCAGTTAAATCTCCGCCAGACAAATATAGATAGTCTGCAGATAGTGGGTAAATACCTAACTTATAAACCCAATCAGTAGATGTTAGATTGAGATTCTTAGTACTTAAAAAGTTAGCTAAATCGGTATTTGTAAGATCATAGTATGCTGAAACTGGGACAGTAGAAGAGTGATCTAAGTAGTTTTGCGAATCATAAAGTTCTTCAATTTGAATACCTATAGTATCCTTAATAGAGCTTAATTCAGGCACGTTTTTCCAAATCGAAGCAGGAAGAGAAATAGCGTCGCTAGGCTTTTGAGTATAATTGAGTAAAATGAACTTTTGAAGCTCTTGAGTAATACCAAAGTTGGAACCAGCCAAGTTATATTTTAATTTAGACTGTTTAACTGACTCTCTTAATTTAAAATAATAAAGAGAAATCTCTTTTAATTTTCTTGCAAAATAAGGAATAGCTAAAAGAAGCTCTTTTTCATCTTCTACATTTACATTATTATACCAGTTTTCAATCTCTTCGTTTGAAAAAAATATTTGTAATTGTTTTAAAAGAGTAAGATAGTTAAGTTTTATTTGTAATTTTTGATCCGTAACTTGTCTACTTTTATCTTTATACCATTCTACAAGGTATTCGTTGTATTGTTTATATTCCTGTCCTGGTATTATACCACTATGGGATCTATACCAGTCCTGATAAGAAAAGGGAGCGTCTACATCACTCAAAGAAGTAGTGATTAATGTAGGACGGGCGTATTGTAAAGTTTGTTGACGGTTACCTATACTCACTTAGATTATTTAAGAAAAAGATTCTTAGTTAACAAGTATCTGAAGGTTGTTTCTATAGCTCCTTCATCTCCGTACCAATCCTGAACCGATGAAAGATAAGGAGATTGAGTAGTATGAGGAGACTCCCAGTCAATTACATTTTCTATATAATCTCCAGAATATACAGGTTCGTACTTGTAAAATAGGTAATTAGTTAAAATAGGTGGTGCAAAACCATAAGCTGATAGAGAGGACAGCGGGTAAACAAGTTGAGGGCCTTCTTGGGGTACTGGTATTAAGCTTAAAGAGTTGTCGTATTTATTTCGTAGATATATCTTAGTTCCTGCTGTAACATAGTCAGTAAGAGTGTTATACTGTTCTCCAACACTCTGCAGAGGTATAGGGGTATTATCTAACGTTCCCCAAAGTTTTGATCTTGATACAGATGCAATATCTATCATATTGCGTATATCAGTTGGGTACACAGCGCTATAGTCAGAGGCAGCTACACCGGTTTCTTCAGCTAAAGATAATAACTGATCAATATTACAGGTATCAATGTCAGCGTGGTTTAAGACAAAGTTAGCAATTTTTTCGTAAGATACCTGACCGATATCTTCATTAGCACTCAAGTAGCCAGTGCCAACTGCAGCTGCGAAAAATTGATCAAAAAGTACTGTATTCGAATTTAATATTTCTGGTAAAGCTAAAGATTTATAATATTCAGAAGTATTAAAGGATTCATTTAATCGACGAATTTGATTATTATTTACAAACTCCGTAACACTAAAAGGTGTTGAAGTGCCTGATATTGCTGTAGCAGCTAACTCTTGAATATTTGCATATTTCTGATACCATTTATTACCTGTCCAATCTCCAGTAGCTTGAGCAGATTTAAAATAATAGTAATCACTTGAAACAGTATACGTAAAAGAGTTATCTAAATCTAAATGATAACCAATTGTGGCGTTTGGTTGTATTTTAAAATATCTCCAAGGAGCTGTTTCGAAATTAGGAGAAGCTGTAATTACCCAAGCAAAGTTACGCAAGTTATCCAAAATCCAGACTCGGTTATATACATCAACAGCTAGTCCTCCAATTTCATCATTCTCTTCATTCTCTTGTTGTTCAAAACCCTCCATACCTGATAAAAGTTCAGCAGAGGTTAAGGTGTATTGAGTAAACCCACCTGTTAATTCGAGAGCCCATGTAGATAGCCGAGATGTACTAGTATTATAATATCCTATTTTTCTTACACTGTGAGAGAACCAAAGGTTGTTATTTCTGTCTACAGCTATATGACCCGGACGGGCAATACCTGTTATTGTAGTAAGAAGAGTTGAATTTCTGGTATTATATAATTGTATACTACCTGATAGAGCTACATTACTGTAAGTTGAACCGTGAAAATTAGATACCCAGAGATTATTTTGAGCGTTAATTGCCATATTAATTGGCATAGTATAAGGTGGAAGTGGTATTTGTTTAATAGCTGATCCCTGACTGTTATACTGTACAAGTAAACAACACAAAGGGTTTGAATACGTAGCCCAGCAGTTATTATTTCGGTCTGTTTCAACTACTGTCGGCTTTAAGAAGAATTCATTATAAAACGAATCATATTTAAAATCGTATGGGGTTACATGAATTGGGGTTTCATCAAACTGAGAAGACTGATAATCAATACCTATTGGAAAAACGGTTTCAGGTCTATAAACCCAGTTAACACCAGAAGGAACAGTTGTAAAAAGTAAATTAAAATCTTTGTCAAATTTTAGCACTGAAACACTATTAAACAAAGAAACCCAAATATTGTAACTTTTATCTAAAGAAATGCTTGCAGGGGTATAAGCAGCATGAGTTTCAATATTTTCTGGTACCGATAACTGCCTAACTGATATTGGAATACCTTGTGGAAGTGTAGAATTAAAATTAAGAGTATTGGTTGTATAATTGTATGTGTAGTTTTGAGAGTTTTGCAATACTCCGCCAATACTTATTATAAACCCAGAGTTTGGATCATTGCGATAATTAGCAGTTGTGTTATCTAATTGTAAAGAGCTTGTTTGAGTTGTTAGAGAGTATGTCCATTCAGCTGGAGGTAATATTAAAGGAAGATAATGAACAAAAAGTGTAGTATTGGCTGGTACAGGTCCTCCTAGTTTTATTGTTTTATTAGTATTATTAATTGTGTATGTAGAGGGATGCTGTAATATTCCATCTACTGAGACAAGATAGTAGTTTGGATTTGAAGACAGAGAAGGAGCACCTGTTAAAGTAAATGTTGTTGTAGGTACTGAGGGAGTAGCCGTAAAAGTGTAAGGGGAGGTTATATATTTGTTTGGTAAAGCCGGATTAAAAATCTGCATTACATTAACTTCTACGTCTTCCGGGGGATAACTTGGAGATATATTTAAACGTAAAGTGCGATATGCATCATCAATTTGAATAATATCAGTAGGTTGAATAACACCACCTACTAAAACTATATAATTTTTTGGATTATCTGAGAGGGGTGTAGGTTTATATAAGACGTAAGTAGTAGCAGATAATAGAGGGGAGGGTGTTGTCCACTGCCAGTTTTCTAAAAATTTCTGTTTAGGGTTAAAATCATTTAAGCTAGTTAGTTCAAATGTGTTTAAAATTTCACCGGTATTTGAAATACGGTATAGTCGGTCTAATTCGGTATCACACGCTATAAGATCATAATTGCGAGGGTCAACAGCCATACCATAAATGCCCGAAAATCCTGACATTGTATAGTTAAACGTAGAATTAGTGCTTAGAGAAGGTACTGACACCTCTTTAACAATACCATCAGTAAGAATACCCCTATCCTTAAAATATTGAATAGTGTTACAATTACCAGGATCAGGTACAAGGGTTATTTTATTAAGGGTGTTTTTCTCAGGGTTAGATACCCAGACCGATGTGTTCGGAGAATAGGGACTGGGGTCAATAAACCCGTTTCTAGCTGGTACAAGACTAGAATTAGCAACAGATGAAGATACAATTGAAGTAATGTTTACTGCGGTATTACATGTTATAGTTGTAAAGACATAACCCCCTGATTTAAAGTTATCTTTATCGGTTGTTTGAAAATAGAGAGGAGATTCATCTATAGTGTAACCAGTAGCAGGCACATTTAATAGATTAAGTGTTAAAGGGGTTATATTACCTAAAGTATTTGTAGAGGGATAGGAAAATAAAACCTCACTAACTGAATCTTCTCCCTCGGGAAGTATTAGAGCTCGATTTGAGTGAGCAGTAACCATAACAGGTATCTTTACCCCCTGCCATTGCTTTGAGTATATATTGTCTATATAATTACCGGTTACTTTTAAGAGATTAGGGAATAGATTATTAACTTGCCATATAACACCTGCTCGTACAGTTTCGTTGTTTGCATAAGAAGAGTAAGGGTATATATTTGAATCTTCTGGGTTAGTAAAACCTGATGTTTGTAATGTTGCAGTAATCAGGATAGGGCAGTTTATAGTAGGGTCTCCCGAACTTGAAGAATCTATATAATAAAACTCGGCAGTCCCTGATAAGGCAACAACCCGATTGTTTTGATAAATAGGTGTAGGTACTACTGAAAGAGAGGTAATAAAATTTCTATCTTTATCTAAAAATTTCCACGTAGGGGTTAAAAAATTCCATTTTTCGGGAATAAACTGATAAGGGGTAGAGTTAGAATTTGCAGCGAAAAGATCAACTATTAAACTATTACTAATATTAGAAGTTAGCACTTCTATTTTAAACAACTCCTCGGTTTCTTTACCGGGATCTGAAAACTTTTCAGGTATTTGTAAAAACTTAATATAATCCCTATAAAGAATATCTGCTGTTATGTCTTGAGAAAAGGTACTGGTATTTCCGTCTATATCAATAGCTGTGAGAGTTATTGTATAGCTTTTAGGGTACTTGTAAATAAAGGTGGGGTTAGTTACATTATATTGAAGTTCTCCAGTGCCAAAGTCCCAGGTGTGTTGTTCAATAGTAGCTCCTGAGGTTAAGTTTGTTACGGTAAACTCAGTACCTAAAACAAAACCAGTCTGAGGGGTAACTGTAAACTTAGTGTCAAGCATTTTAATATTCTATTGTTTCGAAAACTGTTGAAATGGCTGTTACCTTAATCTTATTTGCAAGAGTTGCAAGGTTGTTAAAAAATGGATACTCAAAATACTTTAATGATATATTGTTTGTAGTTACAGTAATATCCCTTTCAGGATATAACGGATTCCAAAAGAAAAGAGATAGGCCTTCAGTTTTGATTGTTGGGTCATCAGTTCGGGTAGTGTAAAAGGTTTCAACACCATCAACATTTAATATACTTTGGGTTAAAACTCTAGTGTCAATTACTTGTCCAAGTTTGAGTTCATCTCTACTAAAATAATTTGTGAAGATATCAACAATATCGTTTGTAATAGATCTACTACCTCTTCTTGAAGAAGGTCTTTTTATAACTTCAAGCTGGCATATATCTTCGTCAATTGTAGGGTTAGCAGTAGTTAGAGATGAAGATATACCTAAGCTTATAGCTTTATAGACCGGATCCATAAAAACAGTTTCGGTTGTTGCCATTTTGACACCAAGCAAAGAAGAGCTTATTAGTTCTTTTTGAGCAGGTAGTAAGTAGTCTAAATTTTGAGATCCTGATCTAGGTACAACTAATAGATATAGGTTATTAAAGTTACAAGAATCAGCATAATAAACTTGATTTAATAAAGCTCTTTCAGTCTTAGAAGGATCTGTTAAACCAATATCATAAAAATATTTCAAATACCCAGATACATACTCCCAGTTATTGATACATTTAACACCAGCTAAAAGGTTAGTAAAGTTGGTCTTAACATATGTTTCATAATCTCTTGTAGTAACAAGACGGTACTGTGAACGGTAATTAGAGGGAGCAGTTCTACGAATATCTTCAACAGTTTCTGCTTGTTTTGGAAGAGTAGAATTAGTAGAATTATAAAATGTCAAATAGGACATTTCACTATTTGTTAATAGTCTGTACTGGTCTTGTAGAATATCTGTAACAATTTGATTGTATTGGACAGTATTAAAGTTTACTAGTCTTGTTTGTTGACGGTTTAGTATACCTGGACCTACGATTCCGTTATCGCCAGAAGAAGCTAAATAATAGACTCCTACAATATCTCCTGGTTGAAGCTTTGCTCCATTAATATTGTTACCAAATTTAATTTCGTATCGTTTATTTGAGTTTAAACGAATTTCATATTTTTTTGCAGAACTATCCTCTAAAAGCAGGTTTGGTGTTTTTTGATAAAACTCCCATTTGCCAGTTAATCTAGACTTAACATATACATCAATATTAAAATGATCTACTAAATCGATACCTGTATTAACTATAACAGTTTCGTAATCCTCTCCAGTAGCTGTATATATTGGATACTCTTGGTACTCTCCTTGATACAAAAGTTTTTGTTGTGCAAGTTCATTTAAACTTTCAGTTATTGTACTTTGAGTTTTAATAAAGGTGATATCTTCATTAAAAGAGAAAGGGGTATTGTTTGAAACAATATATGCATATCTTGGAATTGTATAAAGACCTTGAGGTAAAACTGATGCAGAACAATTAAATGAAAGTGTTGAGGTTTGAAACCCGATAGGAGAATAGTCTATAAGTTTTACAATTCGGTTAATGTTTTCATAAAGCTGGGCCTCTGAAAACATAGACTCGGAAGAGGTTTTGTTAAGATAATAAATTAGGGTATTATAGGAATAAGCTACAATATCAATAATTGATGCTAAGTTAGACCCTAAAAAGTTTTGATCTGTAAATACTTTTTGTTCATTTATACGATCAACTATAAGCTGACGTAATGACATAGCATCAAAAGCTACATAATTATCTTTTTGTATAGGGAATTCTTGAATATTGTTGGTAGCCATAAATTATACAGTTCTTGATGTTGGTAGTACTTGAAAGGTTTGTTTCTTAATATCTAAAATGGTGTTGATGTTTGTTGTAACATTAAGAGCGGGTATTTCTAATATAATATTTATAATGTATTGATTATTATCGGGGTCTAGGTTAACCTGCACCTTTTTAACACTTACTCTATTTTCCCAGGTACTGATACCACCAAAGATTCTATTACCGAGTGCATTACCGTTAGCCTCTGTAATTGGTGAGAATAAGAAAGCTTTTAAGTCTAATCCGTAATCAGGAAATAAAAATCTTTGACCTGGTGTGGTGCCAAAAAGGTTTTGCAAAGAATTTGTTATTGCTGCTTGATCAAAGGACGCTTTAATATCAGCTCCAGGTACGGGTATGTTAAAGCCAGGGGCTTGTATTTTTGTTTGAGCTAAATCAAGAGATAAATCTTTGTAGATGAATCGCTGTTCAGTATAAGTATTTGCAATCTTTTCTAAACTTTTAATCTTTATGGCCATTTACACTATTATTTAGTACAAGAGTTGCATAAATAATATCAGAATAACTATGGAAACAAAATTTGATGTATTATACGAAAATGTCTTAGA
>Ga0247832_1003198_pt1 | contig 22977 bp, 21 predicted proteins | sample LaCruzMarch2015__10_FD_192407 | JGI IMG/M metagenome (GOLD analysis project Ga0247832, IMG submission 192407) | Freshwater microbial communities from meromictic Lake La Cruz, Castile-La Mancha, Spain - LaCruzMarch2015_4m | ecosystem: Environmental > Aquatic > Freshwater > Lake | place: Spain... | reverse complement strand
ACCACCAAACTTAGCCGACAAAATCGTCGTGATCGCCGCCGTCAGCGTCGTCTTGCCATGGTCAACATGGCCAATCGTGCCCACGTTCACGTGCGGTTTGGTCCGCTCAAACTTGCCTTTTGCCATTTTCAAATCTCCAAAGAACATTGCCCGTGTTTGGTTTTACGTCTGCACGGTACTGCTGATTCGTTTTGCACGGGTGACAAAACGGCGCACCGTCGCAGACACGCTTGGTCTGCAAGGTCAGCCAAACCACGAAGGGCTTGAGTTGACCTGTTTGTGTTTACTTCGCTCTGGCTGCCACGATCGCTTCTGCGACGTTGCGAGGCGCTTCGGTGTAGTGTTTGAATTCCATGGAATAGGTCGCGCGACCTTGAGACATGGAACGCAAGGTGGTGGAGTAACCGAACATCTCGGACAAGGGCACTTCTGCCTTGATCGCTTTGCCGCCACCAACCATGTCTTCCATGCCCTGCACCATGCCACGGCGTGAGGACAAATCGCCCATCACATTACCGGCGTAGTCTTCAGGGGTTTCGACTTCCACGGCCATCATGGGCTCGAGGATGACGGGACTGGCTTTTTTACAGCCTTCTTTGAAACCAAAGATGGCCGCCATCTTGAACGCCATTTCTGACGAGTCGACATCGTGGTAAGAACCGAAGTGCAATGTCACTTTGACGTCCACCACGGGGTAGCCAGCGAGCACGCCAGCGGTCAAGGCTTCGATCACGCCTTTTTCCACGGCAGGTATGTATTCGCGGGGCACCACACCACCCTTGATCGCATCCACAAACTCAAAGCCTTTTCCAGCTTCGTTGGGCTCGATCTTGAAGACCACGTGACCGTATTGACCTTTACCACCAGACTGACGAACAAACTTGCCTTCGCTGTCTTCAATGGTTTTGCGGATGGTTTCGCGATAAGCCACTTGAGGCTTGCCCACGTTGGCTTCCACGCCGAACTCACGCTTCATGCGGTCAACGATGATCTCGAGGTGCAATTCGCCCATGCCTGCAATGATGGTCTGGCCAGATTCTTCGTCGGTTTTGACCCGAAAAGAAGGATCTTCAGCCGCCAAGCGTTGCAAGGCGATGCCCATTTTTTCTTGGTCCGCCTTGGTTTTGGGTTCGACAGCCTGCGCAATCACGGGCTCAGGGAACACCATACGCTCGAGCATCACGATGTTGTCGGGATCGCATAAGGTTTCACCGGTGGTCACGTCTTTCAAGCCCACACAAGCAGCGATGTCGCCAGCGCAAATTTCATCGACTTCTTCACGGTTGTTGGCGTGCATTTGCACGATACGACCGATACGCTCTTTCTTGCCTTTGATCGGGTTGTAAACCGTGTCGCCCTTTTTCAAGACGCCGGAGTACACACGCACGAAGGTGAGCTGGCCCACGAACGGGTCGGTCATTAATTTGAAGGCGAGGGATGAGAATTTTTCGTTGTCGTCGGCTTTGCGGAAAACTTCTTTTTCGTCGTCATCCGTGCCACCCACAGGCGGAATGTCGATGGGGGAAGGCATCAATTCGATGACCGCGTCCAACATGCGCTGCACGCCTTTGTTCTTGAAAGCCGTGCCGCACATCATGGGCTGGATTTCACTGGCGATGGTGCGCAAACGCAAACCGTGGGTAATTTCGGCTTCGGTCAAATCGCCTTCTTCAAGGTATTTGTTCATCAACTCTTCTGAGGCTTCGGCGGCGGCTTCGACCATGCCTTCACGCCATTTTTTCGCTTCTTCCACCAGTTCGGCCGGGATGTCTTCGAATGTGAACTTCATGCCCTGGGAAGCTTCATCCCAAATGATGGCCTTCATCTTGCGCAAGTCAACCACGCCACGGAAGTTTTCTTCTGCGCCAATGGGGATCACGATGGGAATCGGGTTGGCTTTTAAGCGCAATTTCATTTGGTCGTAGACCTTGAAGAAATTGGCACCAGTGCGGTCCATTTTGTTGACAAAGGCCAAGCGTGGCACTTTGTATTTGTTGGCTTGACGCCAAACGGTTTCAGATTGGGGTTGTACACCACCCACCGCGCAGTAGACCATGCAAGCGCCGTCGAGCACGCGCATAGAACGCTCCACCTCGATGGTGAAGTCAACGTGTCCAGGGGTGTCAATGATGTTGATACGGTGCTCGGGGAATGAGGCGTCCATGCCTTTCCAGAAGCAGGTGGTGGCCGCAGAAGTGATCGTGATGCCACGCTCTTGCTCTTGCTCCATCCAGTCCATGGTGGCGGCACCGTCGTGCACTTCACCGATTTTGTGGTTCACGCCGGTGTAAAAAAGAATGCGCTCGGTCGTGGTGGTTTTGCCTGCATCAATGTGGGCAGAAATACCGATATTGCGATAGCGCTCGATAGGAGTCTTGCGTGCCATGGATCAACCTCTTGGGAATTCAATTAAAAACAAAAAATCGCTACACCACTTGTGGTGGGTAGCGAGCAGGTCTCAGTCTAAGGTGTTCATGCGAAAAATAGGTGACAACGCAACGACGACCCCAGCCAACCAAGAGACCCGCCTGGCGGGCGCTCTTAGAAGCGGAAGTGTGAGAAGGCCTTGTTGGCTTCAGCCATGCGGTGAACTTCGTCACGCTTTTTCATGGCGCCGCCACGGCCTTCAGCCGCTTCGAGCAATTCGTTGGCCAAGCGCAGTGCCATGGATTTCTCACCACGCTTGCGGGCGGCTTCTTTGATCCAACGCATGGACAAAGCCAAGCGACGCACAGGGCGCACTTCAACAGGCACTTGGTAATTGGCACCACCGACCCGGCGGGATTTCACCTCGACCATGGGCTTGACGTTGTTGATGGCGTGGCTAAAGAGCTCCAAGGGGTCTTTGCCAGATTTGGCCTGGATTTGCTCCAAGGCGCCGTAGATGATGCGTTCGGCAACCGCTTTTTTGCCGCTTTCCATCACCACGTTCATGAATTTTGAGAGTTCGATGTTGCCGTATTTGGGATCAGGCAGTATTTCCCGTTTCGGGACTTCGCGACGACGTGGCATGTTGCTTCCTTTGTGTTTCAGTTGGATCTGCTGGGCAGATCCGCGAAGGCCATCAAGACCTCCACTTACTTGACCCGCGCGAACAACAGGTTCGCTCTAACGGGTCTTGGTTGCGCAGGCCCAGCCAGAACCTGCCCAACCCCTGAGGTGAATCAGGATTTCTTGGGCCGCTTGGCGCCGTATTTGGAACGAGATTGCTTGCGGTCTTTGACACCTTGCAGGTCAAGAGAGCCGCGCACGATGTGATAACGCACACCGGGCAAGTCTTTGACCCGACCGCCGCGCACCAGCACCACCGAGTGCTCTTGCAGGTTGTGGCCTTCGCCACCGATGTAGGAGATGACCTCGAAACCGTTGGTCAAGCGAACCTTGGCCACTTTACGCAAAGCAGAGTTAGGCTTCTTGGGTGTGGTGGTGTAGACGCGGGTACAGACGCCGCGGCGCTGTGGCGAATTTTGCATCGCAGGGCTCTTGGACTTGGTCTTTTCGACCTCGCGTCCATGACGCACCAATTGATTGATGGTTGGCATTGAAAACGTCCTTCAACGTAACAGAGTTCGGTACATTCCGAAAAGCCTAAGAGTATAGCAGTGATGGCGGGGTTGGCCTAATTGCCAGGACCAGCTCACAAAATGAATACCTAAATAGTCACTTGAGCCACAAGGTGAGCGTGTCCCAGGTCCGGCCAAAAAACCCAGCCTCTTCGACCGAGGTCAGCGCCAGCAAAGGGATTTCCATCAGGGGCGCTTGATCGAGCATGACCTTCAAGGATGCGAGTTGTTGGTTTTTTTGCAACGGTGCGAGCAAGGGGTCGGGGCGGGTGACCAGGGTTTTCAAGCGGGCCGCTTGTCCTTGCGGCACCGCCACCACGATGGGTACAGGGCGACCCAGACCGACTTGGTTGTCTTTGCCTTTGAACACAGCAGGCGTGACCACCGCTTGGTTGGCTTCAAACAGTTTGATGCCGTCATAGGCGGTATAGCCCCAGTTCAAGAGCTTTTGGGCTTCCTCGGCACGGGCGTTTTCGCTGCTGGCACCCAGCACGATGGCCAGCAATCGTCTGCCTGTCAGGTTAGGGAAATCACGCTTGGCGGTTGCCACCAGGCAGTAGCCAGCTGCATCGGTATGGCCGGTTTTGAGCCCATCGACTGTGGGGTCTCGAAAAAGCAACAGGTTGCGGTTGGTGTCATTGGCTGCTGGCGTGCCTGCGTAGCGGTATTTCTTCATTGCGTACAGGGCCACAAAGTCCGGAAAGTCTTGCATCAGGCGCGTTGACAAAATCGACAAATCACGGGCGGTTGTGGTGTGTCCTGGCGCGGTCAGGCCCTCAGGGTTTTGGTAATGGGTCTTGTGCATGCCCAAGGCCTTGGCTTGGGCATTCATCATCTGCACAAATTGCTCGCTGGTGCCGCCAATACCCTCTGCCAATGCCATGGTGGCATCGTTGCCCGACTGGACAATCATGCCCTTGATCAGGTCTTCAACCGGTACCTGCATTTTCGGGTCGATGAACATGCGCGAACCAGGCATCTTCCAGGCTTTGGGACTGACAGAAAGCGTTTGTTGCAGCGAGATTTTTTTATTGCGCAATGCATCAAAGGTCAAGTAAGCGGTCATCAACTTGGTCAGCGATGCCGGCTCGACCGGCAGGTCTGCGTCTTTTTCAGCCAGGACCTGGTTGGCGGTGATGTCTAACAACAAGTAGGCGCGCGCTGCCACCTCGGGCGCCTGCGGCATTTGGGCATGCGCCGAAAAACTGACCAAGCACGCCAGACACCAAAAAAGAAGCTGTGTTTTCATGAAAACCGATGGAAGTGAATGGCTTTTCAGACCTAGGCCAATGACTCAGTGACCCACCTCGTCACCCAGGCGAAGTCGTTCGACCACCCGCCCATTTTTCAAGTGGGCATCGATGATCTCGTCGATGTCATTGTTGTCTACATAGGTGTACCAAACCGCCTCCGGGTAGACCACCATCACCGGGCCGCCAGCACAGCGGTCCAAGCAGCCAGCCTGGCTGATGCGAACACCCCCAGCGCCACCCATATCAGCATGCTTGACCGTGGATTTGCAGTGCTTGAAGGCTTCTTGGGCAGCATGATTGGCGCAGCACTCGCGCGATGCATCGCGTTGATTGAGACAAAAAAACACATGGTGCTTGAAGTAACTGTGAGAGTTCATGATGAGATTCTAGGGCCTGCCCCTGGCGGGGGCGAGCCAAGCAAGGCATACCAACGAAGCGAGCTCAGCACCAACAGCACCCAAGGCCATGACCAATTCAGCCATTGGGTCAGTCCATGAAAACGGATGAAGCGACCCTGCTCCCAGGTTTGTACCGTTTGCATGAGGTAGACACTGGCGGTGAGTTGGTTGACCCACAGCAACAACATCAGCTGCGCCAAAAGCATCACGCCAAGGGTCCACGGCGGCGACAAGCGCAGTGCCAGCAAGGCCATCAGACAGCCCAGCGCCAGGCCGGCAAATACCTTGGCATCCAACCAATACCAGGCGTTTTCAGGGCCATAGGTCAGCGCAGCTGACAAGGCGTTGAACAACACGGCCAGAGCCACCACCCCGATGACCCACCCGTGCCGTTGCGCTGGTTGGCGCAACACGCTTTGCCCCAACAGGGCTGGCACCAGCACCCCCAAGCTCACGCACACCAAAACCATGGCCGGCGACAAAGTCACAAAAAAACCATCCGGGGGCAGCTCAAGCAACCATTGCCCATCGGGGAAGGTTTGCAATGCCACCTCGCGCAACCGCGCCAGCACCTGCCCCAGTCCCAGGGGTACGCTCATCGGAAACAACAATGCCAATGGCCACAAGCCCAACAAAACCAGGCTGCTGCCAGCGTCTGGCACCAGGCAATGTTGTCTGAATTGTGCCCAGTGGTAGAGCCAACCACGCCGCTCCAAACAGACAGCGAGTGCTGCGCCCAGCGCACCGCCCAAGGTATTGATCAACCAGTCCAGTTGGGAAGGTACTCGCATGGGCAAAAAACTTTGTCCAGACTCCAGAATGAATGACAAGGCCCATGCCCCACCCAAGCCCAAAGTCAATGACCAAGACCGCCCTAGCCCGCTGCGCATGGCTGCCAAGCACAGCCAAAAACCCAATGGCATGTAGCCCAGCAGGTTGCTCCAGATATCAAAGGCGGTGTTGTAGCGGGGCCAAGGTGCCAGCACAAAGGACCAAGGCGCGATGTCTTGGTTGCGCCAATGTTCAAACGGGTAAAGGCTGGCGTAAGAGATCACCAACACGCACAGCCAGACCAAGATCCAGGCCGTGGTTCTGCGTTGTGCGGCTGGCATGGCTGCTCTTAAAAAGGCTTGACCACCACCAGCACCACCACGCCCACCATCAACAACACTGGCAGTTCATTGAACCAGCGGTACCAAATGTGTGAATGGTGTGCCTGACCCGACTCAAAGTGCTTGAGGTGGCGCATGCACAGGTGGTGGTAGAACAAAACCAGCAACACCAAAGTCAACTTGGCATGCATCCAACCGGCTTGGGCGCCCCAACCAATGCCATAGCCCACCCAAAGCCACACACCCAAACCCATGGCGGGCAACATCAACAGGGTGGTGAAGCGAAGGAGTTTGCGGGCCATGAGCAACAAACGCTCACGTTCGGAAATGGAGCCAGGGTCCACCATAGCCAAGTTGACAAAAATGCGTGGCAGATAAAACAAGCCGGCAAACCAGCTGGCCACGAAAACGATGTGAAAGGCTTTGACCCAGAGCATGGCCTGAGTTTAGTGGCTGGGGCCGGGGCAACGCCACCGCGGGTTTCACCCCAAGGTCGTGGTCGGCCCATGCGGCACAATTTCGACATGACCATACCGATCCATTTTCCGGCCACCCGCCCGCGCCGCTTGCGCCGCGATGATTTCACCCGCCGCCTGGTACGCGAAAACGCGTTGAGCGTGAACGACTTGATTTACCCGGTCTTCGTGCTCGATGGCGAGAAAAAACGCGAGGCTGTGGGCTCCATGCCAGGCGTCGAGCGTGTCAGCCTGGACTTGCTGTTGCCCGTGGCCGAGCAGTGCGTGAAGCTGGGCATCCCAGTGATGGCTTTGTTCCCGGTGATCGATCCCAGCTTGAAAACCGAAGACGGCATGGAGGCCACCAATCGCAAGGGCTTGGTACCGCGCGTGGTGCAGGCGTTGAAAAAAGCATTCCCGGATTTGGGTGTGATGACCGATGTGGCGCTGGACCCATTCACCAGCCACGGCCAAGACGGCTGGTTGGACGAAACGGGCTACATCTTGAACGATGAAACCGTGAAAGTGTTGGTGCAGCAAGCACTCACACAGGCTGAAGCTGGGGTGGATATCGTTGCGCCCAGCGACATGATGGACGGGCGCATTGGCGCCATCCGTACCGCTTTGGAGGCGAATGGCCATATCCACACCCGGATCATGGCCTACAGCGCGAAATACGCGAGTGCGTTTTACGGACCGTTCCGCGACGCCGTGGGTTCTACAGGCAACCTGGGCAAAAGCAACAAGAAGGTCTACCAAATGGACCCGGGCAACACCGACGAGGCCTTGCGTGAAGTGGCCATGGACATCGCCGAAGGTGCGGACATGGTGATGGTCAAGCCTGGCATGCCCTACCTAGACATCGTGCGCCGCGTCAAAAACGAGTTCAAGGTGCCCACGTTTGCCTATCAGGTATCAGGCGAATACGCCATGCTCAAAGCCGCCGCGCAAAACGGCTGGCTCGACCATGACGCGGTGATGATGGAGAGCTTGCTGGCATTTAAACGCGCCGGCGCGGATGGCGTGCTCACCTATTTCGCCATCGCTGCGGCCGAAAAACTGCGCCAAGCAAGCTGACTCAGTCGCCCAGGTGGCGAATGAAAAACGCCAAGCTGCGCTCCAAGGCCAGGTCGGCAGCTGCCGGGTTGTACGAGCTGCGGTGGTCGCAGTTGAAGCCATGATCGGCCTCATACACCTCGACCTGCACCAGCGGCTGCGCTTGTCGAAACACCTCGACCGTGTCCATCGGGATGATCGGGTCTTGGTTGCCAAAATGGGCCAGCACCGGGCACCGGGCCTGTCTGCTGATCTCCTCGGGCAAGGTCATGCCGCCACCGTAATAGCAAACCGCTGCATTCAAACCGCTTACTTGGGCCGCGGCTCGCCAAGTGAGCAAACCGCCCCAGCAGTAGCCCACCATACCCACCAAGCCACCTGCGGCTTGGGCAGCATGGTCTACCGCCGCTTGCACATCTGCCATCACCCCTGGCGCGGGCAAGGCTTCGGCCTGGTTTTTGAGCGAGCGGCCCTGGGCGATATCGTCTGGGGTGTAACCTAGGTCGACACCTTTTTTCAAGCGAGCAAAGGTGTCTGGCGTGACCGCCAAAAAACCTGCCATGGCAAAACCATCCGCCACTGTGCGGATGTGTTTGTTCACCCCGAAAATTTCCGGCAGGATGACGATGGCTGCACGCGGCTTGAACTTGGGTTGGGCCAAATAGGCCTCGCTCACGAAACTGTCATGAGCGCGTAAATCGATGAGTTGTCCCATGCGCCTTGTCCCTTCAGCCCGCCTTCAAACGGCGCTCTAAAAAATCCAGCCTGTCCTGGCCCCAAAACAACTCACTCCCCACCACAAAGGTTGGCGCACCAAACACGCCCAGCGCCAAAGCCTCTTCGGTATGGGCTTGGTAGACGGCCTGCACATTGGCTTGCAGCGATTGCGACAAGCGTTCTGCCGGCAAATGCTGCTCGTGCAAGACCTCGGCCAAGACCGTATGGTCGGCCAAGTTGCGCTCTTGCACCCAGACCACCTTGAGCAAGGCATCGCACAGTTGCATCGCGGCGTGATCGCCATCTTGCGAAGCCACGGCGATGATCAACCGCGCGGCATCGTCGCCCGAAACCGGGAAAAACCGGGGATGCAGGTTCAGGGGCAATTGCAAAAAGTGTGAAAAGCGCTGCAACTCGACCAAACGGTAGGCCTGGCGTTGCGGTGCGCGTTGACCCAAGGGCAAGCCGCCGCTGGCCGGGAAAATTTGTCCGCCAATGTCCACCGGCTTGATGCGCACCTGCGCACCATGGGCTTGCGCCATGGCAGTCAAGCGGGCATGGCCCAAATAAGTCCAAGGGCTTTGGGGGGCCATGTAGTAATCGATGGTGAGAGACATGTGGTTTTCCAGTCGTGTTATCTTTTTCGGTTGCTGTGCCGCCAACCCCGATGCGGCATCCTACTATTTCAAAGCAGCGCTGCGCTGCGCCTGGGAGACACCGTGAGCCAAACCTCGACACCCCTTTTGCTGGTCACCGGCGGCGGCCGTGGCATTGGCGCGGCCACTGCCGTCTTGGCCGCCAGCCAAGGCTGGGCGGTGGCGGTGAACTATGCCCAAGACGCCGAGTCGGCGGCCCGGGTGGTGGCGCAGATCGAAACCGCCGGTGGCCAAGCGCGTGCGTTTCAAGCCAATGTGGCCGAAGAAGCCGAGGTGATGGCCATGTTCGAGTCGATTGACGCCCAGATGGGCAGGCTCCAAGGCCTGGTCAACAACGCCGGCGTGGTCGATGTCTACGCAAGGGTCGATGAAATGAGCGTGGCGCGTTTGAAGCGCATGTTCGAGGTGAACGTGTTGGGCAGCTTCATTTGCGCCCGCGAAGCCGTGCGGCGCATGAGCCCCAAGCATGGCGGCACAGGCGGCAGCATCGTGAATGTCTCGAGCGCAGCCTCGCGCATTGGTTCGCCCGGTCAGTACGTGGATTACGCCAGCGCCAAAGGCGCGATCGACACCTTCACCTTGGGGCTGGCCAAAGAAGTCGCCGGCGAAAACATCCGGGTCAATGCGGTGCGCCCCGGTTTGATTGACACCGAGATCCATGCCTCGGGTGGCAAGCCCAACCGGGTGAAAGACCTGCAGCACCTGATCCCTATGGGACGCGGCGGCACCGCCCAAGAGGTGGCGCAAGCGGTTGTTTGGTTGTTGAGCGATGCGGCCAGTTACACCACCATGAGCTTGGTGGATGTGTCCGGAGGCCGTTGATACCCATGATCGCCTCCCAGCCGAGCCCCCAATGGGCATGAATCTCCAGATAATCAACCTCTCCCTTCTCCCCAACCCCTGTACAAACCCATGAGCGAAATTTTGATCGGCCACCACATCCACGGCAGCCCAACGGCCGGGCACAGCACCCGCCGCCAAGCCGTGACCAACCCCGCCACGGGCGCGGTCACCGCGCAAGTGGCCTTGGGCGACAGTGAAGATGTGAGGCAGGCCGTGGCCGCCGCCCAAGCGGCCTTCCCTGCCTGGGCGGATGCGCCGCCGCTGCGCCGCGCCCGCGTGATGTTCAGGTTTTTGGAGTTGCTGAATCAGCACAAAGACGCCTTGGCCCACGCGATCACGGCTGAGCACGGCAAGGTGTTCACCGATGCGCAGGGTGAAGTGGCACGAGGCATCGACATCGTGGAGTTCGCCACCGGCATCCCGCAATTGCTCAAGGGCGACTTCACCGAGCAGGTGTCGACCGGCATTGACAACTGGACCCTGCGCCAGCCCTTGGGCGTGGTGGCCGGCATCACGCCCTTTAACTTTCCGGTGATGGTGCCGATGTGGATGTTCCCGGTGGCGATTGCCGCGGGCAACACCTTTGTGTTGAAGCCCAGCCCGATCGACCCCACGCCCGCCTTGATGATGGCCGATTTGCTCAAGCAAGCCGGCCTGCCCGACGGCGTTTTCAATGTGGTGCAGGGCGACAAGGAGGCGGTCGATGCGCTGTTGGTGCACCCCGATGTGCAGGCCATCAGCTTTGTCGGCTCCACCCCGATTGCCAATTACATCTACGAGACCGGCGCCCACCACGGCAAACGCGTGCAAGCCTTGGGTGGCGCCAAAAACCACATGGTGGTCATGCCCGACGCCGACCTAGACCAGGTGGTCGACGCCCTGATCGGTGCGGCTTACGGCTCGGCTGGCGAGCGGTGCATGGCGATTTCTGTCGCGGTCTTGGTGGGTGACGTGGCCGACAAAGTCATCCCCAAACTCATCGAGCGCACCAACGCCTTGAAAGTGCTCAACGGCGAAAACCTGGCGGCTGAAATGGGTCCGATCGTCACCCAAGCCGCACATGACCGCATCAGCGGCTACATCGCGCGAGGAGAAAAAGAAGGCGCACGCTTGCTGGTCGATGGACGAAGCTTCAAGGGCGCATCCGCAGGTGCTGGTTGCGACAACGGTTTTTGGATGGGCGGCACGCTGTTTGACCATGTCACCACCGACATGACCATCTACAAGGAAGAAATTTTTGGGCCCGTGCTCGCTTGTGTGCGGGTGCCTGACTTTGCCACCGCGGTGCAAATCATCAACGACCACGAGTTTGGCAACGGCGTGTCTTGCTTCACCCGCGATGGCAACGTCGCGCGTGAGTTCTCGCGGCGCATCCAGGTGGGCATGGTCGGCATCAATGTGCCGATCCCGGTGCCCATGGCCTGGCATGGCTTTGGCGGTTGGAAGCGCTCGCTGTTTGGTGACATGCATGCCTATGGCGAAGAAGGTGTGCGTTTCTACACCAAGCAAAAGTCGATCATGCAACGCTGGCCAGAAAGCACGCCCAAAGGCGCCGAATTTGTGATGCCAACCTCGAAATAAGCAGCGGTTTCCCAATGAGTGATACCGATTTCGACTACATCATCGTCGGCGCTGGCACCGCCGGTTGTCTGCTGGCCAACCGCTTGAGCGCGAACCGCAGCAAACGTGTGCTGCTGATTGAAGCCGGTCGCAAAGACGATTACCACTGGGTACACATTCCCGTGGGCTATTTGTATTGCATTGGCAACCCGCGCACCGATTGGCTCTATCACACCGAGCCTGCCGCTGGCCTCAATGGCCGCAGCCTGCGCTACCCGCGGGGCAAGGTCTTGGGGGGTTGCTCGAGCATCAACGGCATGATTTACATGCGCGGCCAAGCACGCGACTATGACCACTGGGCCGAGGTGACCGACGACCCTCGCTGGCGTTGGGACAATGCCCTGCCGTATTTCAAGCGCCATGAAGACCACCACCGGGGTGCCAATGAGTCGCACGGCGCAGGCGGTGAATGGCGGGTGGACAAACAGCGATTGCGCTGGGATGTGCTCGATGCGTTTGCACAAGCGGCTGTCGAGGCGGGGATTGCAGCCACCGATGATTTCAACCGCGGCAACAACGAAGGCGTGAGCTACTTCGAGGTCAACCAAAAAAGCGGATGGCGCTGGAACACCGCCAAGGCTTTTTTGCGACCCACTTGCTACGGCCGCCCTAATTTCGAAATGTGGACCAACGCACAAGTCAGTCGCTTGCTGCTGGAGAACCAGCCCGATGGCGGCACACGCTGCGCAGGCGTCCAAGTGTGGAACGGCCACGAGATGGTCACTGCAAACGCCAGCCAGGCTGTCGTGCTGTCGGCTGGGGCCATCGGCTCGCCACAACTGCTGCAGTTGTCTGGCATCGGGCCGGCTGACCTGCTGAACAGGCATGGCATCTCGCCGTTGATCGACCTGCCAGGGGTGGGTGAAAACCTACAAGACCATTTGCAAATCCGTGCCGTTTTCAAGGTCAGGGGCGTGAAAACCTTGAACACCTTGGCCAACAGCTGGTGGGGCAAAGCCAAGATCGGTTTGGAATACCTGTTCAAGCGCAGCGGGCCCATGAGCATGGCCCCCTCGCAGCTCGGTGCCTTCACCCGCAGCGACCCTTCTCAACCCTACCCCAACATCCAATACCATGTGCAGCCCTTGAGCCTGGATGCGTTTGGCGAGCCCTTGCACAACTTTCCCGCGTTCACTGCGAGTGTCTGCAACCTGAACCCCACCAGCCGCGGCACGGTGCGCTTGCGCAATGCGGACTTCCGCCAAGCGCCGCTGATCGCGCCCAACTACCTGACCACCGATGCCGACCGCCAAGTCGCTGCCGACTCCTTGCGGGTGACCCGGCGCATTGCTGCGCAAGCTGCCTTGGCCAGTTACCAGCCCGAGGAATGGAAACCGGGCACCCAGTTTCAAACCGACGAGGATTTGGCTCGGCTGGCCGGCGACATTGGCACCACCATCTTTCACCCAGTGGGCACGGCGCGCATGGGTCGCTTGGACGACCCATGGGCGGTGGTCGACAGCGAAATGCGTGTGCGCGATGGGCGCGGTGGCCTGGTGCAGGGCTTGCGGGTGGTGGATGCCAGCGTCATGCCCAGCATCACCAGCGGCAACACCAACAGCCCCGTGTTGATGCTGGCAGAACGGGCGGCAGAGTTGCTGATCCAAGCCGCCAAGCCGCGTTGACCCGGGAAAGCCCTAGGACCACGGCAGCCGATTTAGCTCTAAAGTTCACCCACTCGCCTGGGCAAGCTTGTCCAGCAAACGAGGGATGAGGAGACAAACAACACGCAACCGACCACAGTGGGTGAGCGTGGCAGAAGAAAAGCACCGCACAACGGTGCTTTTTTCATGCCCATCACTTGTCGGGGTCGGCCATGGTTTCCGGCTCTTCTGCGGCTGGCACTGGCTTGGGCGGCCAGGGCAAGCTGGCCACGGGCCGGGGCTTGCCCAGCGGACGTGTTGCCAAGCCTTTTTGCACTGCTTGCAGGTCTTCTTGGGACGGGTACATGCCCAACAGCACGAAGTCAAACACCCGCCTGGCGATCGGCGCTGCACTTTGGGCACCAAAACCACCGTTTTCCACCACCAAGGCCAAAGCCACTTTCGGGTTTTCTGCCGGCGCAAAGGCGATGAACAGCGCATGGTCTCGCAACCGCTCATCAATCTTGCTGGCGTTGTATTTTTCGCTTTGTTTGATGGTGAACACCTGGGCAGTGCCGGTCTTACCAGCGCTGGTGTAGCTGGTGCCTGCAAAGCTGGCTGCCGATGTGCCTTCCAGATTCACACCGATCATGGCCTGTCGAATGATCTCCAAGTCCTCGGCCTTGTAGCCCAAACTTTGTGCTTGGGCTTTGACCACCTGTTGGCTTTCTTTGCTCTCCACATCGAGCACTTCACGCACCAGGTGTGGGCGGGTGCGCACCCCGTTGTTGGCCAAACTCGCGGTGGCGATGGCGAGCTGCAGCATGGTGAAACTGTTGTAACCCTGGCCAATGCCCAAAGAAATGGTTTCGCCGGCATACCAGCGCTGTTGCTCGGGTCTTTTGTAGCTGGTGCGCTTCCATTCGGTTGAGGGCAAGATACCGCGCGACTCACCCAGGATATCAATGCCAGTGAGTTGGCCAAAACCAAACGGTTTCAACTGCTCGTGCATCAGATCAACACCCATGTCCCGCGCCAAGGTGTAGTAGTAGGTGTCACAGGACTCGACGATCGACTTGTACATGTCCACCATCCCATGACCGCTTTCTTTGTCATCCCTGAATTTATGGTTGCCAAACATGAAATAGCCTGGGTCGCTGACCATGAAACTGGCGGACCGTTTGCCTGTATGCAAGGCGGCCAAGGCAATGAATGGTTTGTAAGTTGAGGCAGGCGGGTAAGTGCCGCGCAATGCCCGGTTGAGCAACGGCCTGTTGGGTGATTCGTTGAGTGTTTGCCAGTTGTCTGCATCGATGCCCTCGACAAACAAGTTGGGGTCAAAAGTCGGCTTACTGACAAAAGCGAGCACCTCACCGCTGACAGGGTCCAGGGCCACCAAGGCGCCACGGCGATCACCGTACAAATCCTCCACCAGTTTTTGCAGCTTGATGTCGATCGATAACACCACGGTGTTGCCTGGCGTGGCTGGGCTGCTGCGCAACCGGCGAACAGCCCGTCCTCCCGCCGATGTTTCCATTTCATGCACACCGGTTTGACCGTGCAGCTGAGGCTCATAACTTTGCTCAATGCCGAGCTTGCCGATGTAATCGGTCCCACGGTAATTGCCCGCGCTGTCGGACTCCTCGAGCTTTTCTTTTTCCGACGGGTTGATGCGCCCAATGTAGCCAATCACATGGCTGGCCAGTTCGTTGTAGGGGTAGTTGCGAAACAAGCGGGCGCGGATTTCAACGCCTGGGAAACGGTAACGCTGGGCCGCAAAACGCGCCACCTCCTCATCCGTCAAACGGGTACGGATCGGAACCGACTCAAAACTCTTGGACTCTTCGCGCAATTTGCGAAAGCGGCGCTTGTCGCGGCCTTGGATATCAATCAAGACAGAGAGTTTTTCAATCACCACGTCCAATGGCTCGGTGATTTTGGAGGGGGTGATCTCCAAGGTGTATGCCGAGTAGTTGGTGGCCAAGACCACTCCATTGCGGTCCATGATCACGCCTCGGTTAGGGACGATGGGCACAATGGCGGTGCGGTTGCTTTCAGCCTGGGCATTGAATTCTTGATGGCGCCAAATTTGCAAGTAAGCCAGGCGCAAAAAAAGCAGGCCGAAGGCAAACATCACAAACAAAGTCGCGATCACCACCCTCGCACGAAAGCGTCGAAGGTCGTGTTCGACGTTGCGCAGCAAACTCATAGTGGCCGGTGCTTGTCTGGGTCAGGAGCGCGGCGCTGCGGGGCCAACAACAAGGCGGTGATGACCGGCCACAAGCAGGCTTGCAGCACGGGGGCAAGCATGCTCAACCAACCCGGAAACAAGCTTCCCGCCGTGATACGCACACTCAACTCCAGCAGCTGCGCGGCCAAAAAAACCGGCAGCACTTGCAAGGCCTGGGAAGGCAGATCAAACCACAAAATACGCCGGTGAATCATGGTGGCCAAGAAGCCCTGCACGGTGTAGGTCAGGGCATGCTGACCCAACAAGGAGGTTTGGTGTACATCGGTCAGCAAGCCGAGCCAAAACGCCACACCAACTCCGACTTTCAAGGGTTGGTGAACTGCCCAAAACACCAGCACCAGGGCCAGCCAATCGGGGGCCCATGCCGCATTACCCAGCCAGGCCATGCTCTGCACCATGTTGAACAACAAGGCCAGCGCCAAGCTGAACATCATGAACATGGGGTTGGCTGGCAACAGCAACTGTTGGCCGCGCGGCATGATCATCGCCGACCCCCTTTGTGAACAGGCTGTGGCAAGGCGGGCAGTGCATTGAAGCCGGGCAGCTCGGATTTCAAGGGGCCCAGCACCATGACATGTCGAGCACCTTGGACTCGCGCCAAGGACTCACACAAAATTCGAGCAAACACCGAGTCTGCGCGTCGCTCGACCTTGACGACTTTTGCCACCGGAATACCTGCCGGGTAAACGCCGTCGACCCCGCTGGTGGTCAAAATATCATTGACCTCGATGTCTGCGTTGGTGGCCATATAGCGCAGCTCCAGCAAAGGCGCACCGCCCGACTCGCCAAAGGCCACGCCACGCGCGCCGGTGCGGGTGTTGAGCACGGGGATCGAGTGCTCGCGATCGGTGACCAAGGTGATCTCACTCACCAGGGGATGCACACGGGTGACTTGACCCAAGATACCTTGCTCGTCCATCACGGGCGAGCTCGTCACGATGCCGCTGCTGGCCCCTTTGTTCAAAATCATTTTTCGGGTAAAGGGGTCGGACGCTTCGTAAAGAACCTCAGCGGCAATGGCCGTGGTGTCCAGGCGATCGCGCAAGGCCAGCAATTCACGCAAATGCCGGTTCTCTAAGGCCAGTTGCTCTAATTGGCTTGTTCGCACAGCCTGCGCCAACAACTGGGCGCGGGCTTGCTCTGCCGCAACCATGGCATCCTGCTTGCTCTCAAACAATTCACCGAATTGGTTGACCACGGCTTGGGGACGCAATGCCAACCACTCCACCGGGTAGACAAGCAGCGACAAAACCCAACGGCCGGGTTGAGCAATGTTGTAGCGCTGGTCGGCAAACATCAGGGCCACAGAAATGATACCGAAGATCACCAGCTTGGTCAGCGCCGAAGTGCCTTGTTTGAAAAAAGGCGGCGGTGAACGGTCCAGCGAGCCCAGTGGCATTTATTCGCTGGTAAAAATAGAACCCAGCCGTTCCATGCGCTCCAGGGCCAAGCCACAACCGCGAACCACACAGGTTAGCGGGTCTTCGGCGACCAACACCGGCAAGCCGGTTTCCTCGGCCATCAAGCGATCTAAATCGCGCAGCAAAGCGCCGCCGCCGGTGAGCATCATGCCGCGCTCGGCTATGTCAGCACCCAACTCGGGCGGCGTTTGCTCGAGCGCGTTTTTGACCGCTGACACGATGTTGTTGAGCGGGTCGGTCAGGGCTTCCAAAATTTCGTTGGAAGAAATGGTGAAAGAGCGAGGCACGCCTTCGGAGAGGTTGCGCCCCTTGACTTCCATTTCTTTGACTTCACTGCCGGGAAAGGCCGAGCCAATTTGTTTTTTGATGGCCTCAGCGGTGGGCTCGCCAATCAACATGCCGTAGTTGCGGCGGATGTAGTTGATGATGGCTTCGTCAAACTTGTCGCCACCCACGCGCACACTGCCTTTGTAGACCATGCCGCCCAAAGAGATGACACCCACCTCGGTGGTGCCGCCACCAATGTCGACCACCATCGAGCCCGAAGCGTCGGATACAGGCAAACCAGCGCCAATGGCTGCGGCCATGGGTTCTTCAATCAGGTACACCTCAGAGGCACCAGCGCCCAAAGCGGATTCACGGATCGCGCGGCGCTCCACCTGGGTCGAGCCACAGGGAACGCAAATGATGATTCGCGGGCTCGGGCGAAACAGCGAACGCGGGTGCACCATCTTGATGAACTGCTTGAGCATTTGCTCGGTGACCGTGAAGTCGGCGATCACGCCGTCTTTCATCGGCCGGATGGCTTCGATGTTGCCAGGCACTTTGCCCAGCATCGCCTTGGCTTCATGGCCCACTGCTTGAATGGTTTTTTTACCCTGCGGGCCGCCTTCGTGGCGAATCGAGACCACCGATGGTTCGTCCAACACAATGCCTCGGTCGCGTACATAAATCAGGGTATTAGCTGTGCCCAGGTCAATTGCCAAGTCGGTGGAGAAATACCGACGAAATGCTCCAAACATCACAGTCCCTTCTGGGTAATCCAGCAAAGGCGAGATAATACCCGAACACCCTGACTCAGCCATGGCTTATGACCATGCGACACCTGACACTATGTCTTTGACTTCCACCGATATCCACCGCCTGGCCCAGTTGTCGCGTTTGCGCTTTGACGGCCCGAGCAGCGATCTTTTGCAGCAGCAACTCAACGCATTCTTCGCCGTTGTTGAACAAATCCGCTCGGTCGACACCAAGGGCGTGTTGCCCATGGCCCACCCGATCGATGCCATGCCAAGGCTGGGCGATCACGCCAGCGGTGGCATGCATTTGCGCCTGCGCGAGGACTTGGCGAGCGAGCCCAACCAACGAGAAGCCAACCAACGCAACGCCCCTGCGGTCGAGCGCGGCCTGTTTTTGGTGCCCAAGGTGATTGAATGAGCGACCAAGCCCTGCACCTGCAAAGCCTGGTGGACTTGCGCGCCACCTTGGCGACCAAGCAAGCCAGCGCACTTGAAGTTGCCCAGCACTTTTTGCACCGCGCCCAAGCCGACGCACACCATGCGTTTTTGGCATTCAACCCAGAAGCAACCTTGGCACAAGCCGCTGCAGCACAACAACGTTTGGACGCGGGTGACACATCACCCTTGCTCGGCTTGCCCATTGCCCACAAAGACATTTTTGTCACCACCGATTTCCCCACCACCGCTGGCTCGCGCATTTTGGAGGGCTATCGCTCGCCCTTCAATGCCACTGTGGTACAGCGCTTGAGTGATGCGGGCATGGTGGGTTTGGGCAAGCTCAGTTGCGATGAATTTGCCATGGGCTCGGCCAATGAAAACATAGCAGTTCCTTCTGCTAAACCACAAGCCGTTACCAACCCCTGGGATCTGAGTCGCATCCCCGGCGGCTCGTCTGGCGGCAGCGCAGCGGCGGTCGCGGCTCGACTGACTCCCGCGGCCACCGGCACCGACACCGGTGGTTCAATTCGTCAACCGGCTGCGTTTTGCGGCATCACCGGCATCAAGCCGACCTATGGCCGGACCTCGCGCTACGGCATGGTGGCGTTTGCCTCCAGCCTGGACCAGGCAGGCCCGATGGCGCGCAGCGCCGAAGACTGCGCTCTGCTGTTGTCCGCGCTGTGTGGTGCAGACCTCGACCGCGACTCCACCTCGCTGGACCTGGCCCCTGAAAATTTTTCTGTGAGCTTGAACAGTCACGTCAAAGGCTTGCGCATTGGCATTCCGAATGAGTTTTTTGGCGACGGGTTGGCCAGCGATGTGCGCGCGCCCATCGACCAGGCGTTGCAAACGCTGGTGGGTCAGGGCGCAGTGTTGGTGCCGATTGCTTTACCGCGTACCAAGCTGTCGATCCCGGTCTACTACATCATTGCCCCGGCCGAAGCCTCGAGCAACCTCAGTCGCTTTGACGGCGTGAAATTTGGTCACCGCGCCAAAGACTTTGGCGACCTGGCTGACATGTACGAAAAAACCCGCTCTGAAGGTTTTGGCGACGAGGTCAAACGCCGCATCATGATCGGCAGCTATGTGCTGTCGCATGGTTATTACGACGCTTACTACCTGCAAGCGCAAAAAATCCGCCGCATGATTGCCGATGATTTCCAGGCCGCTTTCCAGCAGTGCGATCTGATCGCCGGCCCAGTCGCCCCGACCGTCGCGTGGAAATTGGGTGACAAGTCAGATGACCCGCTGGCCAATTACTTGGCCGATATCTTCACCCTGCCCGCCTCCTTGGCGGGCCTGCCCGGCATGAGCTTGCCTGTGGGCTTTGGCGAAGGCGGCATGCCCGTGGGCATGCAGCTGATTGGCAACTATTTGCAAGAAGCCAAGTTGTTGAATCTGGCGCACCAATACCAATTGCTCTCCGACCACCACATGCACACACCCGGAGGTGCCGCATGAGCAGCCCGCTGGTTCAAGGCTACGAAGTCGTCATCGGCTTTGAGACCCACGCACAGCTCTCGACCCAAAGCAAAATTTTCAGCCGTGCCTCGACCGCTTTTGGTGCAGAGCCCAACACCCAAGCTTGCGCGGTGGACCTGGCCCTGCCCGGCACGCTGCCGGTGATGAACAAAGCCGCTGTGGAGCGCGCCATTCAGCTGGGCTTGGCGCTGGGTTCGCAGATCGCCGAGCGCAGCATCTTTGCGCGCAAAAACTACTTCTACCCCGACCTGCCCAAGGGCTACCAGATCAGCCAGTTCGAGATCCCGGTGGTGCAAGGCGGCGAGGTGTCGTTTTTCATGGAAGAGGGCAAAGACACCGTCCACAAAACCGTGCGCTTGGTGCGCGCGCATTTGGAAGAAGACGCGGGCAAGTCGTTGCACGAAGACTTCATTGGTCAAAGCGGCATCGACCTGAACCGTGCGGGCACACCGCTCTTGGAGATCGTGACCGAGCCCGACATGCGCAGCAGCGCCGAGGCCGTGGCCTATGCCAAAGAGCTGCACAAGATCGTCACCTGGATCGGCATTTGCGACGGCAACATGCAAGAGGGCTCGTTCCGTTGCGACGCCAACGTGTCGGTGCGCAAACCTGGGACACCACTGGGCACACGCCGTGAAATCAAAAACTTGAACAGCTTCAAGTTCATGCAACAAGCCATCGACTACGAGGTGCGCTGGCAAATTGAGCAAATCGAAGACGGCCATGCGATCCAACAGGCGACGGTGCTGTTCAACCCCGACACCGGCGAAACCCGCGCCATGCGCACCAAGGAAGATGCCGCCGACTACCGCTATTTTCCCGACCCGGACTTACCCCCGCTGGTGATTGGCCGCGACTGGGTGGAGCGCGTGAAAAGCGAGATGGCCGAGTTGCCACGCGTGATGGCCGAACGTTTTATCACGCAATACGGTTTGCCTGAGTATGACGCCTCGCAATTGACGCAAAGCAAGGCGGTTGCCGCCTACTTTGAAGCCACGGCCAATGCCTGTGGTCAACCGAAATTGGCCAGCAACTGGATCATGGGCGAGGTGTCACGCCGCTTGAACAGTGGCGATATGTCGTTTGAAGCACTGCCCGTGAGCGCCGCCCAACTGGCCGCCTTGATTGGCCGCATCAGTGACAACACCATCAGCAACAGCGCAGCGCGGCAGGTGTTTGATGCACTCTGGGTGGAGGGCGCAGATGCAGGCGGCAACGCTGACGCAACGCGTGTGGACGCCATCATCGACGCCAAAGGCTTGAAGCAGATGAACGACACCGGCGAGCTGGAAAAAATCATCGACGAGGTGTTGGCTGCCAACCCCCAAAACGTGCAAGAGTTCAAAGCCGGCAACACCAAAGCCTTGAACGGCTTGGTCGGGCCCATCATGAAAGCCAGCAAGGGCAAGGCCAATCCGGCTCAGGTGAATGCGTTGCTGATGAAGAAGTTGGGATGATGGGGTTTATTTTCCTTGCATTTTGAATATTTGATATTTAAAATACAAGGATGTTTTCACGTATCGCCCTTGATTCTCTGACCGCCGCGCTAACCTGGAGTCCTGCGGTGGCCCTCCTTGGACCAAGGCAAGTTGGCAAAACCACCTTGGCCCGCTCGCTGCTTGAAAGCCATGCTCAAGCCCTCTATCTGGATCTCGAATCCCCCCAAGATCGGGCGCGGCTGGGTGAAGGCCCACTCTTTTTACAAGCCCACGCAGCGCACATGCTCATCTTGGATGAAGTGCAAAACAGCCCAGAGTTGTTTTCTATCTTGCGCGGCGAGATTGACCGTGTACGTCGCCCCGGACGCTTCGTGCTGCTGGGATCGGCCTCGTTTGAATTGCTTCGTCAGTCGCAGTCTTTGGCAGGGCGCTTGAGTTTGATTGACATGCATCCGCTGCTAGTGAATGAGGTGGGCACCGACCTTCAAACCGTGCAAACCCTGTGGTTGCGCGGCGGCTTCCCACCCAGCTTTTGCGCTGCTGATGGGCAAACCTCTTGGCACTGGCGCGAAGCCTTCATTCGCCATCTGTTGCACACCGATTTACCCGCTTTGGGCCTGCGTGTCGATGAGCCCAGCCTGCGTCGTTTTTGGCGCATGTTGGCGCACGTCCACGGGCAACTGTTCAATGCCTCGGGCATCGCCAATTCCTTGGATGTCAGCGCACCAACAGTCAACCGCTGGCTAGACCACATGGTGGGCGCACTTTTGGTGCGCAAGCTCGAACCCTTTCACACCAATCCGGGCAAACGCTTGGTCAAATCACCCAAGGTCTATGTGCGTGACAGTGGATTGCTGCACAGTCTGCTTGGGTTGACCAGCGTTGCTGATCTGCAAGGCCATCCCTCGGTGGGTGCCTCCTGGGAAGGCTTCGTGATTGACCAAATCGCTGCACACTTGCCCGCCGGGGCCAGCATGTCTTTTTACAGAACGGCTGCCGGTGCCGAGTTAGATGTGGTGGTTGAAGCGGGGCAACGAAGAATGGGCTTTGAAATCAAGTTCAGCGTGGCGCCAAAAGTGAGTAAAGGGTTTTGGCAATCCCTTCAAGACGTGCAACCCCATCACACCTACATTGTTGCCCCGGTGCCACAGCGATGGCCTTTTGCAGAGGGTGTGGATGTCATACCCGTGGGAGATATTGCCAAGGTATTGGCTGGTTAAGCAGCAGACTTCAAACCGCCAAGCTCAAGCCGTCTCCGCCTTGGTGTGAGTCTGCGAATTCAACCTGCCATGCACGATCAAGCCCTGCGCCAAGTAATAACTGGCCAACACCCACAAGCCCGCCACAGGCAAGGGGCTGACAAACTTGTCAAATGCCAACAAGCTGTCCGACACCATGAAGGCCAGGCTGCCCCAGGCCAACCACAGGCTGCTGGGTGTGCCCAGGTGTTTGGCGCGGCCCCAGGCTTGGGCGGCCATGGTGGCAATCACCAAGACATACACCGCCACGGGCAGCCGCAGATCGGCAGGCAAACCGTTGGTGTCGAGCACCGCATACACCAGCGCTGCGGCTGACAGCGACAAGGCCAAGGCCCGACGGCTGTGCAGCCAAGGCGCGTCTTGGCGCAGCATCCAGATGTAGCAAACATGCGCTGCCAAAAAGGCGACCAAG
>Ga0247832_1003197_pt1 | contig 22984 bp, 26 predicted proteins | sample LaCruzMarch2015__10_FD_192407 | JGI IMG/M metagenome (GOLD analysis project Ga0247832, IMG submission 192407) | Freshwater microbial communities from meromictic Lake La Cruz, Castile-La Mancha, Spain - LaCruzMarch2015_4m | ecosystem: Environmental > Aquatic > Freshwater > Lake | place: Spain... | reverse complement strand
GAGAAAAGAGTCTTTGTTTTTTTTAAAAAAACAGAATCCTAAAACCAATTCCTACGTCTAAAATAATACAACATCAATAATGGCACTGCTATCATAAATACAGTTGCAATCCAAAATCCATTTTGATCATGTAAATAAGGAATTCTGTCAAAGTTCATTCCGAATATCCCTCCTATGACTGTTGCAGGCGCCAACAAAGTTGTAACAATAGCCAAAAACTTCATAATTTCATTGAGTTTTAAATTTGTTTGACTCAAATACAAATCACGAATATTGGTCAATACATCTCTATAGTTTTCGGTCAGCTCTATGATTTGAATACTATGGTCATAAATATCTTTAAAATACTTTTCGTTTCGTTGCTGAAAATAGATATTATCTGACCGCAATATATTGCCAATCAATTCACGCACAGGACCGGTATTCCGTTTAAAAAAAATAAGTTCTTTACGCAGATTGTTTATACGGTTCATCGTATAATTATCCTCATTACTTTTCGTTATTTCTTCCTCCAATTTTTCAATTTGCTCGCCCAGTTTTTCGAGTACTACAAAATAATGATCGACAATACTATCGAGCATAGCATACAACAAATAATCCGAACCTTGTAGACGCATTTTAGTTGCAGGCACTTTGAGTCTATCGCGAATAGGATCAAACAAATCACGATGAGAATCGTCCTGAAAACTCACTAGGAAATTTTTCCCCATTACAAAACTGACTTGCTCATTTTCGATGGTATTTTTATCGTCAATGTAATACAACATTTGCAGTACGCAAGTAAAATATTCTTCAAACTCATCCACTTTAGGTCTTTGATGAACACTCAATATATCTTCAATAATGAGTGGATGAATACCGATATTGGCACAAATGGTTTCGACGCTTTTTTTATTGAGCGTATCCAAATTTAACCAATACAGTTTTGATTCTTGAAAAATCGAAATTGAAATTTCTTCTGGCTTAATAGGTATTTTACATTCAACATGTTCGCTATCATATTGGTATAAACTAATTACTGACTCGCCTTTATCCTTATCCTCTGTGAGCAAAGTTGGATTACTTTTTAATACCTTTTTGGTTTGTAACAATTCCAAAGGATTAAGGTATTGCAAATATTTTTTTCTTGTCGGCCTCATAATAATATTAGCTGATAATTAAATGTTGTGAAAACTTACTTGATACCGTGATTTCTTTTTTTCCATTGATTAAAAGCAGCAACGAATTATCAAATTCGTATCGAGTTATAACTTTCAACGAAGTGGATAAAGTTATTTGCAATTGCATTAAATATTGCAAGAAATCAGAGGAAGAATCACTAACTGCTACTACAATGTATTCTTTGCCAATGATTGCCTCAGCTAAAGTTAATTTAGAAATTGATTTTAGTTCGCCATTCATATTCGGGATTGGATCGCCATGCGGATCAAATTCGGGATAATTCAAAAAGGCATCTAATTGATTGATTAATTTGACGGATTGGATATGTTCAAGCTGTTCTGCAATTTCATGAATTTCATCCCACGTAAAATTCAATTTTTCTACTAAAAAAACTTCCCATAACCGATGTTTTCTTACAATACTTAAGGCTTGATCTTTTCCTTTTTTAGTCAATGAAACTTTACCGTAACGTTCGTAAGAAATTATTTTTTTATCTCGTAGTTTTTTCAACATCGAAGTCACAGTAGCCGGTTTAATATTTAAATATTCTGCAATAGAATTGGTCGATGTTTCCTCAGTTCCATTCTCGGTACCGATATGATAAATTGATTTTAAATAATTCTCTTCTGTAAAACTTAATTGCATAAAATTACCTCTGATTTTCAAGTTGAAAATAAACTATTCATTCCAATTTTTGGTTGAATCTATATAAACATTTTGACTATTTAATACTTCATGTAGCTTGGCATCCAAACCAACTTGATGAAGAAATGCAACTATATTCAAATTCGATTTTGAAATATACAATCCCTGCAATGAAGCTGTATATTCTTGTATCAATTGTTTTCCTCCTATTAGATTCACTTTATCACCTAAATAAGATGTCAATACTTTACAAACTACAAAATGATGTTTATAACCTAGTGGTGCATTGGATTGATTTTGTGCACTCACACTATCTTCTGTTACATAAATGGTCAATCGAGTATCAGAATTAATCGAATCATTATAACCAATATATACTTTTAGATTTAGCATTTCATTTTTAAATGTAGACTTAAGCGCAAGTCCACAAATTGCAGGTTTGGATAATGCGTCTAAAATATTTAATCGCCAATTAAAAATACTAATCAAAGTTGAATCTAATTGAGAACCCTGCGTGGCAGGCATTCTATTGATTGAAGCTCGAGGAAATCCTGTAATTCCACCAAGATGATTATTCAAACTATCAAATAATGTTTCATCAGCCAGCCAATCTCCTTGATGAATACAAGCTATAGATAATCGTTTTGGATTCATTGCTTTCATGGCCAAAAGCGAATCATCACCCGTTGGACAATTGGGATTCCATTCGCCTTTAAAATTTTCAATCAACACATTTCTAACAAAAGACGAAGGAACGCTATCTATTGGATTAGGATCAGGAAATGTTGTATTTGAATTAGTATTATCTTTATCTTTTTTGCATGAAAACAATATAAGTAACATGAGTGACAGTAATCCTATTTTTTTCATAGCAATTGATTAAAAATTAAAGTTAAAAAAAAACGCTCATTTCTGAGCGTTTTTTAAAGATTATCATTTTAGGAATTAATCCCATTTTTTAATTTCAGTTAAACCAGCTTCTTGAGCGTTATAAACTTCTCTAGGAGTGGTATTTGTGTGAATAAAAGCAGCGATATGGACGTTAGCCATATCTTTAATATTCATTGAAGTTAAATCTACGTTTTTGAATTCAACAATAGTATATTTTTTACCAGCAGTTAAATCAATTGGATCTCCATCGTTTGCAGTCACTAAACCTCTCAACACATGTGAATGCATCCAGTTTGCATCAACAACCACAGTTGAAGAATAATTACTTTGACCACCTGGAGATTGAGGTACATCGTTTTCTATCACAGCAACTGTTAATCGAGTTGCAGCTGAAATGCCAGCTTTGTAACCTACAAACACTTTAATATCAACCATATCGCCATTGCGTTTTGTTACCATTGCAATTCCAGATTGAGCTACTTTTGCTAATTCTGCAGAAATTTGACCGGTCCAACTTCCACGCCCAGTTGCATCAGCACGGTCAACACTGCCACCTGGAAAACCAGAATTTGCAGTTAATGTTGTTATCCAAGAATTATATGAAGGAATTTCCATTGGATCACCATCATGTACTGCAATACCTACTACTTTACCAGGGTTAGCTGCAATATTTAGTTCCATTTGTTCAGCACCTTCAGGACACCATCCACACCATTCTCCAGTAAATTCTTCAAGTACTGTTTTTTTAGTATAATCAGTTGGTAATGGCCCTACTTGTGCAAGCGGGTCTACGACTACAGGGGTTGTTGTAGTTGAACTTCCATTGGTGTAAGGGTTAGTACCAGTATCAGACGAATTCGTCTTTTTGCACGACGCAAAGCCTAATACAAGAGCAGTAACAAGCGTTAGCGATAGTAATTTTTTCATTTGTAATGTTGTTTAGAATTCAAATATAATGAAAGTTTTTTAGATGTTGCAACATTATATTACTTAAATATCCACAATTTTACAATAACCAAGTCAAATTTGGGTCAATGAATAAAATCTGCATGTGAAAATGACTTTTGATTAACAATAAATATGATTTTAGAATCCTTATTTCATATTCATCACAGTGTATAAATAAAAAAACGCTCCTATTTGGAGCGCTTTGAAATTTTGTTTTAAATAGGAAATACTAGTCCCATTTTTTTATTTCATTCATAGAACATTCTTGTGCTGTGATAATTTCAACACCTGCACTACCAACATTTCCTTTGGTGTGAACTAATACAAGTAATTTGCAGTTGTTGATATTTAGGTATTTTCCACCGATGTTTTTGTTTTTCAACTGAACTTTAAAATATTTTTCGCTACCTACCCATTCAATCATATCACCATTCAAATCAGTATTTAAATAATCTTTCAATACATGTTCGTGTTTATAACCTGATCCACCCGAAGTTTGACCTTGGGGAGATGTTGGCATATCATTTTCTAATAAATAAACAGTATAATATAAATCTTTAGTCAATGGTTTTGTTACACCAAAATAAATATCAAGATTAACATTATCACCTGTTGTTTTTGAAACCAATGCAACACCAATATCAGTTTTAACTTGCAAACGGTTATTTACCTCACCAGCCCATTCAGAAGCTCCCATTATAGCACCACGATCAACATTTCCACCTGGATAAGATGAATGTGAGCCCAACATTGAATTAATTTGATTGAAAAAAGAAGGTTCGTAAGGATCGTAACCCGAATTTGCATTGTGAATTGCGACAGGATATGCTAAATCAGGATGAGCATCAACAATAGCTTTTAAATTAGCTGCGCCACCTGGACAAGCACCACACCATTCGCCCGTAAATTCTTCAATAACTACTTTTTTGGTAAATTTATTGGGAACACTACCTACAGGAAGAGTTGGTGCTGTAGGAGTTGTAACATTAGGAGCAGTATAAAAAGGGTTGCTTCCTGTGTCAGAAGAATTTGTTTTTTTACAAGATGCAAAACCTAGTACAAGGGCTGCTACAAGTGTAAGAGAAAGAAGTTTTTTCATTGAATAAATAGTTTTAGTGTTTAAAAATAAAAAGAAATTTTAGAAAATCAAAATCATTAACATATGTTAATAAATGTTGCTTCATTTTTATAGACGAATCAAATCCTTATTTCGTTGGAAAAGAACTATTAATTAATGTATTTATTTCGGCCATTTTGAATTCCTCCTCTACCATAGGTTCAGTTTTCTTTAATTGATCTACTTTTCTTTTTTGAGCGTTCGACAATTTCATCATTCGATTCAAGTTATCTTCGCTCAATGTAAAAGCCTTTTCCAACCAAACATTGACTACATCAATCAACTCTTGCTTCGAAACACGATTACAAATGCTCATAAATGGATTTGATTTATATTTTTCCATCTCTCCGCTTTTAATTAATGTAGACATCTTAGCAATTCCGAAACCATCATCACAAACTTCATTGATAATACCCATGTCAAATATTTCTTTGGCAGTATATGATTTATTGGAATTGATAATTTCATTGGCTTTATTAAAACCAACCTTTTTAGTTAAAAAACTATAGGCGCCCATACCAGGAAATGTACCAAAAATGACTTCTGGAAAACTAAACCTCGCTGACTCTTCAGCTATGATAAAATTTCCTGACAATGCGCTTTCAAAGCCACCTCCAAAGGCATTGCCTTGAACTACACAAGTTGAAAACACATCCATGTCGTAATTGCTATTATAATTGTATACAAGATCGATACATTTGTATGCATAATCTTGTAGCGACTTTTTGTTTTGATTTCGTATGCATGAAACAAAGTAATCCAAATCGCCACCCAAATTCCAAACACCTTTATTCAATGAATATGCAACTACATAATCAATACTTTCCTTTTTTATCATGTACACTATCAACTCTTTAACGTGGGTTAAGTTGTCTAAGAAACTCATTGAATAGCACAATTTGTCCTGCAAATCTATACCTACCCACAGTATTTTGTGTTCATTATCAATTTTTATTCTAAGATTATTATTTATAAACAATGTGGCTAAGTTTAAGTGAAAAATTTAAAACAACGTAAAATTAGTAGATTATATATATATAAACAAATTATATTTATTAAATTTAAATATAAATTAAAATTTATATCAGATATTATTATAAACTACTTATAAACATTTGATTTTCATTTATATAAGTATAATATATATAATAAATGGGATTTATTTAAATTTGTTAATAGGAGCGTTTAAAATTAGCCTCTTTAATTTAAAATAAATAGATTGAACGAATATCTAAAAAACAAAATAAAAAACTATCTTTGCACTCCCGAAAAAATTCATCTTTAAGCTCTTAACATGATTAGTAGAAGAAACATTAGAATCAAAGTATTTCAGACTATTTACGAACTTGGACAACAACACGATTACGTTTCTAGCTCTCAAGCTAAACAATATTTCGATTCAAAATTAAATGACACTTCTTCTCTTTTAGCTGCTACATGTCACATGTTATTTTTGGTAGCTGAATACGTCCTTATACATGCCAATCAAAAAGCATCAAAACATATTCCTACTTCAGACGATTTAAACATCAACACTAAACTTGCAGGAAATATCATTCTTCAAAACCTAAAAAAGAATGAAGCTTTTAGTATAGTGCTTAAACAAAATAAACTTACAAACTTGTTTGAGGATGATTTAATCAAAAAGATATTCGTTTCTTTAATAGAAACTCCAGAATACAAAAATTACATTAGTACCACAGAACGAAATGTTCAAGACGAAAAAAATATTTTAGACTTTATTGTTCATCAGTTCATTTTTAAAAATGATTATGCCTCTTCGTTTCTTGAAGAAACTTTTTTAAGTTGGCAAGGTGATGCCGAAATGATTGAATCATGGATGGACAAGATTTTCTTAAACGCTACTAAATTTAAGTTTGATCAATTATTGTCTGCCGAAAAATTAGAGTTTGCACACGAACTGTTGTTGGCCTATTTTGAAAAAAAGGAAGTTGTTTTTCAACTCATTGAACCTAAATTAGTCAATTGGGACGCTGAAAGGGTTGCGCTTATCGACTTGATTTTATTACACCTAGGTATTTGCGAACTCCTTTATTTCCCTAGCATTCCGGTTAAAGTAACAATAAATGAATACATCGATTTAGCTAAATCATATAGCACAATGCAAAGTGGCCAGTTCATCAATGGTTTACTCGATAATGTTCGAAAAGAACTTACTGCCGAAAATAAAATTACAAAGCTCGATTATAAAGGCAAATCCTAAATACAAGAATGTTATTGGAATGCATATATTTGTATTCGAAATTTTTAATTGATTTAAGTATGAATACAATAAAATTTTGGTCAGTTGTAATATGTTGCAGTATAGTATTACTTGCTTGTAGCGAAAATACAAGTAAACAACCTGAAAAAGACACTTTACCAGGCAAGCTATCTACCGACCTTGTTCACAATCCCGGAAGTTTACAGGAGAATACTAATACCAGTATAGATGTGGCTATTATGTCATTTTCAGATACCGTTCACGATTTTGGACGCGTCAAAGAAGGCGAGATTGTACAATATGATTTTAATTTTAAAAATACAGGTAAACGCAATCTAATTATCAACGACGCCAAAGGATCCTGCGGATGCACTATTCCAAAATATCCTTCAGAACCCATTCAAGCAGGATCTCAAAATGTCATACATGTTACATTTGATAGTAAAGGTAAAAAAGGATATAATGAAAAAGGTATCGTTGTCATTACAAATGGCAAACCTTCAGTCTCCAACTTGACTATCCTGGCTGACGTTTATTAAAGCGGTAAAAACTTCGATATATTTGAGATTTATCCTTTACTTTTGCGTCTCAACAATTTATTAAAATGAACACAATTGACTTATTATTGATGGTAGGAGAAGGTGGAAAACCCAATCCAATGATGAACGTAGTTTTTATGGTCGGAATGATTGGCGTGATGTATTTTTTCATGATCCGTCCTCAAATGAAAAAAGCCAAAGAACAAAAAGAATTTTCAAGCAGCACAAACGAAGGCGACACTATTGTGACTATTGCAGGTATACATGGTAGAATTATTAGTAACAATGAAGATGGTACCATGATTGTAGAAATAGATCGCAACACAAAAGTAAAAATGGACAAATCTGCTATTTCGATGGATATGACCATGGCACTTCGCAAAAAACAAAATACAGAGACAAAGGCCTAATAATCACCATTCTCAAGTCAAAAAGATTCGCATGTTCATAGTAAATCTACTCAAGAACAAATATTTCATCGTTACTGCAGTCTTTTTGGTATGGGTTATTTTTTTCGCGCAATATGACATCATTTCACAGTCTCGCCAACGTAAGGAGCTCAATGAAATGAATGAAAAAATCAATTATCTTGAAAAGGAAGTTGAACGATTGCATGCAGAAAAAGTTTCGCTCAAAACAGATTCAACTACAATTGAACGCTATGCTCGTGAAAAATATTTCATGAAAGCCCCCAATGAGGAAGTCTACGTGTTTGATACCGTTTATAAACCATCACCCAAAGTAGCAGAATAAGTATTAATTCTTGCATCAATCTACTCTTCCTTTATTTTCTATTTAATATTGCTGAGCTTATATTTTCACATCCTATAATTAAAATAATGGGTTACTATATATATTAAAGTCAAGGGTTAACATTTGTGCTAATATTCATTATTTGATAAAACCTATAATGCTGTGTTGTATTTTAGATTAATACGTATTACATTCTTGATATTAACTTTCTTTAGTTTTAGCGATAAATAGATTACTGAATTCATATAAAATCTATATTTCAGTTCTTCATTTCTCCTTTAAGACATCTTCTCCACTTTACACAAAACAAAAAAAGGTCACCTCGTAATGAGGCAACCCTTTTATAATTAGTTTATAAAATTATTTTACGTGTGCTACGATTGCTTTGAATGTATCTGGTTCATTCATAGCCATATCAGCCAATACTTTTCTGTTCAAAGTCACATTAGCTTTAGCTAATTTATTGATGAACGTAGAATAATTCATACCTTCAGCACGGATAGCAGCGTTGATACGAGCAATCCATAATGTGCGGTAATCGCGTTTTTTCAATTTACGACCTACAAATTTGTACGTCATACCTTTTTCTACTACGTTTTTCGCAACTGTAAATACATTTTTGCGTTTACCATAGTAACCTTTGGCTTGTTTTAATATTTTTTTCTTCCTTGCTCTGCTTGCAACAGCGTTTTTTGAACGTGGCATATCTTAATTATTTAAATTTTTGTTGTGAATGGATGGATGAGATTTGGATTAACCGATACAAAGTAAGCGGTTCACCATTTTTTGATTTGTTTTACCAACTAATGTACTTCCACGTAAATGACGTTTACGCTTTGTAGATTTTTTGTTCAACAAGTGACTTTTGTTCGCTTTAAATCTCTTCACTTTTCCACTTCCAGTTACTTTGAACGTTTTCTTCGCACGAGAGTGGGTTTTCATTTTTGGCATGACATCTTAATTTTAAGGAGTGCAAAGGTAAAACTATTTTATTGAATAATTGTACATTTAAGGACTATTTTCTATTATTTTGTGCAAAAATATGAAAAATGCATTGCTAAAAATGCACCTAGCGGTGTTTTTATGGGGATTTACGGGTGTATTGGGTCGTGCAATCGAACTACAAGAGTTTCCGTTAGTCTGGTATAGAACACTTATTACTTCGCTTATATTTTTAGTAATCATTTATTACAGAAAAGAATTTAGAAGATTAGAACCTAAAGTTATCCTTCGATTTATGGGCATTGGAGCCATTATTGCCATTCATTGGGTTGCATTTTATGGTTCTATTAAATATGCCAATGCTTCAATAGCTTTGACCTGTTTATCTACTGCAGGCATTTTTACTGCATTATTAGAACCAGTCTTACTTCGAGTAAAATTCAATTATAAAGAACTTTTTATTGGGTTCATTGCTTTGGTTGGCATGTATTGTATTTATAGGTTTGAAATCGGTTATGCTACAGGTATTATATTGGGTATTGTGGCCTCATTGTTGAGTTCAATATTCACCATTTTAAACAAAAAAATGGTTGGTGACTACCCTTCTCGCATGGTTGCCTTTTATGAAATAGGCGCAGGATTTTTATTTTTGACCTTGCTACTGCCAGTCTATCATTACTTCTTTCCTCTAACGAATTTCATACCTTCAAAAATGGATTGGATTTGGCTTTTTATTCTCAGTCTTTGTTGTACTGTTTGGGGCCAATCACTTGCATTGAGTGCTTTAAAAAAATTATCATCGTTTACGACAGTCCTCATGGTCAATTTAGAACCTGTTTATGGCATTATTTTGGCCATTCTTATATATCATGAGAATAAAGATCTTGGATGGGGTTTTTATATCGGAATAACCTTAATAGCTATGAGCGTGGGCTTGCATACTTTGTCAATGATGCGCAAACGCTAATCTTGATTATTCAAACGAAAATACATAAAACCGTAACCCGAGTGTTAAACCAAGATTAAATGGATGGGTTGCAGCTCTTCTAAAATTGCTCGAATTTGAATTCATGTATTTGGCATAGTTGCCATATACATATTTTAGTTGCGTAAAACCGGCTGTACCATCTGTTGGCGTATGTAATATTTCAGTGTCATTTTCTAAGTCAGTAAACTGAAACTCTCCTTTTACTTGAGCAATAAATTCAGTACGAGGTTTAATACGATATGAAATACCGACACCACCCAATGCGCCTAGTCCATGCTTATTCACTGGACTTGCATCCAATGCATACGAACGTTTGGTTGTATCTTTTGCGCTCGTAGTTACTATTTTATCTTTCGTAATAGTTGTTTCATAATCTGCCAAATTCGCATCTGTATAATCTAGTTTTATATTATCCGAATAGGCCAATGTCAAACCATAAAAGAAGCCCAAAGAATACATGAATTTAAGTTTCTTGTCGTTTCTAGTTTGATGACTAAATGTCATAGGCACTTTTAAAAATGTGCTTTTCGTAGTAGCATTTAACGTATATGGATATGCACTGTCAACACCAGTATATTTTTGGCCACAAGTCCCGAATTGCAAGCCTATACTGTATGAAAATCCATTTTCGTACAAACGACCGTACTCTAAACTACCTGCAAAAGCAGGCGTAATTGCATATTTTTGGAAACTATCTGCCCTTAAATCATCGGAATTGAACAAATTTCCTTTGTTTAAGAATACATTGACATTATAAAAAGGACCATAAGCTTCGGTTTGCTGAGCTTGTAAAGCAAAACCTGATACCAATAGCGCTAGCAGAACTGTAATTTTTTTCATAAGGGTAAAGGTAAAAAAAATAGAGAAAAATCAACCATTTTTTACACTTTTATTCAAATCATGCAAAACAAGGCCTATTTTTTTACCTATTGAGGAGCGCAAATCCTTAAAACCAACTAGTCTTTTTTCTTCTTCGAGTCGTTCCTCCCAATCCTAATACCCCAAGTAAAGTTCTTGTCAAAATACTGGCTGCAGTTCGACCCACTTGTCTTGTAACAGGGCTATCCAATATAGATTCGAGTGTCCCTTTTTCAGTTTTTTTAGTCATTTTCTCAGTAGCATCTTCTTCTGCCTCGTTGCTTTGAGAAGCTTCTTCTATTTTTTCATTCAAAAGCTCGTAAGCACTTTCAGATTCTATGACTTGATTGTATTTTTTACTTAATCTTGAATTCGTTACAATTGTATTGATTTCAGTGTCAGTCAAAACATCCATTCTAGATGCTGGCGGACACAGTAATGCATGCACCAATGGAGTTGGAATTCCTTTTTCATTGAGCAATGCTACTAATGCCTCTCCTATCCCAAGATGTGTGATCAAATCTTCCGTTTTGTAATAGTTAGTCTCAGGGTAATTCTCAGCTACTTTCTTTATATCTTGTCTGTCTTTTGCTGTGAAAGCCCGCAAAGCGTGTTGCACTTTCATACCCAACTGACCTAAGATTGATTGCGGAATATCGTTGGGATTTTGAGTTACAAAAAATATACCCACACCTTTCGAACGGATCAATTTAATGACAGTTTCTAGTTGTTGCAACAAAGCCGAGGTAGCATCTTGAAAAATCAAATGTGCTTCATCTAAAAATAATACCAATTTAGGTTTTTCCAAATCGCCAGCTTCAGGCAAAGAGGCATATAATTCAGCCAAAAGTTGCAACATAAATGTCGAAAACAATTTTGGTCTATCTTGCAAATCCGTCACTCTTACAATAGAAATCATACCCCTTCCATCGTCACTCATGCGCATCAAATCATCAACTTCAAACGATTTTTCTCCGAAAAAAACATCGGCTTTTTGCTGTTGCAATTCAATAATTTTTCGAAGAATAGTGCCAGTAGATTGCGAAGAAATATTTCCGTATTCGGCTTTTACCTCGTCCTTACCTTCATTGTTCATATATTGCAACACTTTAACTAAATCTTTTAAATCTAGTAATGGCAATTGATGATCATCACAATATTTAAATATCATCGACATAATACCTTCTTGCGTATCATTTAATCCTAAAATTTTAGAAAACAATACTGGACCAAATTCTGTTACAGTAGCACGTAAGCGTGTGCCTAGCTCATTGCTCAAGGTTAAAAACTCAATTGGAAAAGCCGAAGGCTTATACTCGAGCCCTATTTGACCACATCGTTCTACGATACGATCATTTAGAATGCCAGAAGCACCAATACCACTTAAATCACCTTTGATATCCATCATCATAACTGGTACACAAGCATTGCTCAATCCCTCGGCTATCAATTGCAATGTTTTGGTTTTACCTGTACCGGTTGCCCCTGCAATTAGTCCGTGGCGATTCATTGTTTTCAATGGCAAATTGACTTTTGTCCCTTCTATTGATTTGCCATCCAGCATGGCACTACCTAATAAAATTGTTTCCCCTTTGAATGTGTAAGCATTTAAAATATCTTGTTCGAATGACATAGTTGTAGAATTATTTTGTGAAAGTATATAATTTGCAGATTACATCCACAGAGTTTTATTATTTTTACTCAATATTATCAAATCCATGGAAATCGAATCAATACTGACGGAAATCGAACAAAAAGCAAAACGCCTTACTTCGCGCATGATACGATTGGAAAAAGAAAACGAAGACCTTCGAAACTCAATGTTTGAGTACCTTAATCGACTTGAACAACAGAAAAAAGAATCTGAAAAACTTAAGATGGAAATTAAAGCACTGAAAGTGGGTGGGGCTGTCACTTCAGATAAACGAAAATTAAAAAAAGATATTGACCAATACATTCACCTAATTGATCAATGTTTAGCTACATTGAATACCGAACTTGTTAGGAAGTAATTCAACCATTTTGAAAAAAAAGGAGTCTATTCCATTGTACAAATACTTATTTGCACTAAATTTACCTATATTTTAACGCTATGACAAGAATATATACATTACTTATTAGTCTTATACTGATTTCAACGAGTGTTTTCGCACAAAATATTTCTGGGGTAGTAAATTCATACGCAGCCGTAACAGCTATTAATTTAAATGTATTATCAGTCAATACAACCACTGGATTTAACGTTGGAGATAAAGTATTGATTATCAAAATGAAAGGCGCTCAAATTAATCAAACTAACACTGTTTCTTATGGAGACACCACTAGCTTGGATGAATCTGGCAAATACACATTTTCGAACGTCATTGCATTGACCAATAACACGTTAACTTTAAGTCCTTTTTGCAATATTTTTGCCAACACACAATATTTACAAGTTGTACAAGTACCTATATACCCTAACCCTACAGTAAATGCGACGTTGACATGTCAAGCTTGGGATGGCACAACAGGTGGCGTTTTAATTTTTGAAACACCTGGGACATTGACACTGAATGCCAACATTGATATTAGCCATTTTGGTTATCGCGGTGGTGATGTTTGGGGGAATACGTTTAGTTGTGGTACGACAAACTTTTTTTCAGCACAAGGATTTTTTGGCCCTGAGGGCAAAAAAGGCGAAGGCTTTGCCGAATATATTGTAGGTCAAGAATGCGGAAGAGGCAAATTGGCTAACGGTGGTGGTGGAGCATTTGGTGGCAATGGCGGTGCTGCAGGAGGTGCAAACGCTGGCAAAGGCGGCGACGGCGGTTTTGAATACAATGGATGTGCTATTCTAGGTAGCTTTTCCTATGGAGGACAGCCAGTACAACATGTCAATACTGCTCTTTTTATGGGCGGTGGCGGTGGCGGACCTCAGTCTGATAATGCACAACAAGTTTACAATGGAGGCAACGGCGGTGGAATTATTTTCATAACCGCAAACCAAATTATCGGCAATGGTAATACAATTCATTCAAATGGTCAAACTACGCCTATAATCAACGATGAAGGCGCATCTGGTGGCGGTGCAGGTGGTAGTATTTATGTTAACTGTTCAAATTTCACAGGACCTTTAACATTCAGTGCTATTGGCGGTAACGGCGGCTCAAATAACAATGTCATATTTGCTCAAAACTGTCATGGTCCTGGAGGCGGTGGCGGTGGTGGATTAGTTTGGTTTTCAACACCAAACACACCTGGAGGAGTCACTGTCGCTACTCAAGGAGGTAGTGGTGGTTTTGTTTTAAACCCAGCGAGTACTTGTTACAATACACAATATAATGCTGGCGACGGCAACCCTGGATTGGTCAATTTCAATTTTGTACCAACTCCTCCTCCCGCATTACCAACTGTCAATTTAGGCGCTGATGGGCTTATTTGCAGTGGTTCAAGTGTTACATTCGATGCTGGTCCTAATTATGCAAGCTACCTTTGGGATGACAATTCTAATGGTCAAATTCGAACGGTGAATACAGTTGGAACTTTTTATGTAACTGTTACTACTCAGCAAGGCTGTACTGCTAGTGATACCGTTAGTGTATTTCAGGACACTTCGGTTGTAGCAGGCTTTAATGCTACAATTAAACTTGGATGCATTGATGATACAATCCAATTTATTAACACATCAGTTGGCGCAACTCAATACCAATGGAGTTTTGGAGATGGCGTTTTGTCTTCTGCACAAAACCCAACTCATGTGTATACCAACCAAGGCAATTACGTTATCACGTTAATTGCAGGAAATCCACCTTGTTTTGACACTGTTACATTTAATGCGAATCTAAACCATCCACTCAATGCTGGATTTACAGCAAGAGGTTTAATCAGTGGTATTTTAAATGGGACCTGTTTTACCGACCCAATCGAAGTAGATGCCAATGGCGGTGTAAATCCACCACTTTCAACACCTTCTGGCTTTATAACTTACAGTTGGGACTGGGGCGATGGTCAAAGTTTAAATACTGGCTTGAATCCAATCACACAACATGTTTATACTATACCAGGTTACTATAAAATAACCCTTACTATCACTGACACCCTTGGCTGTACTGATACTGCTTCTACAGTTGTTTATGTCGATGGTTCTCCTTTCTCTCAAATATTAGCTTCAGATAGTGTCATTTGCATAGGCGATCCAATAAACTTCACTGGCTTAGTGTCTAGCTTCGCTTTAAGTACTTTTTGGGATTTTGGCGATGGTGTTGTAATCTTTAACGACACGACTCAAACTCATACATATGATGCACCAAACAATTACATCGTAACTCTTGGAAGTACTTATGCAATTTGCCCTACGGACTCAGTACAAATGCTGATAAAGGTAGACGACTACCCTTCTGTGCATTTAGGTCCTGATACATCAATTTGCCCAGGTTTAAATGGTTCATTGTTTATTTCTGACGTCATTAATCCAAATGCATTACACCTGTGGAGTACAGGTGAAACAAGTTCAGGCATTACGGTTACCGAACCAGGTGTATATTGGGTAAAAGCTACTACACAAGGAAGTAATTGTAGTTCAGTAGATAGCGTATGGGTCAAACGAGATTGTTATTTAAACATACCAAATGCATTCTCACCAGACGGCGATGGCATGAACGATTATTTCTTACCGCGCGAATTGCTTTCTAGTGGCATCACATCGTTTAAAATGAATATTTACAACCGTTGGGGTGAAAATATTTTTACTACAACCCAAATCGACGGACGTGGTTGGGATGGCAAATACAATAATCAACTTCAACCAATGGGTGCTTATGTTTACATCATTGAAGTCACGTTCAACAATCTGACACGTAAAGTATTTCAAGGAAACGTAACATTAATCAGATAAAATAATTTCCCTGTCATTTGTTTTCATTGTACATTTGAATGAAATCTTAAAGTGTAGAGTTTATGTTTGCAATGAATAGTGTCAACAGAATTGATATTGTCAATATCGGCTTGTTGATTATATCCTGTATCATGGCGTTTATCATGCCATTCGAGTTGTTTTTATTTGCATATGGTGTTCTTGGTCCATTGCACTATTTAACAGAAATATCGTGGTTGCATGACAAAAATTATTACTCTACAGACAAGCGCGATGTTATCTTGTTGGTTGTTATTTCTTTAATATTAACAGTAGTCACTTTAAAAAACTATTTAGGCCTCAACGATCTTGAAGTAGAATACAAATACATCAACCGTATTATTTTCATTGCATTTGCAAGTTCATTGTTTTTTGCTTTTATCAAAAATCATATGATAAAAATTGTTGGTGTTGTCATAGCCATTTTACTGTCGGCTGTATCGGATCGATTGGTTTTAGTTTTTTCAGTATTCTTACCGACATTGATTCATGTATTTTTATTTACGTGGTTGTTTATGTTTTACGGTGCTTTAAAAAACAGATCAAAACCAGGCTATATCTCAGTCGCACTTCACTTGCTAATTCCATTCATTTTATTTTATGCATTTCCAAACCAACCTTTTGTAGCGGTTACAGAATATGGCAAAACAGCCTACAAAGAATTCCAAGGTTTAAATAATGTGATGATTAATTTGCTAAATACAAATCATGCCGGCGATGGCGATATGGCACAACAAATATTTCATTCAAGTTTAGGCATTGCTATTATGCGCTTCATAGCATTTGCTTATACTTATCATTATCTCAACTGGTTCTCAAAAACAAAAGTTATCCGTTGGCATGATATTCCAAAATCAAGATCAATTTTTATAGTAGCACTTTGGGCAATTTCTATAGTACTATATGCAGTAGATTATAGTCTTGGATTCAAATGGTTATTCTTACTTAGCTTCATGCATGTCATGGTTGAATTTCCATTAAACTACATTTCTTTTGTTGGTATCTTTAAGGAACTAACTGGCAAAGGGATGAAACACAGTGTCAATTAAATAACAATCTTCAACAACTACAATGAAACAACTAAAATGGATTTTAGGCTTAACACTTATGTGTGTTGCTCAAATCGCTTCTGCCCAATACTATTCACCTGCTTTAGGTTTAAACGGGCAACCGCTTAAATCTGCCTTGCATAATATTATTACAAATCATTATGCACAAGCATGGCCTTTATGGTCGTTTTTTCCTGCTACTGATACCAAAGCAGGCAATATAGTTTGGGATATTTATTCCGATGTTCCTGGAGGTACCCCACCTTACACTTTAGAGTTTGTAACGAGCCAATGTGGAACTTACAATGCTGAGGGAGATTGCTTCAACCACGAACACACTTGGCCTAGTACATTTTTCAATGATGCAACACCAATGCGTACCGATTTGCAACATGTACTCCCTACTGACGGATATGTCAATAACAAACGAAGTAATTTACCTTATGGCAAAGCCAATACAACTTCATGGTCGGGACAAAATGGATCTAAAATTGGATTTTCAACAACGTATAATGGCTATACCGACAAAGTATTTGAACCTATAGATTCATTCAAAGGAGATGTTGCTCGAATTTATTTTTACATGAGTACACGTTATCAAGGTGAAGATGCAGGATGGTCAAATTGGACTATGGCTTACGGAGCCGAATTGACGCAAGATGCAATCAATTTACTATTAGACTGGCATCACAACGACCCTGTGAGTCAAAAAGAAATCAATAGAAACAATGCAATTTATTTAATTCAAAACAATCGAAATCCATTTATTGACTACCCGATATTTGCAGATTGCATTTGGGGAACTACAGATTGCACACCATTGAAAATTGATGAACAACAATTGGCTATGCAAATTCAACTTTTTCCAAATCCAGCACAAAACATATTGCATATCCAAACTAATCATCCGTCAGAAATACAAACGATTAAGGTGTATTCCTTGATGGGAAAATACATTCAATCCTTCGAATCAAACAACATGAATATTGAGCATTTACAAGCAGGTAATTATATTCTTCGTGTCCAATTTAAAGACGGTATTGCAAACAAACTTTTTACAAAGGAATAATTAAATATGCCAAAAGATTATAACTCAATTTGTACTGAATTAAAACAAACGAATACAAAATTGATAGCAGTTTCGAAAACTAAACCAAACGATGCTATACAAGAATTATATGAACTCGGTCAGCGTGATTTTGGCGAAAATAAAGTACAAGAACTCGTTGATAAATACGAACAATTACCCAAGGATATTCGATGGCATTTGATTGGTCATTTGCAAACCAACAAGGTTAAGTACATTGCACCTTTTGTACATTTAGTTCATTCAGTAGACAGTTTAAAACTATTGCTTGAAATAGAAAAACAAGCTGCTAAAGTAGCAAGAACTATTTCCGTTTTACTCCAAATTCATATTGCAGAAGAAGAAACAAAATTTGGACTTGACAATACTGAAGTCATTGAAATATTGGAATATTATACAGCCCTAAACTCCCCATTACAACACATTCAAATAGTTGGATTAATGGGCATGGCTACCAATACTGACGATATGGATGTTCGTCAAAAAGAATTTGCTCATTTACAACAATTATTTTTATTTGTGAAGCAAGGTTACCTGTTGCACAAAACCGATTTTACTGAGCTTTCAATGGGCATGAGCGACGATTACCCTACTGCTATTCAAGAAGGCTCGACTATGGTCAGAATAGGCAGTTTATTGTTTGGCAAACGTGATTAAACAATCAATAATGTCAAATATCTCTTTAATCAAAAAAATCGGGAGTTATATCTACCCACTTTTACTTGAAGAGCGCACAGATTATTTTGGCAAAGTTCATCGCATTGATATCTATCGAAATCAATTCATGTTATCTACGCCTTCTGCTATATATTCTTACGGAACTTCCTATTATCCTTTTAGCATTCCTTTAAAACATATAAAAAATGACATCCCGAATATCAAATCCTTTTTAATGTTAGGCACAGGTTTAGGAAGCGGCCTTCATATAATGCAACAACGATACAACAGTTTTCCTAAAACCACTTTAGTCGATTTGAATCAAACATTGTTAGATTTAAGTCAACAATATATGAATCTAAACACACACCTAAACGTGGAATGGATTTGTGCTGAAGCTTCACACTTCGTGGACAATTGTCATGAAAAATATAACCTTATCGGTCTAGATATCTTCACAGACATGACTGTACCTTTATTTGCTAAATCAGAACAATTTTTATTAAAATTACACGGTTTATTAGAGGAAAATGGTATCCTGATATTCAATGTCTTATTTTCAAGCACAAACGAAATGAAAATAGTTGAAGAACGGCTTGAAGGCATATTCAATGAGGTTAAACCACTCAAGCATGACCGAAATCATTTTTACGTTTGCAGACGCTAAGAAATAGCTAGAATCTTACGTTTCTTGTTTTTTGTTTTCATCTCTTCAGGCACGCCAGATAATACACTTTCAGTAAATGCAATAGCCAATTTATTTTTCGTAAAATACTTATTGGTCACCAAACTTATTTCTCTTACTGGAGCTGGATCTTTAAACATGCGTATTTGCGCTAAAACATCTTCATGCAAACCTGCCATACTCAATTCAGGAATGATTGTAAATCCACCATTGATATCAACCATACGCAAAAGAGACATAATAGAACCTGAATTGTATGTAAATGGATTTTGAGCACCATAAAACTTTTGCTTACCGCACAAATTAATCACTTGAAAACGCATACAATGTTCATCACCCAATGACCAAATTTCATTAGCATCTAAATCCTCTGGAGATAAAATTTTCTTAGACAACAATTTATGATCTTTTGCTGCATAAACAACATATGGCTCGTGATATAAAACACTTTCTTTCAATGACTTTTCGTACAAAGGCGTGCTTAAAATACCAAAATCCAAATCTCCTTCTTTGAGTTTAATAACGATTTGTTCCGTTGACATTTCAGTAATTGTAATATCCAATTTAGGATGTTTTTTTACAAACGACTTTAATGTAAAAGGCACAATACTTGGCGCAACTGTAGGAATTATACCAATATTCAAACTCCCGATCAATTGATCTTTTTGCGTGCTGATGAGTTCATCAATCTTATTGCGTTCAAACAACACTTTTTTAGCTTGTTCCAATATTTGTTTACCCATATCTGTGGCTACGATAGGGTGATGATTACGATCGAAAATCTTGATACCAAGCTCTTCTTCCAATTTTTGAATTTGCATACTCAAGGTAGGTTGAGTCACAAAACATTTCTCTGCAGCGGTGACGAAACTACCGTTACGCTCTACCGCAACGATATATTCTATTTGTGTTAATGTCATAAACTATAAGTTTTGACTATAAAATTAGGCCTTTATTATCAATTTTCATAATTTTGTTTATTTATTCTGTCTATGTCAAATCAAATCTATCAACAACTCAAAAAACTTGAAGGTGAATATTTCTTATACTCTTTGTCTATGGCTGGTCGCTGGCTCAACTATAAACTTATTCATGTAGAAGTAGGTGCTATAGAAGCCACTATTGAAGTTCGTACCGAAATGACCAACCCCAATCAGATGCTTCATGGCGGCATGATCGCCATGATATGCGACGAACTTTGTGGACTAGCTTTTTACAGCACAGGATGCCAAACATTCTATACTACCGTAAACTTAGCAGTAGATTATTTGTATAGTGCTCCAATTGGAAGCACAGTCACAGCCAAATCGCGTGTAATACGAAGTGGTAAAAAAATAGCTAATACAGAATGTTACATCTATGACCAAACGGGAACAATCATTGCCCATGCGAAATCCAACTTAGTAAACACTGACAAAGAAATTTTTGACCTGACAGTGCATCATTCATAAGTAAATAATTATCTTGCAAGCAAATGCTATTGAATAAAAAAATAATTGTTGTTTTACCTGCCTACAATGCAGCTAAAACGCTAGAGCGAACATACAACGAAATACCATTTGACATCGTAGACGATGTTGTATTGGTAGACGACCGAAGCAAAGACAACACGGTAGAAGTAGGCAAACAACTCGGAATCCGACACATCATCTTACACGATGTAAACAAAGGTTATGGTGGGAATCAAAAAAGCTGCTACAACAAAGCCCTTGAACTTGGCGCCGACATCGTAGTCATGCTGCATCCTGATTATCAGTATACGCCCAAGTTGATACCTTCCATGTGCTATTTGATAGCGCAAGATTTGTATCCTGTCGTATTAGGTTCTCGCATTTTGGGCAAAGGCGCTCTCAATGGCGGCATGCCATTATACAAGTACATTTTCAATCGTTTTTTGACCTTGTCAGAAAATATCATGATAGGTCAAAAACTTAGTGAATACCATACTGGATATCGTGCATTTTCAAGAACCGTGTTAGAATCTATCAATTACAATGTCAACAATGACGACTTTGTATTCGACAATGAAATGCTGTCGCAAATTTTTATGAAAAAATTTGAAATAGCCGAAATCACCTGCCCTACCAAATACTTTGAAGATGCTTCAAGCATCAATTTTAGCCGCAGTATGAAGTATGGAATAGGTGTACTTCGTGTGTCACTTACACATCGCTTACATCAGTGGGGAATTGTCAAAAACAAGTTGTACTAAACACCAAAACGAGGCAATTGTTGGTCTTTTTCTGACAAAACAATATCAGATTCGGGCAACTGCCAATCAATCTGCAAGGTTTCGTCGTTGTAAAAAATACCTCCTTCTGAAGCTTTATTGTAAAAATTATCGCATTTGTAAAAAAACACGGTGTCATTTTCAAGCACGGAGTAACCATGTGCAAAACCGCGTGGCACAAACAATTGTAATTTATTTTCGGCTGAAAGCTCTACTGCAACATGCTGACCAAATGTCGGTGAATCTTTTCGAATATCTACAGCAACATCCAATACACGACCTTGTAATACACGTACCAGTTTCGCTTGTGCATGTTCGCCTTGTTGAAAATGCAAACCCCTTAAAATACCATAATCCGATTTGGCTTGATTGTCCTGCACAAAATTCACTTCTGCACCAACTAACTCGGCAAAACGATTATGATTAAAACTTTCGAAAAAATAACCTCTGTGGTCTTCAAAAACGGTGGGCTTAAGTATATAACAACCTTGTAGTGGCGTAGAAATAGATTCCATATTTGGCTAAAATAGTTGTTTCAACTCAGATAAACAAGCAATTTCGTACGTTGGTGAATCGGTATGGGCCACTTTGTGTGGATTAAAATATACTTGATGCATGCCCGCATTTTTACCTCCAAGCACGTCCACATTCAATGCATCGCCTATCATGATACTGTTGTGTGCTTGAGCACCTGTACTTGCAAAGGCATACTCAAATATTTCTTTATGCGGCTTCATGCTCATGGCTCGTTCGGATGTAATCATTTGATCAAAATATTGATCGATTCCCGCATTGCGCAGTTTTTGCAATTGAGTTAATTCAAATCCATTGGTGATTAAATGCATACCATAGCCTTTGGCTTGACAATAATCTAAAACTTCTTTAGCATAAGGAAATAATGCATTTTGCCGAGGCAAAACTTCCAGATAACGCTCACTCATGGCCTTTGCCAATTGTTCATCATTGATTTTGTATTCCAGCAAAGTTTGCCACATGCGCTTCCAGCGCAAGTCTTCACGTGTCAATTTTCCATTGCGAAATTTCTCCCACAACTTGTCATTGATGATATGGTATTCAACATTAAATTGATTGAAGTCTGTAATACCCAAATCATCTAACTTGAATGTATTGTATACATCTTGAAGGGTATGCACCGAATTGGTTTCAAAATCCCATATGGTATGGTCCAGGTCAAAAAATAAAAAATCGTATTGTGGCATTAGCGTTTTAAAAATTTAGACGTCGATTTAAATCCTTTTTCAGACACGACATCAACCATGTATATACCGACAGGCAAATCGGCAACATCTAAACTAAAA
>Ga0247832_1003194_pt1 | contig 23005 bp, 21 predicted proteins | sample LaCruzMarch2015__10_FD_192407 | JGI IMG/M metagenome (GOLD analysis project Ga0247832, IMG submission 192407) | Freshwater microbial communities from meromictic Lake La Cruz, Castile-La Mancha, Spain - LaCruzMarch2015_4m | ecosystem: Environmental > Aquatic > Freshwater > Lake | place: Spain... | reverse complement strand
GTGGCCCACAATGAGGCACCAACTGCCCCCGCCAGAATCAGCGCCACCACACCGAGCGAGACAAGGCTGTCGATCTTGTAGGGCGTGTGGGATAGCAGCATCTTCACCCCGACAAAGCCGAGCACCAAGGCCAGCCCCGTCTTGAGATAGATGAAGCGGTTCATCACCCCAGCCAGGACGAAGTAAAGGGAGCGCAGTCCAAGAATAGCGCACACGTTGGACGTGAAGACTATGAAGGGATCCTTCGTCACGGCGAAGATCGCCGGGATGGAGTCCACCGCGAAAATGACGTCTGACACTTCCACACAGACCAGCACGACCAGCAGCGGCGTGGCCATCCACAAGCCACCGCGCTTGACGATGAAGCGGTCCCCCTCATAGGCCGTGGTGGTGGGCACGAGACGCTTGAACAAGCGCACCACCGGATTGTTTTCCGGGTGAATCTCCTCGTCTTTGCTGACCAGCATCTTGATCGCCGTGATGATGAGGAAGGCAGCGAAAACATAGATGATCCAGGCGAAATTGATGATCAATGCTGCGCCCGCCATGATCATGATGAAGCGCAAGACGAGGGCGCTCAGAATCCCCCAAAACAAGACCTTGTGCTGGTAGGACTGCGGCACGGCGAAGTAAGTGAATACCAAGGCGAAGACGAACACATTGTCTGCACTCAGCGACAGCTCAATCAGATAACCCGTGAAGAACTCCACCGCCTTGGCCGAGCCATACGCATTCCATATCCATCCACCAAACGCGGTCGACAGGATAACCCACACGATGGTCCACCCCATCGCCTCGCGGAAGGATACTTGGTGCGACTTGCGATGGAACACCCCTAGATCAAGGGCGAGCAGGACGAGGACGACAGCGGTGAAGATTAACCAAGCAGAAGTAGGCATGAGAGGGAGACGATTCGGGAGTCAATACGTATGAGAATGGTTGGCAGCCGATTCTTCGGCTATTACGATCACCAGAATCTATTCTTCGGATTTCTCGAACCCATGCCCCTCCCTCAGAACGCCCTCAACTACCACCACCTCCGCTACTTCTGGGAGGTAGCACGGGCAGGCAATCTGCGATCGGCATCGGAAAAGCTGCACGTGTCGCAGCCAACGCTGAGCGGGCAGATCAAGGTGCTGGAGGACTCCCTGCAAAAGAAACTGTTCGAGCGTTCAGGCCGTGGGCTGAAGCTAACCGATGCCGGCCATCTGGTGCTGAACCATGCGAATGAGATCTTCCAAATGGGCGGCAAGCTGCTGCAAGCGCTGGAGGGCAAGCAGAGCGACATGCCAGTGCACTTGAACATCGGCATTGCAGAGTCACTGCCCAAGCTGGTCGCCTGGAATCTGATCCGTCCCGCACTCCATGCGAACCCACGCCTGCATGTGACGTGCAGTGAAGCCAGCACCTCAGATCTACTGAGCCAGCTAGCCAGCCTGCGCCTGGACGTGGTGCTGGCAGACGAGCCCGCCCCTTCGACGATGCGGGTCAAGGCTTACAGCCATCTGCTTGGCGAGGCCGGAGTCGTCTTCTGCGCCACGAAGAAACTCGCCACCAAGCTGCGCAGTGGCTTCCCGAAATCTCTCGACGGTGCCCCTGCCCTGCTGCCCGCCAGCCGCACGGCGTGGCGCCATCAGTTGGACCATTGGTTTGAGTCTCATCACATCCGCCCTCGGGTCGTGGCGGAGTTTGACGACGCCGCTCTGATGAAGACCGCCGCAGCGGATGACCTGGGCTTCACCCCCATCGCCATGCCCGTGCTGAAGGACGCGATGGACCTCTACGGCCTGCACATGGTCGGTCGCCCCACGGGCGTGGGGTTCGCCTGCTACTTGATTACGCTGGAGCGCTCCCTGCGGCACCCATCCGTCGTCGCCATGGCCTCCCAGGCGCGCGAGATCATGAAGCAATCGCACACACGTGGCGGCGGGCGAGCCACTAGCCCAGCCGCTGCTGGCGGTGCAAAACGCGCGGCGAAACGTTGACCGGGTTCAGCGCGCGAGCTGCCACCTTCACGATCGCCGATGAGCCGAAGGGAGCCGCGACACCTTCCAGATCACGCACCGCCGTCTCCCACTCCAGCCGCAGATACTCCGACAGCATGATCACAGGCGACAGCTGGAACAGGTGCGCCAGCGCAGGCCAGACAATCCCGATGTGCCCCTCGGCCCTACCGCTTTCCACATCTTCACGGAAGTGCCCGAGCACGCCCTGATAGCGAGCACCGTGGGTGCGCTGCAAAAGCAACTGCCCCGCAAGCCCCGAGCGATGCGCCTCATCGGGCGTGAGCATCTTGCTCCACGTCGTCTCCAGCTTAATCAGCCCCGGCCCATCGCGCCGCGCCGTCGTGTGCCAGGCCTCGATCAAGACGGCCCCCAAGCCCCTCTCGAAGCGCTCGCCCACAAAGGCACGCCACCGCGTGTGCATCTGCGCCTTGGTCGCGGGACGCTCCAGCACCACGCCCTCGCACTGCTGACGCACCCCGCGCAGCAGCCAGTGCACCCAGTCCAGACCGTGCGCTTGCTCATCCAGCGACACACCGGCATCCACCGACACAATGCTGCCCGCATCCTTCATGCGTGGTCGTGGAGAGCTGGATTGTTTTTGCGGATCATGGTGCCACAATGAAACCGCCGCGCCGCAGCGGACAACCACAACCTTCTGCTTGCATCATGCCCAAGACCTACTTCGCCTGCCAACGCTGTGGCAACTGCTGTCGCTGGCCCGGTGATGTGCGCGTGACCGACGCCGAGGTGGAGCAGATCGCCGCGTATGTGAAGGTGCCCGTGCCCGAGTTCATCGAGCGCTACACCCGCGTGAATGCCAACCGCACCGGCCTCTCCATCATCGACAAGCCGAATGGCGAATGCCTCTTCCTCGAAGGGCGCAACGTCTGCGCCATCCAAGCTGTCAAGCCCGCCCAATGCAGCGGCTTCCCCAACGACTGGAACTTCCCCGGCTGGCGCGACAAGTGCGAAGCCGTGGAGACCACGATTGACGATTCTTGATTCCCGATTCCTCATTCTTCACGCCTCCCCCACCCCATGCCCCTCGCCACCCGCATCCTTACCCTGCTTCTTTGCTTCTCGGTCGCCTCAGCAGCCGAGGAAGATCTGACCGTCGTCCCTGGCAAACGCGTCGGGCCCATCACCGCACTTTCGTCATTGAGCACCCTGCAAGCCTTGTTCGGCAAGGCCAACGTGGTGAATGGCAAGATCCCCGGCCCGGAAGGCTCGGAGCTGGACGGCGCCACCCTGTTCAAAGGCACGCCCAAGGAGCTGGAGATCGTCTGGCATGAGGAGAACGTGGGCAAGCGCATCAGCGCCATCACCATCGTTGGCAAGGCGTGGAAATTCGACAGCGGCTTGAAGCTCGGCATGACCATCGAAGAGGTCGAGAAGATCAACGGCAAGGCCTACATCGTCGGCGGCTTCGACTGGGACTACGGTGGCTATGCGAACTTCGAAGGCGGCAAGCTTGCCGAGGGCCTCTCCGTCCGCTTCAGCCCCACCGAAAGCAACTACCCCAGCAAGATCATGGGCGAGGTGCAGGTGCCCAGCACTGACAAAGACCTGCTCGCGGCCAAGCCCGTGGTCACCTCGCTGACCCTCTACTTCCCTGGGCCGTATTGAGGGAAGTTGCTGGTTCGAAGTTGAGAGTCAGAAGAAGGCTGCACGAGCTCTGTCCCGGCTATCAACGATCAGCTCTCGACTCTCAACTTTTCCTGATGCTCATCGCCCTGCACAAGCCCTTCGACGTCCTGTCGCAGTTCACCCGCGAGTGCGAGCATCACCGCACCCTCGCCGACCTCGGCCTACCAGCGAAGGTGTATCCCATTGGCCGCCTGGACCGCGATTCTGAAGGACTGCTCCTGCTCAGCGACGAAGCGCACTGGACCGACCGATTGCTGAATCCGAAGCGCGGCCACTGGCGCACCTACCACGCGCAGGTCGAGGGCACCGTCACCGAGGAAGCCCTAGCACACCTGCGCCAAGGCGTGCGCTTGAAGGAGTTCACCACCCTCCCAGCACAGGCACGCCGCATCGAGCCCACGCATGCCGACCGCGTGCCGCCCATCCGCCATCGCCAAAGCATACCCACCACTTGGATCAAGCTGTCCCTCACCGAAGGAAAAAACCGCCAAGTGCGCCGCATGACCGCCGCCGTCGGCTTCCCCACCCTTCGCCTGATCCGTGTCGCCATCGGCGGGCTCACGTTGCAGCTTCCCCCAGGCGAATGGCGTCCGCTGTCCAAGGCCGAGGAAAAGCTCGTCCTGGGCTAGCCGGAAAGGGGTTGGGCAGGTCTGGATGTAGAGCCCGCCAAGCCACGGAGGATGGGTGTCCCCACCCGTCAACGGCTTGAGGCTTTCCAGCCTCAAGCAAACCAACCTGAAGGCTAGAAAGCCCCAGGCCATCGACAGACCAGAGGTCTATCCTCCGGCATCTCCCTGCCAGTCGAAAGCCCTCATGCCCACGCTGAGGAGTGGCTGCTTCCTTCTGATGTTTCGGAACTTCGCGATAGGGCTCACTTGCCAACTTAGGGTTTTGGCAAATCTTGAGACCTAACCCTGCTTCCCCGTTTTGCGAAAGCTAGACCACTTGCTCGTCCAGCGGCGTCTCGAACTCCAGGCCCATGCGGGCGAAGACACCTTCGTCAATCACCTCCAGCGTCGCCACATCAATCAGCTTGCCCTGGATTGTGAGCAGCTTGGTGCCGTGATCGACGAAACAGAAGCAATCAGTGATGTGCCCACACTCCTTTGGCAGTTTTCTCCGCTCAAGGATAGAGCCATCAGTGGCATCCACATGCCACAACTCGGAAGTAATTTAGGTGACAAAGACCCAGCATCCTAGGCCCTGATGAAAAGCTCACTTGGTAATCGAGGCGTGCTCCTCGCCCACCTGCAACTGCCATATCCTTCGGCCAGTATGCACATCGAAACAATGGATGAGTCCACCGATCTCCTCCACACAGCAGTAGCTCTCATGAAAAAATGATCTGTAGGGTGGATCCTTCCAATCAACTTCTGCAATGACATGCTGCTGAGAGTCCTCCTGGTAGAAGTCATAGACATTGCGATCCTCAGTAGGTTGCTGATTCCCGGATTCAGAAAAACTGATATACCTACAGAGCAGCGTAACGGTATCCGAGGGGTGCGGAAAAACTTCCATGGTTTCAGTCGGAACCCATGACTTCATTTTTGCGCCACTATTTCTACTGCGCAAATTCACCCAGGCATCTTTGCTCAGCAGCTCACCAGTGCGAGGATGAAGCGTCAAGCTACTTGGTTCATAGCCTTTGATTTTGAGCATCCATAGTTCTTGTTGGTCACTTAAGCGGTGGCAGCGAATGAATCCTTTTTGCGATTGGAAAATTCGGTCCCTGGGCACATCTGCCAACCATGTGCTGACACACGATGTAAACCAATCCTCATATGTGAAGTGTCCGAGAACCCTGTATTCACGCCAGTCACAAACACTCCAGAACCCAGGACGGCGCAACAGCACTTGACTGCCTGCGGCATCTGCGGGGCGGAGAAAGTAATCGAGGGAATCCATGGAGATAGTCGGCACAAGTTAAACTAGAGCACTAGAAAACGGGGCGGCGGTTCATCCTTCATCTTTTGTATCACTTCTCGAACCTTGCCCCCCACTTCCCCTAGCCCGCCCGGCAGAGCGCGGGGTCGCTCCAGGCCCCCTCTCCTGCGGTGCCGATGGCTCGCACGCGAAAGTAGTAGAGTGCGCCTGGCACCAGGGACGTCGCGCGGCCCTTCGTGGCCGTGATCATGAGCGCCCGCTCCCAGGGGGCCTCTACGGACTCCCGCTGACACTCCACCTCATACACACTGGCCCCGTGCACCCCTTCCCAGGCGAGGTCGCACGCCCCTTCATAGAGCGCGGGTCGAGCCCGCAGATTCCCCGGTGCCCGCAGTCTGCCCACCGGCGTGCGTGGCCGCCGCAGTTCCATGCCGGAGGCGGCCACCACCGCGGCCCGCCCTTCCGACACCAGGGCCACCACGGACGATAAGCCCGCCAGGGCCTGCTCCAGGGAGAGCCGCTCCTGCCGCTTGCGCTGTGTGGCCGCGCGCAGTTGCGTCTCTGCCACCGCCTGCTCCGTCAGCGCCGCGCCATAGGCCTGCACCTGATCCGCCGCTGCCTGCACCTGAGCGCCATACGAGGCAAAGTGGGAGCTATTCTGCATCGTGTGGATCACGGACTGAGCATACGACTTCAGGTCGTGATCCTTCTTCGATCGCAGGTTCAGACGTGGTTTAGCCATGGCAGAGAAAGGGAAGACAAAGGGTTTCAGCATCGCAAGCCCCGGCCAACCGCCCGGGCCAGAGCCACCCTACCAACGGCAGGGCAGCAGAGATCGCCGATTATTTTGCCACGAAATAGGGCTGATCATCAATGTTTTATTTCATTTCTTTGCACTTAAGGCCTGTTCTTTGCTTTAATTGATACGTTTGTTGTTTTTTGAGCATAAATCAATGGTTAGTCTTTTAGTTTCTTTTGTGATGCGCTCTGTTGATTGTTTGTTACTTTATAGTTCATTTCTTTATTATATAAAACTTTTGTTTAATGTTCTGATTCAATTCTGAATTGCATCATTTCATCTTTGACTTCTTCTCTTTCGCCCCAGCAAGAACCGCTGTCCCATGAGCGGTTAGAGTGCTTTGAGCGTGTTTGAAGTCCTAACGATGACGGCGGCGACCCTTTCTTGAAGCCATGGATCGATCCGGAATCCAGGGCTAACAACCGTTCGGAGGTCTGGCGGGTAGGGCGCGCTGTCCCTAGCGCGCCGTCGTCGGAGCGGTGGGCGTGGCGATGCGGTTGGGTGACCGAGATGAGCCCTCCGTGTATCCGGCGCTGTGGGGACACAGCGCCCTACCTTTCGCATTCGTGTGCAGCGGAGTGCTGAGGCGTTTTCGAAGCCATGGATCGATCCGGAATCCAGGGCTAACAACCGTTCGAAGGTCTGGCGGGTAGGGCGCGCTGTCCCTAGCGCGCCGTCGTCGGAGCGGTGGGCGTGGCGATGCGGTTGGGTGGCCGAGATGACACTTCCGTGTATCCGGCGCTGTGGGGACACAGCGCCCTACCTTTCGGATTCGCGCGGGGCGGGGACTGCGGGCATGGGGCGGCGAGTTTCCCGAGCGGCCTAGGCTTGATCCATCACTCGGGCTTCATCGGCTCTCTCAGTTGCACGTTCTTGGGCCAGCCGAGCTTTTCGGCGGTCTGGGTGAGGTAGTCCCAGGGCTTTTTGTCTTGGGCATAGACGATGACTTTGGTGCGCTCGCTGGCGAGGGCGGCGGCTTGGGGGATGTCCAGGTAGCGCAGCACGTTGAAGTAGGTGGGGCCGTCCATGTGGGTGGCGGGGATCTCGCTGAGGTCGAGGCGGGCGATGCCGTCTTCAAAAAGCGAGGCATACAGGGCATTGACCCCCATGGGGCCACCGCTGGCGAGCCAGAGCTTGGTCTTGCCGATGCCGTCGATGGCCTTCAGGGCCTGCACGGTGCGGCGGATGTCCCAGACCTGGCCGCTGTCTTGTGTTTCTCCCAGCAGGTAGAAGCGGCGCAGGCGATGGGTCTGGGCCTTCTCGCTGCCGGTCCACGCCGTGGGGCCGACGCCACGCGGGGCGACATAGGCCATGGCCCACTTGAAGCTGTCGAACATCTTTTTCTCACTGGCGAAGGCTGCGTCGTTGGCCTTCACCGGGTCTGCTGTCTGGACCAGCTTGCTAAACCGGGACTGATACTCAGCGGCGAAGTCCTGCCAGCCTTGGGCATCCAGCACGTGCAGGGCGGTCAGTTCCAAGTCGGCGGGCTTCAGCCCTGCGCGATGCACCACATACAGCCGCAGAGTAAAGGGTTCCTGGCTGGTGAAGTCGTACGCGGTCATGGTCACGCCGTCGCTGTCGACACTGCCTGCCGACACGGGCTGGATGGCCGGGGCATCGCTGGGCCACGCGGCGAACGCCTTCTCCTTCAGCGCCTGCATCCAGGCTGCGCGCTGCGGCTGCCATTCGCCCAAGCTCGAGGGCACGACGGGGGCCTTGGCCAGGGGCACGAACTCATGGTCGATCCGTGTGTTGTGCTGGTCGGCGGGCAGTTCCTTGAAGACCTTCAGCACCTCGGGCTCCAAGGCCTTTTTCGCGGCTTCATCCGTGGTGACCATGAGGTCTGCGCCTTTCAGGTGACGCTCAAACCAATGGAAGGCCCCCGTGTTCAGCGGCTGCACGTCCTTGTGCGGACCTTCGGCGATTTGCAGGCCAATGTTCTCGTCCTTGCCCATCAGGTCATAGAGGCGGCGGGCGCTGGTGTAGAGCTGATAAACGCCGTCGATGGGGAAGATGCTGTCTTTGTCAGTGTTGCAGATCAGCAAGGGACGCGGTGCTACCAGGGCGATGACGCGATCGAACTCCCAGCGGTAGGTGTTCACCATGAACATGCAGTCGCAGTGCCCTTCGATGCAGCCGTCGGTGACGTGGTTCTTCATGCTGGTGATGCCTGCGGTCGGGGCGGCGGCTTTGATACGCTCATCCAAGGCGGCGACCCACCACGAATACGCGCCGCCACCACTGCGACCGGTGACGCCGAAGCGGGTCTTGTCCACCTCGGGCCGTGTCTCCAGATAGTCGAGCGCACGGATACCATTCCAGGCCTCCACACCCGCCGGGGTGTAGCCACGTGCAATCCACCACCATTTATTGAGACGATGCGTGCCGTGGTGCTCGCCTTCGATCTCGCCGAGCTGCAAGGTGTCGATGATCAGGCAGGCATAGCCATGCCGCGCAAACCAAACGCCGTGATGATGGTAGCCGGTCTTGTTGCCATAGCTCACGCCATCCTTCTTCACCAAGGCATGACCGCACACATAGAGAATGGTGGGCAGCGGCTTATCGACCTTCTCAGGCAGGTAGAAATTGGCCGTGACATACAGCCCTGGCATGGACTGGAAGTGTAGCTTCTCTACGCGATAGCCGTCGCCTTTGACCTCGCCCGTGATGACTGGCTTGAGATCCGTCTTCGCCGGTAGCGGATCAAGGCCAAGCATCTCGCGCAACTGGCGGCGGGCCTCGTCTTTCTGTGAGGTCCACTGGTCGGCGGTCTTGATGCCGTCCAAGGAGTGCTGCTCGTGCACCTGCGCCGACTTCAGTTCCCAATACCGCTGCAAGGTCGCGTTGGCCGGTGTGGCAGGCGTCTTCTCTGGGTAAGGCGAGGCCGCTGGTGAAAGCGTAGCAGCGAGAAAGAGCAGGGAAGCGATGCGCAACGTCATAGACTTGTATGAACGGCTGTGAAGCCACACGTCTTTTCAGTGGGGCAAAGTCTTTTGAATAGATCGTCAGGCCCTGCGTCGATGATAGCGAACCTTGTTACCATCATGAAAATCAAGTCCCTTGTTTTTGCTTGTGCCACTGTGCTGCTAACCGCAGAAGCTAAAGCCGATCACTTCTCACCGGTGAACGCTCAGGCTTGTGAACTGACCCGTCTGTCCGATGCCATGCTCTGCTCCTATGAAAGCAGTGCGCGAGAGTGCCACATGAACGGCAGGCAGCGTGCCTTCCTCGCGAGCCTGCGGTGCATGAAAACCATGAGCAACCGTCTGCATGACCAACTGGATGATGGCGCTGAAGCCTGCGTGCTGAATCGGAGTATCGCCGATCTCAATCATGGCTATGGCATCACCGTCTCGCAGGCCAATGACTTGAGCCTGCCTGCCTCCACTCGTGGCCTGCTGTGCAGCTACGGCAATGTCTTCCGCCAGGTGAAAGGCTCTGTGGCCTGCGCCCTCGCTCACCAGAACGAGCGCAGCTACCGGAGGGAGGACTCTTACCGTCGCGAGCCGGTGCCCTCATACGACCACCGCCGTGCCGAACCTGTGTCCGATCGCGAGATCATCATTGGAGCATTGTCCCGCATCCTTGGTGATCGCTGAACTGAGCGACAAACAGCAAACGAAAAGCTATGAATGGAGCGTGGAGGTCATCACTCCACGCTCTTTCTTTTGCGATGCGAAGTATCAGATGCGCCGCTGCTCAATGAGCGTGACGCGACCCGCATCCGCCGCCTGAAAATGTGCGAGACCGGCGGCGATCGCATCCGCCGCATCAGGCGGTGGCGTCTCGCGCAGACGCAGCATGGCGCGGATCATGAAGGCGACTTGCTCCTTCTGAGCAGAACCGCGGCCGACCGCAGCTTGCTTGATCTCCTTGGGCGAATACTCATAGATGGGCAGCCCGAATTCAGCGGCGGCAATCAGGGCCGCACCACGCGCTGTGCCCAGCGCGATGGCCGTCTTGAAACTCTGCACGTAGATCGTGCTTTCGATGGCGCACACATTGGGAGCGTGCAGCTTGATCACATCGCTTAGCTGCTGGCGGATTGCCACCAGACAGCCCGAGGGCAGCAGCTTCGGCGCGTTGCGAATCACGCCATAGGTGATCAGCTTCGTTTCGCGGCCTTGCATCTCCAGCACGGCATAGCCCGTGTTGCGAAGCGCTGGATCAATCGACAGCACACGAGCAGGTTCAGAATTCAAGGCGTGGGAGAAGCTCAGCGTTTCTGCTTCCGTGGTCGGCTCCCCAGCTTAAAGAGGCCGTCCACGGACATGATGCCTGAGCCATAAAACATGAGCGTGATGGAAATAAAGACATACAGCCAGCAGACCGTGAAATGCGCGTAACCACCGACCTTGTCCATAACCAACAAGGAAGCGATGATGACAGGCAAGAACAGCGCCGCAAACAGACGCGTTAGAAAGCCAACCATCCACGCCACAGCCACGGTCACCGCAATCAGCGCCGCCGCCGGTAGCAAAATTTGGGGCCACGGCACACCAGCCTGTCCAACAGTAGCTACCAAGTCCCAGGGTGCCTTCGTCCACACGAAGTTGTAAGCGCGGAGCACGCCTTCCAGCGCATACTGCAAGAACAACACGAGGCCTGCGCCGATGCGTAGCACGGCCACCGTTCGGAAGGCGTGCAACGGGTGAGATTCAGGCTTATTCGCCGAATCGAAGGAGCCATAGGAAGTCAGCATGGATAGGAAAATCAGAGATCAGGGGACGGCGAGACGATGTCGCCTGCCCGTAGTTCCACGTCGTGGTTAGCGCGGTCTTCTGTCGTGTAGAACTTCCGCGCGCCCTCATGTGTGACGTAAACCGAGCGAGCAACCGAACCGGGCTTGCGGCCACCGGCCATCGTGATCGCATCCGCGACCGTCATGTTCTCCCATAGCGGAGTGACCAGCGAGGATTTCACGTCGCCTTCGACCGCAATGAGTTCGACGCCTTCGACCGCAATGATATGCACGTGCACGTGGGCAGCAACGCGACCGGCGGAACGGAAGATCGAACCAATCGCCGCCCGCGCTTCCGGCAGGGAACGCCCGCCCACCTTGGCGGAGCCCAGCTCACCCAGCGTCAGCACTCCGCGCTCGTCGACCATTGCCTTGCCTTCAAAGAGCTTGTCGGGCTCACGACCGCTATCATAGACGAGCAACTCCAGCGTGTGCCCGTAGCCCAGCGACCCCTTGGAATTGAACGGCATCACCGGGTCATCCGCCTTGGATTCTCCACCCATACCTGGGATGATCTTGGTCACCGAGGAGAGCTTCGGCAGGCTGATCTTGGGCATGGAGGGCACGGGGATCGCATCCACCACACGCTTCATTGTGCCGCAACTCGACAGCATCAGCAGCGCTGCGCTAGCGCTGCACACCTTCACCACGTTTTGCATCATTCTTGAGTCCATCATGAGCTGCCCATCATCCCCACATGGACTGGCTTGACAAGCGTGGACTGCATGCGCTTTCAGAAGTGCAGGAACCGCTCGCGCCCCTTGTCGGCCAGCATTTGTGCCAGCTCGGGCATGTAGTGCACCAATTCGAGGGCCAGGACCTCCATGTGCGTCTCCTCGCGCATGGTGCAGGCGATGCAGCTGTTGCACGTCGCGCAGTCATCCAGCGAAAGGTCGGCCATGACCTGGGCAGCAGTGGGGTGATCAATCAAGGCTGTCATAAGAATCGGGCGGGGTGAATGGAATCATTTGTTTTTGATGGGCACCCACTGGCCCTGCTTATCGCGCTTGAGGACCTGGTTGTTGGCCTCATCCACCTGAAACTCACGCTTGGGCAAGCCTTCACGATGCTGCTCGACCACACCGCGACCGATAAGCGCACGGGCCACTTCGGCAGCGCTACTGCCCAGCATTCCTCCCTCCACAAGGTCATCCAAATAGGCCTTGATCTGCGGCGTGACGGCAATCGTCAGCGTGATCGAGTCAAAGGCGTTGGAAGGGCGGGCCATTTATTCGGTTTAAACCAGGTTAATACCATCTTTTTAACTCAAGCAAACCCGATGGTCAACCTTTGCTGCAGATTTTTCCTCAATGCTGACACCTAATTATTTAAGATGCATTAACAATCAAGAAGTGAAGAATCACTCGCGGCACACAGCCTGCTTGGCATGGATAGCTATGCCCTCTTTCCTCCGCTGCTGTCTTCTGGCGCTCGCCACGCTGCTCACTGCCTGTAGCATCGGCGGAGGCAGCACCTGGGGAGACCGACCTGGACCCAAAGGATTCTCTACCGTGGTGATTGACGCCGGCCACGGCGGCAAGGATTCCGGTGCACGCAGCCGATCCACCGGGCAGATGGAAAAGACGCTGGCCCTGGACATTGCCCAGCGTCTGGCCGCTGAACTGCACGGCCGATTCCGCGTCGTCTTCATACGAAACTCGGACGTCTTTGTGCCTCTGGACGACCGTGTCCAGCGCGCCAACCGCTATGGGGACGGCATCCTGCTCAGCATTCATCTCAATTCGGGACCGCGCCGAACTGCCGGGCCAGAGACCTACTGGTGGCGAGTGGACAGTTACAGCTTGGCACGCCGATTGCAGTGCCAACTCGCAGCGGTCGTGCCTGGGAAATCGAGCAATCGCGGACTCGTTCGGCGGCGCTTGCGCCTGACGCGCAATCCCAGCATTCCCTGCGTCCTGGTGGAATGCGGCTACTTATCCAACGCAAACGAGGCCAAGCGTCTAAGCAGTGCCAGCTATCGAAGCACCTTGGCTCGCGCCCTGGCCGCGGCCATCATTCAGCAGTCCCTCCATGGCGACGCGGGCAAGGGCCCTCTTCCACAGCCCATCTACGCGCCCCCCAGCAAGGGCACCGATGCGAGAGAGTGAGGCATGGTGGTGTGAAATTCCAGGCCCGCTGCCGACGATTAAGCAGCGCCACATTCGTGGCCATCACACACATGAAACACCTCATCATCACCTCACTTCTCGCGGCAACAGTTTGCTTGCACGCGGACGACAAGAAAGAAGTCGCCTGGCAGAACTGGTTCACCGACGGCAACCTGGAAGCCTTTCAAGTCGTCAGCGGCGTCGCCACATACAAAGTGGAGAACGGCGTGCTGACCGGCACCACGGTCGAAGGCAGCAGCAACACCTTCCTGGCCACCAAGCAGGCCTACAAAGACTTCGAATTGCAGTTCGAGGTGAACGTGGATGACGCACTGAACTCGGGCGTGCAGGTCCGCAGCCATCTGGCCAAGGAAGGCGATTCCGTCCCCGAAGGCAGCAAGGGCGGCAAGCCCCTGCCCGTGGGCCGCTTGTATGGCCCGCAGTGCGAGATCGCGATCAACGGCACTGCCGGCAACTTCTATGACGAAGCGCGTCGTGGCACGTGGTGGAGCCTGCTCACGGAAACGGAAGCGGTGCGCACCGAGGAAGCCAAGGCGGCCTTCAAAAAAGGCGAATGGAATCACTACCGCATCGTCGTGCAGGGCGATCATTACCAGAGCTTCGTCAATGGTGTGAAGACCGCTGACTTCAAGCAAGCCAACGACCCCGAAGGCCACATCGGCTTCCAGGTGCATGGTATCAAGAAAGGCACTGGCCCATATTCGGTGCGCTGGAAGAATGTAAAGTTCCGCGCGCTGAACTAAGGTAAGGCTGGATTTCCGGGCATGGCGGCGGACACTCGCCGCCATGACCTCCGAAGAATTGCTTCAAATAGCCAGCGATGTCGCGGCCAAGGCCTACGCGCCTTATTCGAAAGCCCATGTGGGCTGCGCGCTCATCTCCGCCAGTGGCAAGCTTTACACCGGCTGCAATGTCGAGAACGCCAGCTACGGCCTGACGATCTGCGCCGAGCGCAATGCGATCTTTGCAGGCGTTGCGGCTGAAGGTCCGGCCTTCCGCATTCAACAACTCGCCGTGATCGCGCTCGGCCTAGAGTTCCCGCCCTGCGGCGCATGTCGGCAGGTCATTGCAGAGTTTGCTGCGCCGGAGGTGCCAGTCATCTTCCTAAAAAACAAACAGGCAGCCGTGCTCACGGTGGAGCAACTGCTGCCTGCGCGTTTCAGTTTCTAGCGGGAACTACATCTTGCGGATGACGGCCTTCTTGCGCAGGCCTTCGAGCCACTTGTCCACGTCGCCCTTGGACTTCTCAGCGTTCAGCACGCGTTCGATGTCGCTGCGCACCTTCTCCAGAGGGGCCAGATTGCCCAGCTTCTTGGCTTCGGTGAAGATGATCAGGTAAGCCGCTTCGTCTTCGATGACCTTGCTCACGCCGCCATCCTTGGTGGCGAAGGCGGCATCGGCCATCGTGGGCTTCATCAGCTTGCGCTCCATCCAATCCCACTCACCGCCATTCTCCGCGCGGCTGTCCTGGCTGTAGGTCTTGGCCATGGTGGCGAAGTCACTGCCCGCGATGACCTTGGAGCGAATCTCTTCGGCCAGTTGGCGCTGCTTCTCAGGCGTCGCAGCGGCGTCCCCGCTGAACTTTGGCACCGTGATGGTGCGAATCTTGATCATGTCCTTGTCGCGGAACTTGTCGGCGTTCTTGGCGTAGAAGTCCTCCACTTCGCGTGGGGTCGGTGGCGCTTGATTGCCGCCCTGACGACCGCGCATGACCTGCACGATGATCATCTTCTCGCGCATCTCGCGGAACTTCTTCAGCGTCATGCCGCTCTTGGCCAATTCAATGACGAAGGTGTCGCGGTCGCCCTTGAACTGCTCGCGCACCAGGGTGTTGATGTCGTCATCCACATACTGCGCTTTGATCGTGCCGCCGACCTTGGCAAACTCAGCCAGAATCAGCTCGCGGTCGATCAGCGAGTCCATCGCGGTCTTATCAAGCTCAGCGATTTCACGCTGGGCTTGCAGCGGGTTGTCGCGGTTGCGCATCATGATCATCTGCCGCTGGGCATTCACGGCGTCGGCCACTTCGGACCGGGTGATGACCTTGCCATTTACCACGGCGGCGATGCCGTTCACGGACTGGGCCAGCAAATCCGAGCTGGCTACAAAACCAAGCGCGGCGAGAAGGAGAAGGCGGATCGAAGACATAGTGAGGGACTCCACAGGAGTAGCAATACAGGGCGCAAGAGTAGGGGCGTGTCCAGCCCTGTCAAACATGGAAACCAAGTGAGCTATAGTCGGCGCAGCAATTCTAGCGTCTCAGCCAATTGCCCGATGCCGTCCTCTGCCTTCAGACGTGGGAATTTCCCCTGCACCATGATGTAGCCCGTGCCGCGCTGAAGCATGAGCTTCCTCTCTTTGATCTCGATGCTGGTGATGCCGTGATTCGCTGCCGCTAGCCGGATGGCCGCACAGGTCAGCACGTTCTTCATTGCTGGCGGCAGCTTGCCGAACTGATCACGCCAGCTCGCCTCCAGGGCGTCTAGCTCCTTGCGCATGGATATCTCCGCCACCTCGCGATAGGCCTGAATACGGAGCTTCGCATCCTCCATGTAGTCGTTGGGAATAAATGCAGGCTCCAAGCCAGACAGCGCGCCAATGTAGGATGTCTCGCTCAGGCAGAGGAAGTCGGTACGCAGAGCGACATCGACCGGGCGCTGGGTGCGCTTGCCCTGCGCCTTGTTTACCACCTGCTTCATCATCTGGCAGTAGAGATCGAAACCGACCGCCGCGATGTGTCCGCTCTGCTCCGTGCCCAGCAGATTGCCCGCACCGCGAATCTCGAGGTCGCGCATCGCGATCTTGAAGCCGGAGCCCAGGGCCGTGTATTGCTTGATCGCGTTCACTCGCTTCCGTGCATCGCCACCGCTGGTGAAGTCGCGCGGCAGAAAGAGGTAAGCATGAGCTCGCTCGCCCCCACGGCCCACACGACCGCGCAACTGATACAGGTCCGCCAAACCAAACCGGTCCGCGCGGTCAATGATGATGGTGTTCGCATTCGGCACGTCGACACCGCTTTCGATAATCGTGGTGCACAGCAGCACATCCGCCTCACCACTGACAAACTGGTGCATCACCACCTCCAGCAGGCCCTCATCCATTTGTCCGTGGCCAATGACGATCTTCGCCTTCGGGCACAGGCCCATCAGCTTGGCTTTGACCTGCTCCATGTCGCCCACGCGATTGTGGAGGAAGTAAACCTGCCCTCCGCGCTCCACTTCCGCATTGATCGCGTCTTTGATGACCTTCTCATCATACGGACAAATCGTCGTCTGCACCGCGTGCCGATTCGGCGGCGCGGTGTCGATAGTGCTCATGTCCCTCATGCCCATCAGCGACAGATAAAGGGTGCGTGGGATCGGCGTCGCGCTAAGCGACAGCACATCGATCAGGCGGAACATCTCCTTGAAGCGCTCCTTGTGCTTCACGCCGAAGCGCTGCTCTTCATCCACCACGGCGAGACCGAGGTTCTTAAACTGGATGTCCTTCGACAGCAGTCGATGCGTGCCAATGACAATGTCCACCGTGCCCTCGCGCAGGCCTTGCACGATCTCACGCTCCTTGTCCGGCGGAGTCAGGCGGCAGAGCATCTCCACCGTCACGGGGAATTCGCTCATGCGCTCGCGCAGCGTCTGCACATGCTGCGCCACCAGCACCGTCGTCGGCGCGAGAATGGCCACCTGTCGGCCACCCATCACCGCCTTGAACGCGGCCCGGATCGCCACCTCGGTCTTGCCGAATCCGACATCCGCGCACAGAAGCCGATCCATCGGGCGCTTGCTCTCCATGTCGCGCTTGATCTCCTCCACGCTGCGCAACTGATCCGCCGTCTCGCGATAGATGAAGCTGCCCTCAAACTCCGTCTGCCACTTCGTATCTGGCGCATGTTCGATACCCTGGGCTGCCTGGCGCTCGGCCGCCACGCTGAGCATCTTCGCCGCGAACTCCTCCACGCTGCGCTCCGCACTCTTGCGTGTGCGTGCCCACTTCGGATCTCCCAGCTTGTTAAGCATCGGCGACCTACCACCGACCCCGACGTAACGCGCGACCAAGTGCGCCTGCGCCGTCGGCACATACAGCTTCGCTTCATCCGCGTAGCGCAGCACCATGACCTCCTTGCCATCGCGCAACTCAATCCCGATGAAGCGCCCGATACCATGCTCCATGTGCACGACCAGATCATGCTCGCGCAAATCACGCACCATATCGCGCGCCTGCCGCAGTGCCTGCGTTTCATCCAGCTTCGATCCCTTGATCCGCCGCGCTACCTGATGCCGCCCAAAGATCTCCGCGCCGGTCAGCACCGCCAGCTTCGCCGACGGGACGGTGAAGCCACGATAGAGCAGACCCAGTTGCGTGGTGCACTGCTCCTTGGCCGTCACGGACAACTCTTCAAACCGCTGCCGCTCCGCCTCATTGCCGAAGAAAATGACCACCTTCCATTTGTCGCGCTGCCACTCGGCCAGTTGCACATCGAATTGCTTCCGCCGCGCCTCATTGAGCACGAAGTCACTCGCGTCGAACATGCCCAGGGGGTTGTCATGAATCGCAGTGCTAAAGTCTTCTGCACCGACATCGCTAGCGCGGTCAATGGTGATCCGCGCATGGCAGTCGATGCCCGGCTCGCACTCGACGGCGACCACCACATCGTCAGGCCCGATGTGGTCACGCACCTTGTCATTCGCCTTCGACGAATCGCTGAGCATCACGATGAATCCCGCGCGCTCCAGCTTCCGCACGCTGCCCTGGTCATTCAGGTCGAAGACGCGCAGCGACTCGATCTCGTCATCGAACAACTCCACGCGCAGCGGTTCATCCGCCTGCCAGCAGAAGAGATCCAAAATGCCGCCACGGCGTGCGAACTGCCCGCGCTCCGTCACTTGGGGCAGCCGCTCATAGCCTGCCTCGCCCAGTTCCTCGGCGAAGGCATCCACGTCAAACTTCTCCCCCACCGCGATGAAGCGCTGCTGCTTCTCGATCTCGCGCAACGCCGGCACCTCCTCATCCAGACTGTCCGCGCACAGCACGATCGCTTGCTTGCCCTCGCGCAGCTTCGCCAGCACCGAGACACGCTCCGCCGCCACCTCGGGGTCGGGTAGCGCCTCCTTCACACTGACCACCGTCTGCTTCGGGAAGTAGAGCGCTGCGGCTTGCCACACATTCAGCTCAGCGTGCAGTTGGTCCTGTGACCGCACATCCGCGCACAGCAGCCACACCCGCGCCTGCGGCTTCGCGTTCAGGATGAGCGCCGCTGCGAAGCCCTGCGCCCTCGGCGTCACGTGATCCAGCACCACCGGCTTCGTGCCCAGCGCCTTCAGCTTCTTCACGAACGCCGAAGCCTTGGCCACCAGCTGCAAGGGCCGCCTTGAGGAGTCCGTGCTGTTCTCTTTGCCGCGCCCCGGCCCCTTAACCTCGTCTGCGACTGGGCGCGCCTCCTTGGCCACCTTTTTCGGGGCCTCCACCTGCACCTTCGCCAGCACTGCCCCCAGATCATCCTTCGCCGGACCCTGCGCTGCCAATTCCTTGGCACGCAACTCCCTCACCTTCGCCCATCCCTCCGAGGAGGCATAGGTAGGCTTTTTCGGTTTCTTGATTCGACGCAGCGGATTGAATGACGGCTTCAGTAGAGACGCAACGTGTCGTCAGAGCTACAGGGTGCAAGTGAAGGAGATGTCAGAGATATTGACTCATCCCCCCCTTGCGCTCAGCTTCGCGACGGCACCACTGTAGCCCGTAATGCGCACAAGAGTATCCCTTTGATTTAAATCACCCAGCCATCGCGATACTGCCGCTTCACCAGCGCATTGGCGGCTTCGCTGTTCGGGATCTTCAGGCCGGGGGAGTCCCAGGTGAGTTCTTCGTTGGGGAAGACGCTGGCGAGACAGCCGAGCAGCACGGCTTCGGTGAGCGGGGCGGCGTAGTCGAAGTTGGCGCTGGGCTTCTTGTCACCTTTCAGGCAGCAGTCGATGTAGTCGAACCAGTGATTCCGCGGCTCAAGCTGTGGGTAGAGCGTGGTCTTGAACTTCTCACGCGGATACAGCATGGGGCGGCTGCCGTGCGGGTGGTGCAGGATGCCTTCGGTGCCGATGTAGATGGTGCCCTGGTCGATCTTGGCCAGCTTGCCCTGGTCATTGACCAGTTTGTCCGTGATCGCGGTCGGTGGCTTCTGGTCGCCGTCATACCAGGTGACCTTGATGTCGCCCTCGGTGTAGGCGGTGCCTTTGAAGGTGTATTCCACCCGGCCATTGATCGCCCAGTTGGTCTCGTTTGGCGGTGGCAAGCCGGTGCTCTTCACCGAGATCGGGGCCGCGAGATCGAGCGCGCGGAACCAGCCGCTGAACATGTGGCAGCCCATGTCGCCGAGGGTGCCAGTGCCGAAGTCGCGACGCTTGCGCCAGTTGCCTGGGTGGTAGTAGCCTTTGATAAAGGGACGATCAGTGGCAGGCCCGAGCCAGGTCTTCCAATCCAGGCCCTCGGGGATCTCGTCGATCTGTGTGGGCACGGGGTCCATGTCACCCCACTTCTTGTTGGAGAAGGTGTGGGCTTCCTTGACCTTGCCGATGACACCCGTGCGGATGAACTCGACCGCGTAGCGCTCGGTGAAGTCGCTGCTGATCTGGATGCCCATCTGCGTCATCACGCCCTTCTCGCGTGCCTTGAGCATGAGCTGGCGGCACTCCCAAAGGTTCTGCGCCAGCGGCTTCTGCCCATACATGTGCTTGCCCATTTCCAAGGCCTTCATGCCGATGCTGCCATGCATGTGATCGGGCACGGACACGTTCACGCTGTCGATGTTGCCGCCTTCCTTGTCCAACAGCTCGCGCCAGTCCTGATAGCACTTCACATTGGGGAAGAGCTTCCGCGCACGGTCGAAGTTCCGCGTGTCCACATCGCACACCGCGACCAGTTCCCACATGGGATGATTCGACATGGCTGTGTAGTCGCTGTGCGACATGCCCGACGCACCAAAGGCCGCATGGCGCAGCTTGCCATTGGGCGAGGCCGCGCGCAGACCCGAGGTCACATAAGGCGCAGCGAAGAGGGTGGAGGCAGTGGTTTGAAGAAAGCGGCGACGAGTGGTCATGGGGATGAAAGTAGATTCATTCAAACGCTGCTCAGGGCCATTCCTTGCCCAGCATTGCCACAGACGCCCGGCCCCACTCTGCCACTACATGCCTCCGTAGTTTTACGGAGGCGCGGTGCATTGTGATGACTGTCGGCAGGCCGACCTTTGGGAAGCCTCTGCGCCCTTTGTGCATGGAGGCTCAATCCATCCCCATCCATGAAACACACTCATAGCTACTTCGCCAAAGTCATTGCGCTTGGTTGTCTCGTGCTCGGTCTGTCCGCTTCGGCGGTGCGTGCCGACCTTGAACCTGATGATCCTTTCGAGCCGGAGGACATCCCGCAGCGTGGCACAAGGGTGCCCAAGCTCGCCATGCTGGATGATCTAATGACCCAGTTCATGTCGGACAACACCATTCGCACCGGCACCCTGGCTGTCAGCCGAAATGGCAAAGTGGTTTACTACCGCAGCTTTGGCTGGATGGACAAAGAGGCAACCACACCCGTGGTGCCCAATGTGATCATGCGGGTGGGCAGTCTGACCAAGCCACTCGTCGCAGCAGCGGTGAGAGAGGCGATCATCGAAAGTGGTTTGACCTTGAATGCGAGAGTGTTCCGCCACCCGCAGTTGTCGCCCGACGGCATCCTTGACCTGTCGAGTGACACCGTGGCCGATGCGCGATACTTTGCGATCACTGTCGGCCATCTCATTGAGCACAAGAGCGGTATGCGCGACAACAGCAGCCCGGACCCGACCTACCTTGAGGTTCAGGCGGCGGACTGGCTGAATGTGGATTCACCACCAAGCGCCAGGGACATGCTTCGCTTCATATACATGTCGTATTCTCTGACCAATGCTCCTGGAACTGTCGACGACTATTCCAACGCGGGCTACCTGGCTCTGGGCCAGGTGCTGGAAGAACTGACAGGACGGTCCGTGCAGGAGTATGTCTATGACATGGTGTTGCGGGGATACGGAGTCAATGCGGAGGACTTCACCATGGGAGCCTCGTTGTTTGAGAATCGCCTTCCTCGTGAGCCTTGGTATCAAGACTTGCGCGCCCGCCAAAACGTCTTTGATCCTACAGGTCCCAATGTTCCCTATTCTTATGGCGGCTTCTGCCTGGAGACCCGCACCGGTCAGGGAGGAGTCGTAACCACCCCACTCACCTTCCTGCGCTTCATGAAGTATCGCAGTGTGGGCCATGGAGGAGCACTTCTCACAGCGCCGACCAACACGTATCACACAGGCTCACTCCGAGGCACATCTGCTTTGGCCAGGCAGATGGGAGATCTGGATCCGAGTGCTCAAAGCAACGTGGTCAATTACAGTGTCATCCTCTCCAAAAAGGGGGATGCCAATGACATTGATGGCAACACGACCCGCTACAGCCTCGCTCTCCTGAGCTTGATCGACAATGAACTGAGCAATATTTCCACCACAGAATGGCCTACAGTGGATGTGGTGGCGGAGCCCCAGCTTCGGGTGGAGCGCGGTCGCTTTCAGGTCATCAGCGACAGCTTGGTGGATTTTGGCACGGCTGATGTTGGGGTGACACGCACCTACAACTACCTGGTGAGAAATGTGGGCAATGCCCCCTTCACCACACTGCGGACAGAGATGGCCACATCAGGCGCCCCCTTCCGCATCAGTCAGCAGTTGGGCGTTTCCACCCTCGCACCTGGACAGAGCCGAATCTTCAGTGTGTCTTTCGCACCGACTGCGGGTGGCGACTTCACCAATGTGCTCAACATCCTGTCCGATGACCCGAATGTCGGCACCTTCCCGCTGCGCTTGCAAGGCACTGGCTATCCAGCTGCGGCACCCACCGTCACTTTTGCCAATCCATTCGTGTTTGGCACGCTGGGCAGCAGTGCGACTCTGATCGCCACGGTCACAGGCACCCCCGCTCCCAGTCTGTCATGGAAAAAGGGCACGTCAGTCCGCGCTGGGCAGGTGAACCAATCCCTTGTCCTTCCTTCCCTCACGGTTGCAGACGTGGGGGACTATACCTTGACCGCCACCAATCGTGTGCGCGCGGTCTCCAGCACCGTGAAGGTCGCGGTAATGGACACGGCCTCCGCACAGCGTGGTGCGGCGCTCAATGGCATCATGAACCTCCCGGCTCCAGTCACCTATCCATCGGGTGTGATGGCCACCTTTCAGTGGTTCAAGGATGGCTCGCCTTTGGCCAACCAGACGATCGCCCTGCGCTCCATCACAGGCGCAACGACCAAGACCCTGAAGATCACCAAGATCAATTCGGGTGACGCAGGCGACTACTTCTGCCGTTGCACCCTCAATGGCGTCACCAAAGACACGGGCATCACCACCATCACCGTGCAGTCCGCCGTGCCAGCCATCACCTCGCCCGGCGCACAATCCTGGCGCGTCGGCAGCAGCGTGAGCTTGAATCTCACGGTGACTCAACCGCCTTACACACTCACGGTGACGGGTATGCCTGCGGGACTCTCCCTGCAAGCCAACGGCAGCGTCTTTGGCAAACCGACGGCGAACGGTATCGGCATCATGACCATTCGCGCGCAGAACGCGGTGGGCTCCAGCCAGATCACCGTGCCGTGGTCTGTGGCTCCGCTGTTAACCGGCACCGCAGGGCGCTACACCGGCTTGATCAGCCGATCGGATGATTCGGCCAACGAACTCTACAACCACGGCGGCTCCTTCACGCTGGACATCACGGCCAATGCCTCCTTCGCAGGCCAGCTGCGGCTG
>Ga0247832_1003193_pt1 | contig 23006 bp, 20 predicted proteins | sample LaCruzMarch2015__10_FD_192407 | JGI IMG/M metagenome (GOLD analysis project Ga0247832, IMG submission 192407) | Freshwater microbial communities from meromictic Lake La Cruz, Castile-La Mancha, Spain - LaCruzMarch2015_4m | ecosystem: Environmental > Aquatic > Freshwater > Lake | place: Spain... | reverse complement strand
GTTGAAGTAATTCTTTATTGAACAAACATAACTGTTTTTTTTGTTCAAAAAAAGAGGGGTACTAATACGAAAATGAATAAAAAAACGTATGCTCCCCCTCTTTTGTATGCAAGACCTTAGTTTAAGTGAATGTTGTCTTCGTATTGATTACACAGACAAATGCTCTCATCAAGCATTTCGCAACACGTTATTTTCATTTTTCCTCCTAAATCATAAGCCATTATAAATGCTAATAGTAAATGCGGAGATGGGGTGTTTTCCGATTCCCCCATCCATGTCGGTTCTAACAAATGTAAGATATACCTAGTTCGGCTTTTGCCACCCTCGAAAAACATAGTAACTTTTTGCAAACAAAGGGCTTGTTTTTCAATATCAAATAACTCTCCTTCACTTACAGGCGCAACTTGTTGTGCATACGCATCTTTAATCTTTTTAAATTCAAGACTTTCTAAAGACAAGGTTTGAGCTTTTTTAGAAATTGGGAAATACTTTAAATCTGACTGTTTCATACTTATTTGGTTTTAAAAAAAGGGGGATTCTAAATTATGGCAGAAAAGAAATTGAAAGACAAATTTCCCCCTTATAAATTACATTATTAGGTTTTTCAAGGCTAGGTCAATATATGCTTTGCATTCAAGTACATTACCTGAAAACAACAATTTTTCACCATCGTTTATTTCCACTACCCAAAAACTAGCTCCTTTTGACGGGTCGTTTTTTACTTTTAGGTTACGCTTTGCTTTTTTCACTCTTTTTGTAGCGTAGATTTCCATATCTTCCATTTGTTTTAATTTTGCTGATAAATAACTTCTAATTTTAATTCCGTAGCAATTGCCAACTCTAGTAACGCTCCTTTACTATCTGTATAGTTTTTCATTAGGTAGATTGCTTCACAGTCGCACAATGCTTTTATGTCCTGTTTCATGTAGCTTTCCCAAGCCATGTCGTGTTGGTGGTTTAGCTTCATTGGATTTACTGCTTCATAACCCATATTGGTTAGTTCCGCTTCGGCTTGTTCAAACAGCTCTTTTGCTCGTTCTTCCATGCCTGTAATTCTGCCCGAAATATACACTTTTTTTTTCATTTTTACTGCTTTACAATGATTTTAGATAGGTCTTCCACCTGATAGTCTTTTAGTTCTACTCTAGTGGCTTCATTTTTCAAACTAATTCCTTTTGAATTGATTTTAGTTATCTTAAACTCTAGGTTGTTACCGAAAAAAGAAATGGTGTAAACTTGCCCTACTTCAAATTGGTATTGGCTCATAAGTCTATTTTTAAGTTATTGAGAAAAAATTTAACCTGCTCCACTTCTCGGATTATTACTTCATGGGAATAATCACAAATTTTCAATGCTTTTTTTTTTGCTTGTTCGATGTTAATTGCATCTATAAAAAAAGCAGACTTATTATTAAAAACTAAGAATTGCTTCATTAGAAAAAGAATTGAGTTTGACCAAACTTATTTGTATCGGAATTTGTGTGAAATTTAACTATTCGAGAATGCCTTAACTTCTGAAAGTTGTTGTATCCAAAATTACCTAATTCAAGGTGTTTAATTGGATGTAAACTGTTAGTTATGTTTTCTGCTATGAATTTTTTCACGGCTATGATTTTTTGCATACTTATTCTTTTATTGCACAAATATATAATTTATATTTCAATAAACAATACTTTTGTTAATAACTTTTTAATTAGTTATTTTTCGTTGTTTATTTTATTAAGCTCGTGTTCCTTGATTTGCTTTTCCATAGCAAATATTTCCATTTCTAATTTATGGTGTTTCCGCTCATTGTAAACCCAACTGATTGTTGCCCCTGCTGCGACTATTGAAACAATAGTAAATAGAATGTTAATATAATGCTCTTGGCGTTTATCAATAGTCATCCTCGATTGTTGCTTTTGGCTTGATAAAATAATTGTATGCTACGTATCCTGCACCTGCTAAAATCAATCCTATAATTAGGTATTTAGTTATGCTTGAACCACCTCCTGTTGAAGTAGCTGATGCTCCACCCATAGAAGGCATTGCGGATTTGAAATTTACTACTGCCATTTTATTTTGCTTTTAAGTTAAACGTTTCAAGTGTTTCAGATTCCATAAAAGAAAAGTTATCCGTTGTGATTCCATTTTCTTCATCGTCATCATAATTGTCAAAAATAGTTTCGTAAACTAATGGAGCTTTTGAGCGTAATTCATCAATTTCCCACTCGCTTTTAATTGCTAACAACCTAGAAAGTTCGTTGTCAATTTGTACACCTTTTTCGTTGGGATTGTGAACCATGTCGTTGTTGTTTAATTCTGCATTCATAATAATACTTATTTTTGTTTATTCCAACAAATTTAATTATCTTTTTTTAATCAGACAATTTTATTTATTGAACACTTTTATTTTTTAAAGCCCTTCATTAAAGCCGACATATCCATTCCACTTGAAACACCTCCTTGCGCACCAACTGTTTGTCGGGTTGTTTCGGACATACCCTTAGTCGCATACGCCATAGCTGCTCTAGTAGCTGTTTCTTTTGCTTTCTTTTGCGCTTTGATTAAAGGGTCGTTCTCATAATCCATGTTCCAGTTCTCATCTGCTATTTCGTTTGCCTGTGCTTGACCTGCTACGTAGTTGGATTGGTAACTTGGTCTTTCAAACTCCATGTTTCCGCCTGAATCAAAACGAATATCAGGTTTGCGTGTGATAGTAAAGGCAGTATGTTCGTTACTGTGAAACTCTGCTCCGATTTTCTGCCAAAAGGACTTACTTTCAGCAGTAGCGTTTCCAATAATTTGTTTTACATTGGGGTTATCACGAAATAGTTTATTTATTGCTTTTGCACCAATTCCTTTTCCTTGAAATTCGGGTAAAATAAGCATCTTGTGAACTCGTAATGTTTCTGTATCGCCACGATACGTAGTTACATCAATTCCACCGACACTCTTACTATTAAATTTTATAGGTGTAATATCATCTGGGTTATTAAACAAATATTCAAGTACATTATTACCCACTCCTCCCCCAACACTACCACCTTTTTTAAAAAGCCCTTTACGATACGCTTCTTTAATCTCTAGGGACATAGGTGCGCCACCGTCAATAAATTGTTTAGCTTCTTCTAGGCTATGGAACATTGAATCATTTACGTAATACTCTTTAAAATGCGGTTCGTACATTATTTCCTCGTCCTTGTACTTGATGAACTGAACCTCGTTTGAGTTTGGGTCAATTACCCCACCGTCTGCGTATTTCTTTTTACTAACAAAACTCTCTCCCTGTTTGGTCAAGTCTTTAAATTCAACCTGCTCTTGGGAAAGGTTAAATTGTTGGCGTAATTGTTTTATCATATTTGACATTACACCTTGCTTTTGTTTTTTTGGGTTTGTTGACATCATTTCAATAACAAGTTTGTCGCCCTTGTCATTTATGTAGCCTTGAACAACACCTATTAGCTTTTCAGAACCTCTGTTCTGTTTTTGAAACTTTGGTGTCCAAATTTTTTTGATTGGCGGTACATATCCCTTTTGAAAAGCTAAAGTCATTGATGTTTGAGGGTAAAAAACATAGTCGTATTCTTCGTCTCTTAATTTTTTACCTGCGTCCTTATCCTCATATAGCCAATAATACACCGTGTCTTTTGGTATAAACCAATTGCCTTTTTCTTCGTGGTATAAAACTAAAGTATAATCGTCTGAATCAAAATCTATTGAACCAACGTTTTCAAGTTTAGTTTTATTTTTAAAAACTTGAACACCGCGCCCCGTAGCCATTTTATCTGATGTAATTGGTGTAAGAATTGTCATAATTGGATTTGTTTCAACCCAATGTTCTACTGATGTTTCTTCACATAACTCTTGTTGAAGGTCAAGAGGGAGTTTGCCTGTTTTATCATATTCTTTATAAACCGACAATGGAATTTCCATTTCTTTTGTTAATTCAAAATACTGTTGTTCAAGATAAACTGCTTTTACCTTAATCATTTTTTTAGATAAATTACCACCCGTAGCCATTTTTTTGCCTGACATTTGAACTCTACCGTCCAAGTAATGAGTTACGTCCGATAAGTCATTTGATGCCCTTTCTAGCTTTGCTATTACCCATGCTTCAATAGTTGGGTTTTTCTTTAAAACATTCGCTAATTCAGATACGTGATGCTTTAACTCAATTGCTTGGCTGTTTGCCATTTCTTTTGCTTCGCGAATAGCAATAGTACCACCGTTTTCAAATTTCTGTGGAACATAATAAAGGTCGCCCTCATGCTCTAGTCCAATTGCTTCCTGACCCCATTCTCTTGCCCATTCAGATGCCTTTTGAACTAACGCTTCCTTGTTTTTATCAAAATCTTCTTTCAAAGCAAATGAATTAACACGTTCTACGTCTTCTTTAACCACTTTTTTATCAGATGCTAAGAATCCACCCTCAACAGGTGCAGAACTAAACCCCCCAAATAGTGTCGCTAAATACTTTTTAACTTCATTTATTCGGCTAGTCATTTCCGTCTTGGAAACCACTTTGTCAACGTCTTGTGTTGAGGGGACATAAACCGATACTTCAATCGGCAAATGAAACATTTTTTCTGAATGTGGAATTTCGTCCATATCTTAGACTATTGCAGATTTTTTTACCATTGCAAATCCATCAGCCGTTTTTATTCTATACCCGTCAGCACCTAGCGTAGATAGAATTTCTCCTGTTTTCATTCCACCCATTACTGAATTGAAAGTTACTGTGTCTCCTACTTCGTGGGAACTTGACATTGAGCCACCATGAGCGTATTTTCCTTCTTCTTCCCGTTCGCCCGTATATTCATTGATAGGCTTTACAGTTTGTAGCATAACGTGAGAATCAGGAACTTCTTTTAATTTTTCTTTTATTTCAGATAAAGATGAGCTTGTTTCAAATGTAACAACTACATCAGGAACTCCTATTGGTTCAATTGTAAAGTATTTTATTTTAAAATACATATCATTTTGAAGAAAAGCTAAAAAATCATTTAACCCCTCTGCTCTTAATTTGTATGTTTTACTCCCCATTTTACCTAGATTACCCCCACCTGCATACATTGAGCCACCATGAGCCATTTTTTTATTCACACGGTAGAATCCATCAATAACATCATTTGCACCTAAAACTTCTCCATTGGTTAATGTAATTGAATCTATTTGTCTTCTTGATATATAACTTGTATCACCTATATTTCCCTCGAATTTCTTAAACGGTTCTGAACTAACAGGTGCGCTTGGACGAGCTGGTTTAGGAGCTTTTGTAGGTTTGCTTGGCTTTTTGTTTGTTAAGTATAATCTGTAATTTTCTTGAATTTCTTCTGGTGTTAAAGCAATAGTTCCTGAAAGAAAATCTTGATTAGAAAAAATAGGCATTACCAAAATAATATTGTCGTCACCAAAATCTAATACCATAGCTCTTGATGGTTCTGAATATCGCATTCTAAAATCACTCCAACCATTAAGCATAGCAAAATTAAAAGCATCAAACAAAATGTGGTAGCCGAAGGAAAAAGTTTTAGTTTCTCCCGAACTTTCTGTCATTAACTTCATGTTAATAGAGAAAATTTCTGTCTCTACAAGTCTTTTTACTTCTATTACAGACTTGACGTAGTTATAAAAAGAATAAGTTACTAATCCTCTTTCTTCATACGGTAATTCTTTTAGAATAATTGCGTTGTAATTCGGATATTTACCGTCAATAAAATCTACAATTTTACCTTTTGATTTTATGTATTTTGTTAGGTCAATTATTTTTCCAGCATATCCCCTGTAATAATTTGTTTTTAGAACCACTAATTTGTGAGCATCCGTACCTACCAACTCTTTTCCGTCTTCTGAAACAAATACACCACTCATTACAGGTCTAAGTTCATCTTTTCCAACAATATCTTTAAAGTTCTCTAACGTTCCTTTTGATTTAGGAGAACCGACCATTTTGTTGGGTATCTCAAATTCCGTTTTCGATTGTATAAATGCTTTCACGTTTTCGGGGAATTTCTCTCCTGCCTCTGCAAAACATTCTACTAATTCCTTGAAGAACTCGTCTGTTAAATCAATTTTTAAGTTTTTTTTGTCGATATATTCTTCAAGAATTTTTTGAAGCCCAAAACTTTTTATTAACCCAAACATTTCTAGGTTTGCATCCTCTACTAATTTAAGTGGATTGATGCCGTATTTCGCTGTAAATTTTTCTACTAAAGTCATTTTATTAAAAATTAAGTTTTGGATAGTTTTTTAATGCTTGTTTTCTTTCTTCGGGGGTAATTTCACCGCCTAGAGCGTATTTATTACCATCAACTTTTGCCCAAAAGTAATTTACTACTTCGGGAATATGTTTTTTATAATACGGCTGATTGTCCATACACCATTCTTTTACTTCTTGTTTTGTGGTAAATGGTTTTTGCCAAGACCTACCACTCATAATTTGATTAAATGTTGGCTCTAAATCTTCAATAGTCCAGCCTTCCCAAATGTGTTTTTCAAAATTTATGTTACCGCCTTGTCCATACTCATACGAATCGTCCTCAAACTGCGTTCTTGACATTTTTGGTTTTCTTACCTTGTCTGTAACGTATGCACCATCTAACAAGCTGTTTCGGGGGTATTCGTTTCCGTCTATGGCAATAAGTTTAGATATATCCTCGTTTGGAATATATTCATAACCTGCTTTTCCACCTTTTTTAAATTTTGTCGGAATTATAGGCATTACGCTTATCCAATAGTGTACATTATAAAGAGTATTTTTACCTTTTTTCCAAAGTTCTTTTTCTGAACCTGATGCAGGAAAATAACCATTGTAATCATCGTAAGAACACAATACGTCCGTTTGGATATTTGTTCCTTCACCTGTTTCCCAATCAAAGTTCGATTCCTTATAGTCAGAATAAATAATGTTTTCGTTTATATAATCAATAAGTTCTTGTTTACTTTGAAAGGTTTTTGCCTCGTTTACGTTCCAATCTCCTGCATCTTCCAACTCTCCTTCTTCGTAGTCGTCTTTAGTTGCGGTTGCATTATATCCTGAATAAACATAAACTTTTTTGCTATCCATAGAGCCACCTTTTGCCATCATACCACCGTCTGCAAATTCTTCCTCTATCATTCGGTTTAAAACCGCTGACTTAATATCTTTTGGAACTGTTTTTAAACGTTTACCTAAATGACTTCCTTTTTCAATTTCTGAATCATCTCCAATATATTGATTAAATCCGCCACCTGTTTCACTCATTCCGAAAACGGAACTATCTGGTGTAAATACAGTATATCGGTCTAGCGTTTCGCCACCGTTATCGTAAACAACCGTTGCTTTTAAGATTTCGGCTTCCGACATACCACTAGAGTATGGAGAAACGCCTCCACCTGTGGCATATTGTTTTAAACTTGATAAATCAAAATTCATAGCCCAATTATCAAAAGCACGAACTTCATTTGTATATCCGTATTTGTCCTCTAGCTTACTTACTTCGTCTTGACCAAAGTTCTCATATAAGCCTTTTGATTTTGCTTTTGCAATTAGTTGTTTTTTGTATTTTGATATATCGGAATCAATGTTACCACCTTTGTCATATTTTTCTTCGGGGTATTCTTTAGCAATATTTCTTAAAACACTTTCAATAGCATCAATTGTTTTTCGGCTCGTGCCTTTACATTTTTCTTGAATGCTTTCTTTTTCATAATAAAGTTGTAAAAATTCAGATGCTAAAAAGTTATCGAACATATTTAATTTCACTTTATAAGCCTTATTATATTCTTCTTTCTCCTCATCCGATAGCTTATCCCAATCCATTGTTTTATCAAACTTATCTCTCATAAAGTCTTCAGCAACACCTCTTGCTATCATTCCTAAAAGAATAGTCTTTTTTTCAGATTCGAACATCTCATATAATTCTCTGGTTGTTGGTTTAGCAAGTTTCGGCTGTGTTTTTAGGATGTAATTAAGTACGTCCTCTTCGCTTAAAAATTCGTTCTGTAAAATTCCTAAACTGCCCCGAGATGCGGATTCGTAACGTTTCCAGTAGCCCTTATCTTCTTTGTTTGGAATAATTGTCTCAAATGACTTTTTGCCATTTCTTCTAACGTCATAAAACCTTTTTAATTTACCCTCGCTTTTCAGCTCCTCTAGGGTTCTCATAGCACGTTCCATTTCAGGGTAGTTTGCTTTTTTAGCTGATTTTGAGCCTTTAATATAAGCTCCATCCAATATTCGTTTGTTGTCAATTTTTTGACCTGAATTTAAAACCAATTTTGAAATATCTTCCTGTGGTAAATAAAAATATGCTCTTATGTTTCCACCGTCCTTAAACTTGAATTTTTTTAAGGGCATCCATTGAGAAACTTTTCCATCTCCGTACTCGTCCATTCTAGTAGCCCTCACTCTACCGCCAAAAAGAGGGTCGTAGTCAATCACCTTTACTTTAACTCCCGTTGTGCTTGTAATAATATCTCCTTTTTCTACTTTAGCAAGTTTACCGCCTGTGGCGTATAATTTTGTGAACTTCAAATCATCTTTGCCAATCATTCTTTTAAGCTGGAACATTTTATCTTCAATCTTTTCTAAAACTTCTTTTATTGTTCGTCCGAAATTGTAAACTTTAAAGTAAGTGCCGTCATCATCGTAAGTTCTTAGACTTAAACGCTTTTTACCTTTAATTTCTACGCTTATAGTATATGTTCTAGCAACATCGTCTTTTCCTGAAATTCCGTTCGGGTTAATGTCTGAACTTAGTTTTACGTAAGCTATACGAGGTTTTGTATCTCCAACAGGGATTTTATCAGCAACGCTTGATGTTAATGTTAATCCGTTGAAAGAAGAAGCTCCTCTACCCAAATATTCTTGTGCTTCTAGTTGTTTTAATGCTTGGGATTCCGTAATAGGAATAATGCTTCCGTATTCAGAAACGAAAGCCTTAATTAGCTTTTCTGTTTCTTTTAAATCTTTAGCATATCCTACTGAACCACCTTTTGCCATTTTTTCACCTAATAGTTCAGACCATTGTTTAATCGTGTATTGTCCGTATCTTTTTCTAGCTTCGTTATCGGAAATATCGAACTTATCCATTGCTTTTGCGAGGTTTTCTTTATACGTTTTAGCAGGTGGTAAATAGTCTCCTAAAGAACCACCGTGCATCATTTCGTCTTCATCCTCAAATTGTGGCATACCTGCTGCTTCTCTTAATTCAACATCGCTAGGGTCAATGTCTTTAGATAGGCTTTGTAATTCAGCCATTTCTCCGTAGCTTACATTTTCGTTTTGAATTGATTTTCTTATTGCCTCTAGGCGTTTTTTTACTTTTATAGGTGCTTTTACTGAACCACCGTGCATCATTTCGTTTCCTTTCATTTCTTTTATTTTTTCCATAAATATTTGTACTGCTTCTTCATGTTGTTTTGTAACCGCTTTTTCATTGACCATTCTTGGTGTACTCAACATTAACCTTAAAGACGGGTCTTCGAACGGAGAAAACGTAAATGTTGTGTATCCATCACCGTCTTCATACTTACCTCCATTTGCCGTAGTTACCAAATCACCACTACTTCTTTTCATAGTGGTAATTTCCCAATCGTAGCCCTTTACAGGTTTTTTAGTAACTGTTTTAGCTACCCAACCATAAAAACCTTTTGTTACCCTTGTTGGTTTAAATTCTATACTTGAAGCTATTGCTCCGCCTTCTGCGAATTTATTTGATAAATTAGTGCAAACGATTGTTTCCCTATCTGCAACAATTATGTTGTTATTTTTAATTTTATCCAACATATCCATTGTAAATCGTTTTGAACGGGTTGTTTGTTCAGAAACAATTATTCTTGCAAGTTCAATATCAATATTCAATAATTTAGCAATCTCTGACGATAATAATGTTGCGTTAATTGTGTCAATTGCTTTTAAATTCTTTTGACCTCCGCTATTAAAAGTAATTAGACAAAAAGGTTTTATTTTTGGAATTTTTGCCCCAGAATCAACATAGTTATTTAAACTATTTATGTTTAGGTAATAACCATTATTTCTTATTGATTCTGAATTTTTAATATAATCAATACAATCTTCAACTTTACCACCTTCTTTTAACTGAACAACTCTTGAAACGTCACTTCTTATTGGACGACCCTCGTAATAAACAGTTCCATCTTTCAAGCCTTTTTTGATTTGAGAAATAGTTGGTTTATTCGTGTTTTCTCCAACAAAACGATAGCCTTTTGGTTTTGCAACTCTTTTTAAATCGTCTTTTAACTTTTCAACTGAATAGTTCTCTAAAAACGCATATTCGGGTTTTTTTGTCAATTTAGTTATTAGGGCTTTAAAGTCCTTGTTTGCCATATTACGTACTTCTTTACGTGCTTTTGACAAGGTAGAAATTGCACTAGTGGATTTATCCTCCCCTGTACGTAATTCCTCTTTTAAACGCTCTAATTTTTTAGTAAGCGTTTTCTTAGCTAGTTCACTAGGTGCTTCACTAATCTGTCTTTCAGTAGTTGCTATCGCTTGTGATAATTCTTCGTTCTTGTTCATTTATCAGTTTTTTTTATTTTTTTTAGAAATCTTATTGCTTATTATTTTTTTAGCTATCATATTAAACCCTCATCAGCAAAACTAAAATAGCTTTCATCAGTTATGATTACTGAATCCAACAACATAATACCAAAAACTTTCAGACCTTCTTTTAGTTGGCGTGTAATTTTTTTATCAGCATCGCTTGGTTGTTTATTTTCAGACGGGTGGTTGTGTGCTATAATAACCCCTCTAGCTAATGATTTAAGTGCCATTCCTATAATCATTTGAATATCCATAACTGTTCCTGTAATACTACCCTTAGAATGATGATAATAACCAATTACGGTATTAGCGTTATTCAAATACAAAACATACGCTTGTTCGTAAGCATTTATGGTATCTTTCTCCCACAAACTCCTTAAAATTGATACTGCATCTTTACTTTGTGTAATTTTCTTTTTTTCTAAACCATTTATTGTAAACAGATTTTTTGTTTTTTGTATTTTAAACTCATTTAACTGAATACTATCATTTACGACATCTGCTTTTTGTAATGATAAATCGGGGTAAACAGAACCACCATTTTTGTAAAATTCACTATCGTATAGGTTTCCTCCTTTCTCCATGCGCAAGTACATTCCTGTTTCGCGCTCAAAAAAGTCAATTAGGTCTTCAGCATAAACATCATTTGATTCTTCTACGACCTTGTAGTTCGTTCCTGAAATTCTACCAAACGTAACATCGTATAAATCTTTTCCGTTTAGTTTTACTTTAACAACGTTTACTTTTCTGTTTTTGATTCTAAACATAACAGAACCGTCCCCTACTGCAAAGTTGTACGCTCCAGTAAATGCTTCCAAACGCCTTCTTCCTCCCATTTGAGAAAGTATTGTTTGAGCAATATTCATGGATTCGTCTTTTGAGTAGATTGTACCACCCTGCTTATACATATCAAAGTTCTCATAGTTCACTTCTTGTCTAGCTTGTGCAAACGTATCAAACTGACCTCTTACACTACCGTCAACCCAATAGTCGTATTTACCGAAAATTGGATTTTTTATAATTTTTACAAGAATATCTTTACCCGTGTTGTTTCTGAAAGTTCGCTCATAGCTTTCATCTACGTTACCACCGTCTTCCATTTTAGATTTTAGGTCATCGTAGTCCATACCTGCATATTGAGCATAGGCTTCTACTAAAGTGTCGTCTTGGTTATATAAAGGTCTTAACGCATTGTCGTAATGAACCATTGGCAACCCTTTTTCTAGTGTTGTTGCTCCCCTATCATAACCTCCTGCAAAGTAAATTCCTGCAATATCTTTTGGGGCTTTTACCGTGTATTCTTTTTTCGTTCCGTTATCAAGCAATATGTAGAAATTTTTCATTTTACCTGACATTGAACCACCGTTGGCATACTTGATTGATTCAACTTGTTCTTCGTCAAATCGAGCTACGTCCTTGTATGCGTAAATTACATTGTTTCGTTCTTCAACAGGGACAAATTTCGAAACTTGCGCCCACAATAAATCCGAGTTTTTTCTAAAATTACGTTGGCTTATGAGTTGTTCTTTTGCCCATTTTACAGCAGAAGCAAAACTATCTGATTCAGTCGCATTGAATTGATTAGCACCGCTTGGGCTATTTTCATAAACATACGCTTTGAATGGGGCAAATGTTTTACCCTCCTCCTCTTTACGTTGTCTTTCAATAGATTTTGTTCTGTACTCCTCTACGCTACCACCGTTGGCGTAATATGAATCACTAAAAAATTCTTTTTTAAAGTATTCTTTTAATTCAGTAAGGTTTTTTAAACTATTTCTAAATTGCGCATCTTGTGTTGAATATGTACCGTCTGCGTTTTTTGAAACGTTACCGTCTTTTTTCCATTTTTGAAACTCTTCTTCTTCATATTCATTAAGAATAGAACCACCCATAGCCATTTTACGCCCTTGCTGTTGCCAGTACACTTTTCCTGCTACTTTATCTCCTACCTCTTTAGCTTCGGATTTAGAATAAGTTTTTCCGTACTCATGTTGGTATTTTGGAGCAACTTTGTCGCCCTCGTAATTTTTAGCAACTTTGTTGGAAAGTTTTTCGAAACCGATTCCACCGCCTTTAGCCATCATACGCTTAGTGTCCATTTCACGAAAAAAGTCCATAGCTTCTTTTTTAGCTTTCAATGTTGTTAACAAATTTCCGTTCTCATCTAGGCATTTCCATTGCGTTTTTTTGAATTTACCTTTTATTGTTCCTAGAAAAATTAAGTCTTTAACTGAATATATTTTATACTCGCTTGTAGTGGCGGTTTTTTGTGAAAAAACAATGTGGTCTCTCTTTTGTGGCATAATTCTTAGTTTAAAATACACTTGCACGTTTATACAAGTATCTAAAAAAATTAGTTTTCAAGGTATAAATTTACTAATTCTAATTGAATTTCCAAATCTTTTTTTTCTGCATCCCCTTCGTCAAGATATGGAAGCGTTTCTTCAATATCGGTTTTAAGCTGTTGTAGTTCCAATTGTGTCATTTCCCTTATTTCTTTTTCTTCGGATGAAATAGGTGTTGGCGCAGGTGCTTTTGGTTTTCTAACGGTTGCTTTTTTAGGTGTTGGCGGTGTTTTCTGTGTTGGGGTTGCTAAAGTAATTTCGTCTTCGTTGGCGTAAAAAGATTGTTTCGATGGTGGTTCAATAAGGTAGATGTACGTTTTCTTTTTTGGGTCGTATTTATAAAAACCAACTCGACCGTTTGTTGTGTTCTTTTTTATATACACTTCGGTTAGTACTTTAAACTTTGGTTTGGGTGCAGGAATTAACTTAGTGCCTAGTTCACTTAATAAATTATCTGTTTGAACAATTTTTGTACCTCCCCCTAAATTATCAATCGCTACTCGGCTTTTTGTTAACTCGCTAGGAATTTGCCATTCCATACTGTCCTTATTGTAAAATCCGTTTGCACCCTCGTTTTCAAGGAACTTGTAAATCATGGTGTTTGTAACTTCATTCATTAGTTTATACTTTTCAGCATCTTTTTCACCAACAAAACCAATAAGTTCTTGGGTAAAGTATTGAACCATGAATCGTAAATCTTTATCCTTTTCAAAATCAATAATTACGGAAGTAAAATCAAAAAATTTGGCGTAGTCTTCATTAAATTTGAATAAAATGGATTTTTTTTCAAAAGAGTATTTATACTTATAAACACGTTCGTAGGATTCTATATTGTCTGGCGAAGTTTCAAGCTGGTATAAATCACCTGTTAATAACATACCGCTTATAGCCGTAAGGTATTGGTCATCTGTAAATTTGCTTTTTTCGGGAGAGTTCAGAATCCATTCTGCTGTTCTTCTAGCTTTCTCGTAAAGGTTATTACTTAAAACACTTTCTTTTATTACCTCTGCTGCTGGTGGAGGAAGCCAATATACCCCGTCTATATTTATCGCTTTTTCGGGTTTTGGCGTTACCGTAGTTGGTTGTTTTTTAGGTTCTTCTTCAATAATGCTTTTTAGAATATCCTCTATTAAACCACCAATTTCAGGGTAGTTTTTTTTTGCCTGTTCTATTTGCTCCTTATTATCTTGAGCAAAATTTCTTACTTGCTCTACATCGTATTCACTCATACTATTTCAATTTTATACAATTTCTCATATCTTTTCACTAAATCGTTTGGATTGTCGTAAACAGGTGTGAGGTCTGTGGTTTCTCCGAACTCGGAAATTACTATGTATTTTAGTGCTGTGCTTTCTTGACCGTCCTTCGTTGTTTTTAAACAATAGCTGACATAGAAATTATTAGCTTTATCAATAAAATACTCCACCCCTTCTAGCTTTTCGTTTCCCTCTTGGGAGCTTATATAGGCGTATCTTATAAAAATATAAATCGCTCGTAATTGGTCGGACTTAAATCCATATTCGGTTAATGGTTTTCTTATCATTATATTGTTTTTAAGTAATTATCCACCTCTTCAATTGTTTTATCAAACTCATCATTTATTTCCTCTTGTCTTGCTAGAGGTGTCGCATACTGACCGGACAAGGGGTATGCAAAAGCATCTGATAAAATACGTACTACATACCGTTGTGTCATGCTTTTTATGTCATTTTTATCATAAGTTGGATTGTCCTTTTGGAAACGGTTGTAAATTTTCTGAACGGCTTTTTGTGGGGTGTTAAACTGAAAGTCAACTACATCTAAAATTCGAAAAAATTCATCTTTTATTTTATCTTCCTCTATTCGATTTTTAGGGCTAAATCCACCCGTAATCATTAGCTTTCTGTCTATTGGACTTTCAGGCTCTCTTCCTGCTTCTATTTCTTCAAAATACCAATTTTTGTACCGTTCAAAAACTTCATTCAGCTCGTTGCCACCATATACTGTTGTACCTGCACCTGCATCGTTTATACCTTCTAGCTGTAACATAGCACTTACGTACTTCCATAAATTCCAACGGAAAAAACGTGTGTCTGCAACGTTTATTGCTAACCAATTAAAGTCAAGGTCTTGGCTGTAATCTTTCATTTTAAAGGTATATGTGACGTAACTATTTATGTTGTTGCCCCTATTATCTTCTTGCAGGTACATTCTCGTTCCATAAATTCGAGTTTTAATTCCCTTCTCCTCTAGTACTTTCGCTGCTAATAAAACAGGTAGCGTTCTATTTAACATACCTATTGGCTCTAAGTTTCCTCGACCACCAACAACACAATATAAATCAACATATTTAGCTTTACCGCCTTTTTTCTCAAACATTAAATACGCCTTTTTTATGCTTGACTTGAACTCTAGTTTTACCCCCTCATACGATGTTAGAATGGTGTGTTCAATTCCGTTTTCAGTTGTTTTAACTAAGGCATCGGGTTTTAAATTAAGTATTTCAGTAGTACCCTTTTGCCTACGCTTTAAGAAGTAGGACTTGTTGTTTGTCTTAGATATATAAACAAATTGATTTAGGGCATTTTTAGTAACTAAGTCAGGTTGCGCTATTCCTTTTACCAACTTAGGAAACTCATTGGGTAACTCATTTTTCAGCTCCTCGCTGTAAAATTCCACTACTCGAAATAAGCCCTTACTTGCAATTCCAAAGTCAAAGATTCCACGCTTGTCATCTGTGATTTTCAGCTTAGATTTTTTAATTTCCCCACCCATCTCAATATCCTCCAAAATAGAATCAAATGAATCAATTGCTGTATCTAAAGCATTCCTATCAATATAGTCTATAAATTGTCCGCTTTCTGCTGATGCTAGGTCTGTACCAATAAATGAGCTATTGAAACTTGTTAACCCATCTATTGTTCGTTGAAAGTCTGTGCCAAACTGCCCTGCGTTTTTACCGTTTGCCACTTCTTTCCTAAAATCATCAACCGCTTGTTCCCCTTTTTCTTTAAAATCTTCTAGGCTGTCGAATTTTTTAAAATTAAAGGTAAAGTTTCGATAATCCTTAAATTGATTAGGCGTACTCATTAGGCGATTTTAGTTTTTATGTATTTATCATATTCGTTTACGAGCTTTTGACCCTCCTTTATTTCGTTTGTGGTATTTAAGCCACCGTCTTGCCATTTAGGTATTTTGTTTTTTGTTTCAATCAAGTCAATAAACTTGTCGTAATCTGTTTTTTGTTTCAATACTGCAATTTGATTCGGCTTGAATAAGTTTAAGAAACTATCTAGGGATTCTTTTAAAGTTTTAGCAGAAGTCATTTTATAGCCGTCAACCGTTTGTTCGGGGCTAGACAACCATTCTCTATAAACTCGGTAAGTATCTCTCATAGAAATCAAAATACGCATAGAAACAAACGCCCTGTCGCCATATCTTTCAGCTAAAATAATCTCCCTCATTTTAATCATGTAAATCCAAATGAACAAGAAGTCATTCATTATTTCGGTATATTCTAACTTGTAATTAAATGATACCTCGTAGCATGAACCAACAAAACGGTCTTGTAAGGACAAATCCTGCTTAAAGTTGGCTTCATACTCCAAATTCGTTTCATTCAAACGGGTGTTACCTGTTCCAATAATGAATATTTTAGCTCTAGCAATAGCTTGACCCCTGCCGTTTCTGATTGTTGGGTTGTCTAATTTTATTTTCGCCAATGCGCTATTTAATAAACCTGCTGTGTTAGGGTCTAATTTTGGTAACTCATCCAAACACAAAACTGCTCCATTTAAAGTTTTCCCGTTTTCATCCACGTTCGACCATGCAATTTCCAATTTTCCCTTCTGGTATCCGTCAATAGTTTGACCGCCTACTAAATCCAAAGGAGAAGTAAATTGATTACAGTTTACCTCTACAAAAGTCCAATCTAGGAATTTAGCTACTTTTTCACTTGTAAAAGTTTTTCCCGTTCCTGCTGCGCCAAATAAATAGACATTGTTTTTTGCCAGAACATCTGAAATCAATTTTTGAAACAAAGGGTCGTTAATTTCTGATTCGGTAAGCCCCGAAGTAATACTTGCTTTTAAGTTATTAGTAGTTAGATTCAATGTTACTTTTACCGAACCTGTCAATTTGTTTTTTAGCTCTTCAGATAGGTCTTCAAATTTAATTTTTCCTTTTTTCAAGGCTTCCTTAACAAGTTTCTCTACTTCCTCTTTAGTGATTCCCGAAACACCCGAAACAGGCATTGGAATGGGTTGCATTCTGTCAAGTGATTCACCTAACCGTAAAAGTAAAGTGGCTGTATTGTCGCCCTCTGCTGCCTTTTGTGATAAGTTTAGTAGGGCTAGTTTTTCCTGCGCTACTTTTTTTAATGCAGGGTTTGAGTTTGGGTCGTTGAGAATTTTTTCAATTGTTTCTCTACTCATTTCTTCTTTATTCATATTTTATTATAAAAGGGTGTAATTTGTTCGTCTATTCTATTTAAAATCTCGTCTTCATTAGCTTGGTTTCTAGTGGTATCTGTGATTCCCACAAATGGAGCTAGGGTAAAAATGGCATCTTCATCTATTTTTAAGGTATTCATAAAACGTATTCTGGTTTTAAATTTACTCAAAATATCGTCTGTGTAAAAAATTTGATTGATAGCTTCAATTAAATCCATGTTGTAAGCGACTTGCGTTGGGTCTGTGGGGTCGTCTGTTGGTTGACCATTATTTCCTGCCCCACCGTTATTTCCACCTTGATTGTTAGTGTCTTGACCGTCTTGGGGCTGTGAATCTTCACCGTCCTGTCCGTCTTCACCTTGCCCGTCTTCACCGTCCTCACCGTCCTCACCGTCTTCACCGTCCTGTCCGTCCTCACCGTCCTCACCGTCCTCACCGTTCCCGTCTTGGGGCTGTGAATCTTTATCTTCGTCCCAACCTAAATCTTCATCAGGTTCTTGATTTTGACCTTGTTCGGGTTGTTCTTGTTGTTCTTGTTGTTGTTGTTGTTGTTCCTGCTCGTTTTTCGGTTCTCTTTCTTGAGGTTCTTCCTTTTCAATGTCGTTCAAGTTTAGGCTGTTTTCGTTTACATCAGAAGGGGGTGCTGTGTCCTGCCCATCTTCTTCCGTTCCGTTGCTATACGGGAGCATTTCATAAACCCAAACATCTTCTTTTGTTAAACCTCTAGTTTCGGCAATTTCGATGCTTTTTTGCTCATCGTATTTCAAGGCAAATTTAGAACGAACTACATCATATTTTGGGTCGTCTAAAACAGTCATGTCCAAACGCCCGTATTTTTTAGTCTGTGGCGGTGCGAAAACCTTGTCAACATCTGCATACGGAATTTCCGTAATGCTATCCTCAATTTGAATAAACGCATCTTCCGTTCCTCCCTTAAAATACACAAATATTCCAACGGATTCAAAATCATCTTGTTTCTGCTGTTCCTCTTTTGAGCTGTTTTTCTCAATGAGTTTTTCAAAATAATCTACGGCTTTAAAAAAGCTAGAATCTTTTTTTCCATTAAACTTTTGTTCGTCAACAACGGTATTTGTTTCTACGTCTAAACGGGCTACAATAAATCCAATAAAGGTACTTGCTTCATACACCTTTTCAAAAAACACATTGGTGGGTTTATGTACTTTTACTATATTATCCCTAAATCCTTTTGAGGTGAAATAAGTTTCTATATCTGTTTGTGGTATTATCATAATCTACCCCCTTTTTTAAAGCGAATATCCTTACTGTTATTATTACTCCATAAATTTGCAGAAGCCGACTTAATTTGATTTGCTCGAAATACCATCCATGCAGGGGTAATGTTTTCTTTTCCATCAATTAAATCTTTTGGGTTGTTTTCAAAAAAATGTATTCCGTCAAACTTCCCTTCTTTTATAATAAATTTCAGCCAATCTACTCCGTGCCGTAAATACATCCAAGTCCACATTCCGTCAGGTTCTCTTTCAGACATTGCGCGAAGCATTTTATTTTCAGGTAGTGAGTAACCGTATTTGAGCTTCATGTAGTTTACAAAATCTTCGTATCGAACGGGAGCAACTTCAAAATCAGTTAAGTCGATTGGATTCAATACACGAAGGTAGCAATTATAAAACGTACCCTCTGTTTTATTTGCGTTAGCAAACCATTGGGCATACGATTTATTTTCAGCAAAATATTTAGCAGGAAAGTTATCAAAACTAAAGCGACTAACCTCCTCTTTATACCTACCGTGATATACCAAAAGTGGGTTGTCGTTGTTGTCCGCTACTTTGCTCCCTCGAAACCATTCTTGAAACGAAGGTTCGGCTTTTGTTGTGAACGGTAAACCGCTTTTTTGTGAAATATCTATTTGGGTAAAGTACGTATCGTAAAACACGCTAGGGTCGTAGGTAGCCTTGTCTTGAACTTTGCTTAAAATCTCATTCATGTTGGCATCTACCGTTGCTGTGATTTCTAAGTCTGTGGGGTCAAGTGTTTTTTTAAATTCTTCAAATGCTTTAAGGTCTTTATACTCGGTTTTAAATTCAGCATCTTGACTGATTCGGTAGTCCAAAAAAGCCTTGTCCACTACTTTAGATAGCCGTTGGGCTTCTTCTAGCACCCAACTCTTATCTTTAAACAAGCCTTGCCCTGTTGGGCTTAACGCTATTGCTAGGTAGTTTTTTATGTTTATGTATTGTTGTGTAATTTCCATCTTAGTTAGGGTTTTTAGGCGATACTTCCATTAACTCTGTAAGCAATTCAGCATATTTTTTAGTGTCAATATTATCTATTTCTTCGGCTGTTTTTATAAACAAAGCAAGGCTTGTTAACACTTCCACTTTTTGCGGTATGAGTTCGGCTTTTTCGTTGGTGGCTTTTAGGTAGTCCAAAAAGGCTGTTTCAGAAACGGTGGGTGTTGTTGGTGGGGTTTGTGTGGCAGGTGCAACTATTTGAATTTCGTTTTCAAAAAAATAAGTGCCGTCTGCTAATTGATATTGCCAAGCAAATCCATCCAATTCAAATCGGTCTTTATTTTCCGAGTACTTTAATCCATTTTGATAAAAAATCCTATGTGTAATTTTTAAAACTTCTGTGGGTCTTGTTTTCAGGGCAACCATATCGCCTGTTTCAAACAAGGGAACGGTGGCTTTTACATAATCCTCAAATATTTGTTCGGATGAGTAGTTAAAACTTATGTTTGGGCTTTTGGGAACGTTTACAAAAGTTATTTTTAATTTAGTTTCTCCTCCACTATTTTCAATGCTTTCTACAAATGCGTATTCTTCAGACATTTGTTCTGCTAATCCCCAATCTTGTGTTTTCAGGTATGCTGCTCCAAAAGCTATTATTGTTCCAATTTTAATTTCCTCTTGAATTGCTACTTTGGTTGGTGTTGCGGCTATTTGTACGGCTGGTTGTACGGCTGTTTTACCTTTTTTGGTTTTTGGGGCAACTTGAACATACGGCTTGTCCCACTTTCCAATGTAGGTATATTCATAAATATTGTAATCCACGTCGGCATAAGGGTCGTTTGCATTTCGGTTGTAAACAAACTTATTAATGTATTCCCTTATTGGCTTAAAAACTTCTACTGCACGTTCAGTTATATAAGCATTGTTTTTCATGTATTCTTCAAAATCCCTATCATCTACGCTGTAACGATTTCTGTCAGGGTTTTTCTGCTTAAAAAAGTCGGTAAACGGCTCGAAATCCGCTTCCAATAAATAGACATCCATTTTACTGTAAGAGGACGTTACACTCCATTTATAAGTAGGGTACAATTGTTTCAATAAAACACGCACTCGTTCGGCTAGGGTTTTTCCATTTACGTCAAACGGCTCGTTAATATCAATACCTCCGCCACCTGCGTACATTTCTTCGTCTTGGTATCCATAATCGCCACCTGTATTCAAGCCTTGAAAATTGCTGTCATCAATTGAAAAACATTGTTCTTGTGATAAGGTATTGGTAACTTCGTTTAGTTGCGCTTCTAATTTCCTATTTTCCTCAAACAACTTCCTTCTTTCCTTAAAAGATAATTTGCCTTTATAAGAAAAAAAATCGTCCTCATCCCCTAAATTTAGATTGGAAATTTCCACTATTCTTTTAGCTAACTGTTTTATCTTATTTTTTACGGCTAGTTTTACTTTTGGTGTTTCGTTTTCCATATTTCCTCCGTTTTTAAAACGAATATCAGGGTTGTTTCCATCAAACGTTGTGTTAGTTCCGTCCGCTAGTTTTATTTGATTGGGCTTGTTCACGTTGTAAACATTTTGCGTGTCGCCTTCGTCATCAAACCAATTATCGTTTATATTATTGAAAATTACACCGTCATATTTTTCTTGGTCTAATGCACCTACGATTTCCCTTGTTGAACTTCCATATTTGCTTTTTAAGTCATCCCATTTTCTGCCTTTTGCGTTAATGATTAAAGGGTTTTTTAATATTAAAAAGGCTTCGAGTACAATTTCTCCATGGGCATAGCCGTCAGCGTTCATATAATCATCCGTAAAATAGGAGCTTTCCTCAAAAGTCGTAAACTCATAAGTAGTTCCATGATAAACAGGCATAGGTTCTCCATTTTCGTCAACTACCTTACTAGCGTTTTCAGGGTTGTTTTCCCAATCTCCAAACCATGCTTTAAATTCGGGGGTTCGAACTAATTTGTATTGCTCGGCTGTTAGGTGACTTGGCTTTCCGTTTGGTGCTAGTAAGACATTTCCACCTGTTGACATTTTTGATTCCGAATCAATAGGTGTGTGTTGTTTCCCTATTTCGGTTGTGCTTGTAAAGAAAATATTATCTTTTGCCATAATCAATATTTAGTTATTAAGTCCCAACTTCCGTAATGCTTTGTTTCTACCATTTTTTTTGTCGCTTCCTCAAAGGTATATCTAAAATATTTAGGTTGTTGTTTAATTATTTGCCCCATCTGATAATAAAGGGCTTTTGGTACTGTTAATTCTCTACCGTTGCTGAAATCGTACACAAAAACATCGTCCTCCACCCAAGCGTGTCCGTAACGTATGCCCTCAATTGCACCCTGACCAACAACTTCTGCGTGTACAAGGTAGGGTATTCCAATAAATTCAGAATCGTATTTATTTTTATAATACGTTCCCATAGCCATTTGTCCTGCTACAAGATAACAGTCACCCATTCTTTTTTTCTTTGGAATATTTTTGGTAGTTCCCCCTGTTTTAAACTTTTCATGCGCTATTCCTAGCTCATCGAGTAAGTCATTATCTTGTGAGTATTTTCCCGATTTTGATTCTCCTTCAACTACCTTGTATAAAAATGCGTTTAGCCTTGCTAATCCCCATGCTACCCTGCTGTTTGGTTTACCGCCTGAAATAGTGGGTCTGTGAGAACTAGAATAAGCCCCTAAACCTCTTCGAACTACTGCTTTTGCACTTGCTATTGTTACTTTTTTGTTAGGATGCTCTTCATTGTGTTTTGCAACCTTATTTTTGATTGCATCAAGGGTTTTTTTGTCAAATTGAATTTTTTCTGCGCTGATGCTATCGGAGGAGGATTTTTTTGGGTTTTTAGAACTTCCATAAATTCGTTCGCTTTTTGGTGCAGGGGTTTTCGCTACTGTAAGCCCCCCGTTGCCAAAAGTACTTGATTTAAGAAGCTTTTGACCTTTTATACCGCTAAACTTATAGTATTTTGAGTTATCATAATTGCATTTATGACAGATAAACAAATCATCTCCACCGTCCTTTACTTTCCATTTCCAATCACACCTATGACATTCAATTTCAGTTGGGTTTGTAATAACGTTTCCACCTGTTTCAAAACGAATATCGGAATTAATTATTTCTACACCTTTTAATTTTGATATTTTTTCTATTATCATAAATTCGGGTTTTGGAGTTATAATTATATAAAAATCATTGTTTTTTAATTCTTCAAATGAAGTGCCATAAGGATTATAAAAAGTTGTATTTTCCTCAATCAAATCAAATATCTTTTTGTAGTTGCCTTTATACTTATTTTCATTTGTTACTCCTTTAATAATAATAGACAATTCATTTTCTATTTTTCCACCCTCATTAAAACGAATATCATCGTTATTTGGGGCGAAAGTAGTGTTTGTTCCGTCTGCTAATTTTATTTGATTAGAATACATGATTACATATCCGTTAATTGAAGAATATGCTATCACACCATCAATCTC
>Ga0247832_1003187_pt1 | contig 23043 bp, 20 predicted proteins | sample LaCruzMarch2015__10_FD_192407 | JGI IMG/M metagenome (GOLD analysis project Ga0247832, IMG submission 192407) | Freshwater microbial communities from meromictic Lake La Cruz, Castile-La Mancha, Spain - LaCruzMarch2015_4m | ecosystem: Environmental > Aquatic > Freshwater > Lake | place: Spain... | reverse complement strand
AATCCGCACCTCCGGTGGCAACCCAGACACGCTCATGCCGCGTCCAACGCGCTGCATTCCGCAGATGGTGGCCATGATCGAACAACTCGTGGCGGGCGCTCACGCGTACGTCGCCTCGGACGGAGCCGTGTATTTCAACGTGCGGTCGTTCCCCGCATACGGGCAACTCTCGGGCAACACACTCGATCAACTCCGCGAAGGCGCCGGTGACCGCATCGACGCAGCCCATCAGGCAGTCAAGCGACATCCCGCAGATTTCATGCTTTGGAAGCCTGATCCGAAGCACACCATGCGCTGGCCATCACCGTGGGGTGAGGGCTACCCCGGCTGGCACATCGAGTGTAGCGCGATGGCACGCATGTTGCTCGGCGATGAGATCGATATCCATTCCGGCGGCGAAGACAATATCTTCCCGCACCATGAGTGCGAAGTTGCGCAGAGCTGCTGCGCTACCGGTCGATCAATTTTCGCGCGCGTCTGGTTTCACACGCGCTTCCTGCAGGTGGAAGGCGCAAAGATGTCCAAGTCAAAGGGCAACTTCTTTACGCCGCGCGATCTCTTTGCAAAGGGCGTAACGCCTGCTGCATTGCGTCTGGAATTGGTGCGCACGCACTACCGCTCGAACGCGAACTTCACGATGCAAGGCATTCAGGATTGCCAACGCATGGTGGATCGTTGGTCACGTGCACATACGCAACTGTTGGAGCGCGCGAAGGTGGGCTCTGCTTCTGTCGCGAAGTTGGCCCCAGACGAATCCCGTAACCCCGGACCGTTTGAACTTGCACTTACCGAATTCACTGCAGCACTCTGCGATGACCTGAATGTCGCCCGCGCCATCGCTGCGCTCAATGAAGCCGTCAGTGCAAAGCCTGACGAACATACTTCTTCATGCCCACAGCGTGAACTTGCCAGCCTGTTAGCGATGGATAGCGTGCTCGGTGTGCTCGGCCGAAATGCTGCTGTTGCTGGTGCAGCGCCTGCTGAAGATCCGGAATTCGTCGCTCGCGTGGAGTCACTTCTCGCCGCCCGCACCGCAGCGCGCGCAGCGAAAGATTGGCCCGAAAGCGACCGTGTTCGTGCTGAGCTCACGGCACTTGGGGTTGCTGTTAAGGATGGCGCGTCTGGTGCAACGTGGTCGCGTTTGCAGTCATAGGAATTTCGTGGTCGGGCTGCAGTTTGGGTATTGCATTGGGGGATAGATCCCATGCACTCGATGAAGTCCTTGATCCTTGCTACATAGTTACGATGTGAAATGGTGACGTCCGCCGCCCCCACCCCCCCAACCCTCGGCCTCGCCGGTGCTCCCGGCTCTGGCAAGTCCACGGTCGCGCGGATCCTCGCATCCCTCGGCTGCGTCGTCGCTGACAGCGATGACATCGCGCACCACGCGTACAACGATCCCGTCATTCGTCGTCAGCTCCTCGCCTGGTGGGGCGACCGCGTTCGTGATTGTCATGGTTGTCATGCGGAGGTGAACGGCACCCCAGCGCCGGTCGATCGGAAGCTCATCGCTGCCATCGTCTTTGACGCGCCGGCGGAGCGCGCGCGCCTGGAGGCGCTCCTCCACCCCTGGATCGCCAAGCGCCGGGCCGAAATCTTTGCCGCCGCACCCCCGGGCACCCGGGCCCTTGTCATTGACGCCCCCCTTCTCTTTGAGGTGGGGCTGGACGCCCAGTGCTCCGCGGTGATTTTCGTGGATTCCCTGCTAGAAACACGTCTCGCCCGCGTCCACGCCACCCGCGGATGGTCGCCGGCCGACCTCGCCCGCCGGGAAGCCGCCCAGTGGCCACTTGACCAGAAGCGCGCTTCCGCGCATCATGTAATCCGCAACGATGGTGACCCCGCCGCGTTGCGCGCGCAGGTGTGCGCGGTGCTCGATGAAGTTTGTCCTCCGGCTCGCTCGCCAGCCTGACGAACACTTCAACGCCCCAATCGAGCGCACTCTTCTTTGGGGTCAACGCTCACCGCCACATTCACTTCACGCGGCACCACGCCGCATCCCCAGCACACGCCCTCCGTGGCGTTCGCAGGAACAGTTAAATCGAAACCGTAACCAGAATTGATTCGGAGCACATGAACATGAGTAAGCGTCGTCGTCGTAAAGGTGGTCCCGGTGGTCCTGGTGGTGGAGGCGGCGGCGTTGGAGGCGGTGGCCGGCACCATCACGGCGGCGGCAATCATCACAATCATCACGCCTACGACCAGTCGAACGGCATCGTGCCCACTGATGAGCAGCTTGACTTAGAACTTGCCGAGTTTGAAAAAGAATGGAAAGGCAAGTTTGAGGTAGCCAAGAAGGACACCCTCAGCCTCTCCGCACTTCAGAAGATGAGCGGCGATGACCTTGTCAAGCTCGCTAAGAAGGAAGGCCTTGAAGAACAACTTGCGCTTCCTCGCCAGCAACTGGTCTTTGAAGTACTGCGCGCCCGCGCTCAGAAGCAAGGGCTCATGCTTGCCGAGGGCACCTTGGAAATTCTGCACGACGGCTACGGATTCCTTCGCAGCGCTGAATACAGCTACCAGCCATCACCCGATGATGTCTACGTTTCGCCAAGCCAGATTCGTCGCTTCGGTCTCCGAAAGGGCCACGTCATCAATGGCGTGATTCGCCCTCCAAAGGACGAGGAAACCTACTTCGCGCTCTTGCGCGTTGAGAGCGTGAACGGCCGTGACCCGAAGACCGTGCATGACCTGCCAGTCTTTGAGAACCTCACTCCGCTGCACCCAAACAAGCGCATTCACTTGGAGATTCTCTCCGAGCCAACGCGCATTGAAACCCGCGTCATTGAGATGGTCACGCCGCTCGGCTTCGGCCAGCGCGCACTGATCGTTGCTCCGCCGCGTACCGGTAAGACCGTCATCTTGCAGCAGATTGCCAACGCAATCACCACCAATCACCCGGACGTTCACGTGATCGTGCTGCTTGTTGATGAACGCCCCGAAGAAGTCACCGACTTCCGCCGCAACACCAAGGGCAAGGCCGAAGTAGTTGCCAGCACCTTTGATGAAGAAGCATCACGCCACATTCAAGTGGCCGAGATGGTTTCCGAGAAAGCCCGCCGCATGGTGGAGTTTGGCGACCACGTAGTGATCCTGCTCGACAGCATCACGCGCCTGGCGCGCGGTTACAACAACGCCATGCCAGGCTCCGGCAAGATCGGCTCGGGCGGCGTGGATAACGCAGCCCTCATCAAGCCGAAGAAGTTCTTTGGTAGCGCACGAAACATCGAGAACGGTGGCTCGCTCACCATTCTTGGCACCGCGCTGGTGGACACTGGCTCGCGCGCTGATGAAGTGATCTTTGAGGAATTCAAGGGCACCGGTAACGCCGAACTGCACCTGGACCGCAAGCTCATGGAGAAGCGCATCTACCCAGCCATCAACATCGCCGCCAGCGGCACGCGCCGCGAGGAATTGTTGATGGACAAGAAGGAACACGATCTCATCGTGCGCCTGCGCAAGGTGGTCAGCGACATGAATACGGTGGAAGCCATGGAGCTCCTCCGCAGCCGCGTTGCCAAGACCAAGTCCAACGCAGAATTCTTGATGACCATGGCATTGAGCTAAGCACCGACCTCATGAATGGGTCCTGAACCCCTGAATTCCTGCGCAGAATGAACGCGTGGGAATCTCGGCAACAGATTCCCCGCGTTACTCCGTATAGGTCTGTGCATTCACTGTGATACTGGCCACTTCCGCGACGGCATATTCCGCACGAGGCATCAGCATGCAGCAATCATTGGCACCTCACTCCATCCGCGCTCTGCACTCAACACGCACCCGGCAACTCAGCCGCGGCGTGACACTGGTAGAGATCATGGTGGTCGTTGCGATCATCGCCGCACTCATTGGCATCTTGTTGCCAGCGCTGGGCATCGTCAAGCGCAACGCGCAATTGGTGACCAGCCAAAGCAACCTGCGCACCATCGGTTCGCTGATGACCATGTATTCGCTGGATAGCCGCGATTACATCGTTCCCAGCCAATTTGACTACAGTGGCCCGTTTGCCAAGACGCAAGTGCGTAGTCCGTCACCCGTCGGCGCCAACCCAAATATCGGGCAAGTGTTCAAAGGAACCTGGACCGACATTCTTTGGACGGTCGGCAAGTTTGGACCGCTGCTTCCAAATGCCAGCGACTCACCAAGCCCCACATGGGACTATCGCTACGACTCGCCTGACTACTGGGCGTACACCAATCCAGACATGGTGGAATCCAACCCCTTCCGATCGAAGGTGGAGATTCTCAAGCCGCTTTCCGCTGACCCTGCAGAGATCGCGCGCCCGTTTGGAAACGGCGCCGGCATTCGTGAGAAGGGCCAGCCCGGCTACTTCGCCGCGAATGATTTCTTCGACGCGCGTCCCAACACCAGCACCAACGTCAGCAACTGGTACACGAACGCCATGATTCGCTATCCGGGTATGTCGATCTACGCGGTCGACAGTCGCGCTGGTGAGACCATTCCGCTTCCCGCCACGGCGCCGAACGCGTGGATCCCTGGGAACGCCGAGTGCGAGGTGGAATTCCGTTACGTGGGCGATGCATGTTGCATGTTGTTCTTGGACGCGCACGTCACCAATTCGGCAAGGTGGATCGACGTTCCTGACTTGGTAAACAACCGACAGATGCGCGTTGAGCGGCTCGATCAGCGGAACTAAGCGGTCTTTATTGGACAGCCACAGCAGGGGATTCGGGTGCCGGCATGGCCGACACTCTGGGTGGGTGAATTCGGTCGGTCCGCTCGACCAACTCACTTGACTGCCCGACCAATTCCGGTAGGATTCTTGACTCGCCGCTCGTATCCCGGGCGGCGTTGTCATCGTCAGCCACCGTAGCTCAGTGGTAGAGCACACCCTTGGTAAGGGTGAGGTCGAGGGTTCAAATCCCTTCGGCGGCTTTGGGTACGACGGGCGCGGCCGCTCCTGTCACCCTCGTCCAGATCGCGCGGCCAGCATCTCAGGCGCTCCGCGCGCACACACCTTCTTCTCGGAGTAATCACAGTCATGGCTAAGGCACTATTCAACCGCACCAAGCCGCACGTCAACGTCGGCACCATCGGCCACGTCGACCACGGCAAGACGACGCTGACCGCAGCTATCACGGCTGTTCAGTCTGCTAAGGGTCTCTGCGCTCCGGTCGCTTACGACCAGGTCGCAAAGGCATCTGAGTCGGAAGGCCGTCGCGATCCAACCAAGATCGTCACCATCGCCACCTCGCACGTTGAGTACGAGACCGAAAACCGCCACTACGCACACGTTGACTGCCCAGGCCACGCCGATTATGTGAAGAACATGATCACCGGTGCTGCGCAGATGGACGGCGCAATCCTGGTTGTCTCCGCTTCCGACGGCCCGATGCCGCAGACGCGCGAGCACATCCTCCTCGCCGGCCAGGTCGGCGTGCCGAAGATCGTTGTCTTCCTGAACAAGGTTGACCTGGTTGACGATCCAGAACTGCTCGACCTCATCGAGATCGAAGTTCGTGAACTGCTCACCAAGTACGGCTTCCCTGGCGATGACACGCCGGTGGTTCGTGGCGCAGCCTTCCCGGCTCTCACCAACCCGAAGGATCCAGCAGCAGCTGAGTGCATCACCAAGCTGATGGAAGCCATCGACACCTACATCCCAGAGCCGCAGCGCGACGTTGACAAGCCGTTCCTCATGAGCGTTGAAGACGTCTTCAGCATCAAGGGCCGCGGAACCGTTGCAACGGGTCGTATTGAGCGTGGCATCGTCAAGGTTGGCGACGAAATCGAGATCGTCGGACTTCGTCCGTCGGCCAAGTCCGTCGTCACCGGCGTCGAGATGTTCCAGAAGACCCTCGACCAGGGCATCGCAGGCGACAACGTCGGCTGCTTGCTCCGTGGCGTTGAGAAGTCGGACATCGAGCGCGGACAGGTGCTATGCAAGCCCGGTTCGATCAAGCCGCACACCAAGTTTGACGCGCAGGTCTACGTGCTCACCGAGAAGGAAGGTGGTCGCAAGACTCCGTTCTTCAAGGGCTACAAGCCGCAGTTCTACTTCCGCACCACTGACATCACTGGTCAGATCGCGGACCTGCAGGGCGTTGAGATGTGCATGCCTGGCGACAACGTCACCATGACCGTTGACCTTGGCGACAAGGGCGTCGCAATGACCGAAGGTGTTCGCTTCGCAGTTCGCGAAGGCGGCCGCACCGTGGGTTCGGGCGTCGTTACGAAGATCCTCGTCTGACATATCAGCCGACTGGATTGATTGGAATTGACTGATTCGCTCTCCGAGCCCGCCGCATGAAGTTGCATGCAACACATGCGGCGGGCTTCGGAAGAGCGTGAGCGGCTTCGAAAGAAGCCCAGAAACGAGGAATGAACGATGGCTAAGCGAGCAACCGACCGTGAATACGTCTGGCTTCAATGCACAGAGTCAGGCGACCTGAACTACCGGACTGAAATCCGCGTGAAGGGTGGCATCTCTGAGAAGGTGAAGGCCGGCTTCATGAAGTACAGCCCGCGTCTGCGCAAGCACACGCTGCACAAAATCAAGCGCAAGTAATCACTCCGCGCACACGACACATACGCCGGTAGCTCAATTGGCAGAGCAGCGGATTCCAAATCCGCAGGTTGAGTGTTCAAGTCACTCCCGGCGTGTTCCGTAACAGAAGGAAGCAACCATGGCATCAGAAGCCATCTACAAGAGTGGGCAGGGGTACTGGACGCGGATGGTCTCCGCCTCCGCCGCCGGTCTACTGCTCGCGCAAGGCACATTTTGGATGTGGTCCAAGGTCGGCGCAGGCGCCGTGGGCACCACCAAGTACGTGGCGGCCGCATTGGCCTTGGTGTTCTTGGGCGCCGTCGGCTCGGGCATCTTCTGGGCCTTGGGGCGCAATCCGCGCACCGTTGACTTTCTGATCGCCACCGAAGGCGAGATGAAGAAGGTCAATTGGTCTACCCGTCGCGAGGTAGTCAATTCAACCGGCGTCGTGATCTTCACGATGCTCGTCATCGCGATCTTCTGCTTCTTGTGCGACCGCGGATTTGCATGGACTTTCCTGCAAATCGGTGTGCTCGACAACAGCGTGCTTGAAACCGAATGAGCCCGCCCATCAACGGCGCGCAGAGGCATAACTGATGGACATCACAAACGAAACCCACGACCACGCTGAATCCGGTGCAGATGCGCACACCACGCGCACCGACGGCGGCAAGACACTCGCCCGCGGTCGTGATGCTTTAGCGAAGAGCGCTGGTCCCCGATTGGCAGACTTTGGCGTTGAGACGGGTAAGGCTCTTGAGCCGAACCGTCGTGGCAAGAAGGCCGCCGAAGTAGTGACCGCGACCCCAGAGGATGATTCTGAACTCCCGATGTTCCGGGACGGCTTCAACTGGTTCGTGCTCCGCGTTGCCTCCAACAAGGAGGATTCGGTCCGCAGCACGCTGTTGCGCAAGGTGCAGATCGAAGGCCTGGAGAAGGCTGTTGGGCGCATCATGGTGCCCACCGAGAAGACCAAGACCCTCAAGGGTGGCAAGCAGAAGATCACTGAAACCAAGCTCTATCCGGGCTACGTGTTCGTGGAAATGCGCTTGGAAGCTGACGGACGCATCCCACAGGACGTGTTCTTCCTGATCAAGGAAACCACGGGCGTCGGCGACTTCGTCGGCACCGCTGGTCGACCCACGCCGATGGGCCCTGCCGAGGTGGAGAAGATGCTGTTCGACAGCCGTCCCGCCGAGCAGATGCCACAGGTCAAGATGGACTTCGCCGCTGGCGACGCTGTCACCATCAAGGAAGGCCCGTTCCAGAACTACGAAGGAACGGTCGAGAGCACCTTGCCGGACAAGGGAATCGTTCGCGTCCTGGTAACGATCTTCGGCCGGCAGGTTCCGGTGGACGTCGAGTACTGGCAGGTTGCGAAGGCTGGCACCTAAGTACGCGGGCAGAGCGCAATACGGTGGCTAGACTGCGTGCATGGCAACGATTTCCACGGATCGGATCTCGACCGCGCATGACGGACTCCGCGCGTTCACTCGCACTCTTTCTATCGGTATGGCCGCAGCATCAGTGATGCTTGTGAGCGGGTGCTCTGCGCCGCGCACGTGGCCTTCCGTTTCAGGTAGCCCCGGCATCTCGGCTGACACGCCGCCGCTTCCGCAAGTGGTGGTGTCGGCGCTGAAGTTTGCGCATCAGGAAATTGCCAAGGACACGCCGCTTATTTACAACTTGCCGGCCGAGATCAATGGTGGTGCATGGAAGACGTTTGAGCGCGACCTTGCGCCAGCGAAGGCCATGTGCCCGGGTGACACGCATGTGTGGACAGTGCGTCAGGCACGCATTGATGGCAGCAAGGCGCAGGTAGATATTGAGTATCCATCGCGCGATGGTTTCTATCAAACAGTCACCGTGCACATGCAGGGCGCTACTGGTGGATTTGATTACAAGCCGGCGTTCCTGCAGTATTGGAAGGTTCCTGTGAAGGACCCAGTGTGTCAGCAGCCGCTTGCGGTGGTTGAGCGTCTCTGTGGCGCTGCAGCAGCAGAGGCGTTGCGCGCACAGCGTGTGGCAGCATTGCCGCCAGGCGCAGTGTTGAGCACAGCACCTGATGGCATCAGTGGGCCAGGCGGAATGAATCCGCAGCCTGTTGCGCCGGCGAATTCCGCTGTTCCTCCGAAGGCTGTTCCTGCGGGAGCCGCTGAGGAGCCTTCGAAGTGACGGTTGCTGGTCTCGCTGCTGCACGCGAGATCGCCAAGGACATCAAGCTTTCGCACTCCGTGTTTGCGCTGCCATTTGCGCTCTTGGGAGCGTTTGTTGCATTGCCGCAGGGGCCGATCGATTGGCGCGCGTTGTCGCTTTCCGCGCTCCTGGTCGTTGGATGCATGGTGAGCGCGCGCACGGCAGCGATGGTGGCGAATCGATTGCTCGACCGAGGCATTGATGCGCGCAATCCGCGCACGGTTTCGCGCGCGTTGCCGGCGGGGCGCGTGGCCGTCTGGCAAGTGCGCGTGGCGCTGTTGGCGGCATCGGCAGCGTTTGTCATGTTGTGCGGAATGTTTGGGGTGCTACAGAACAATTGGTGGCCACTGGCGCTGGCGTTACCGGTGTTGTTCTGGATTTGTTCATACGGATTATTTAAGCGATTCACCATGCTTTGCCATGTGTGGCTGGGCGCAAGCTTGGCGATGAGCCCAGTGGCAGCGGCCATCGCGGTGCGGTCGGCGGCAGTGTTTGAGCCGGGGCCATGGCTTCTTGCCGGCGCAGTGTTGTTCTGGGTGGCGGGCTTTGACGTTCTGTATGCCATGCAGGATGTTGAAGTGGACGTTCGTGATGGACTGCACAGCATGCCGGCGCGCATGGGAGTTCGGCGCGCCAATTGGGCGTCGCGCGCGATGCACTTGTTGTCAGTGTTGCTCTTGGTCGCGTTCTGGCGTGCCGAACCAGCGTTGTGCAGCGGTGTTGGATTTGCTGCAGCCATTGCGCTTGCGGCAGTGGTGATTGCATCCGAGCATGTGCTGCTTGCTCGGGCTGGCGCGGTGGGAATTGCCAAGCACTTCACCACGCTCAATGGAATTGTCTCACTTGCGCTTGGTGGTGCAGGTATCGCTTCGATCATCGCCGCACGCGGCTGAGAGGCACTAAATGCAAGCAGAAAAGGCCAAATCGTCTGCAGGCACGCGTGTTGACGCGGACAGCGCCACGAGTAGTGGAGTAAAGGCAGCCGCCCCGCGATTCCCGCGGATCTCGCCAGCGCGCATTCAGCCGGCGGGAGAGTTGGGCGAGGCGTTGCGTGCAGCGCTGTTAGCAGAAATTGATGTTGCACTCCGTGAGTGTGACGGTCTTGCAAGTTGGGAGCAGCCGCGGCGTCGTCGCGCGGTGCATGAAATTCGCCGCGCGCTCAAGCGGTTTCGTTCGGGGGCGAGTCTTTGTAAAGGCGCAGTGGATGCAGTGGAAGTGCGTGCAGTACAAGAGGAAGTGCGCGGAACGGCGGAGCGGCTTTCTGCAACGCGTGATCGTGATGTGCTGATTGAGACCATCGCTGGGGTGTGTGAGGTGTTTCCGCCTACATCGCGGCGCAGTGTGCAGGCGATCGCTGTGGCGGTCTTGGCGCCAGAGAAGGCCACCACTGCAAGCGCCGACTGGCAGCAGGCTGCGGCAATTCTTCGATCACAGTTAGAAGGCATGCGAACTCGGATGCTGGCCGCGGATTTGCGCGCGGTTGGGCCCGATGGCATTGCGGACGCCATTGCTCGGCGTTGGCGGCGGGCTCGACGCTCGGCGGCAGTGCCATGGAATGCGGAACACTTGGATTCGCTGCATGAGGTGCGCAAGGAATGCCAGCGCATTGCTGCGCAACTGGTGTTGATCTCTCGGCTTGGCCCGCGTCGCAAGTTGGAAACACTGGCTGCCGACTTGGGAAGCGTGGTTTCTAAGATTGGTGAGGACCGCGACCTTGGATTGCTTGAGGGGCTACTCACCGAGCGACGCGCGGAATTCCCAGATCCGCGTCAGGTGGCAGAGATGCTTCGGCAAGTGCACGAGCGCCGACAGCGGTTGCTTCGTTCCGCGTACCGGCGCGCCACCAAGGTGCTTGACCTGAAGGCGGGGGCGATTCGGAAGTTAATCTCGACGGGACGCGCCGGGTAACCTGCGCGCCCCATGAGCGGAAAAGAACAGCAGCAACAGAAGGGCGCCGCGAACACCGGCGCAGCAAAGACGGCCATCACTCCTACCCGTGAGGAGAACTACGCCGAGTGGTATCAGCAGGTGGTTCGCTCGGCAGATCTGGCAGAGAACAGCCCGGTGCGTGGCTGCATGGTGATCAAGCCGTGGGGCTACGCCATGTGGGAGAACGTGCAGCGCGTGTTGGACGGCATGTTCAAAGCCACTGGCCACAAGAACGCATACTTCCCGCTGTTCATTCCGCTTTCATTCTTGGAGAAGGAGGCTGCGCACGTTGACGGCTTCGCCAAGGAATGCGCAGTGGTGACGCATCACCGCCTCAAGGCTGGTCCCAACGGCAAGCTGATTCCGGATGGTGAACTTGATGAGCCACTGATCGTTCGCCCAACCAGTGAGACCATCATTGGCGCTACGTTTGCCAAGTGGGTGCAGAGCTACCGCGACCTTCCGCTCCTCATCAACCAGTGGGCGAACGTTGTTCGTTGGGAGATGCGCACGCGCTTGTTCTTGCGCACCACGGAGTTCCTCTGGCAGGAAGGCCACACTGCGCATGCCACGGAAACAGAAGCCGTGGAAGAGACCATGCAGATGCTGCGCGTGTACGCGGACTTTGCAGAGAATTGGATGGCCATGCCGGTGATTCAAGGCCGCAAGACGGAAAGCGAGCGGTTCCCAGGCGCAGTAGAGACCTATTGCATTGAAGCCATGATGCAGGATCGCAAGGCATTGCAGGCTGGAACAAGCCACTTCTTGGGACAGAACTTTGCCAAGGCAAGTGAGATTCAGTTTCTTGATGCCGATGGTCAACAGAAATTTGCGTGGACAACCAGTTGGGGCGTGAGCACGCGTTTGATTGGTGCGCTGATCATGACGCACTCTGACGATGACGGCCTGATGGTTCCGCCGCGCTTGGCGCCAACGCACATTGTGATTCTGCCCGTGTTGCACAAGCCGGAGTCTGCTCCGCAGGTTCTGGAGTATTGCAAGGCGCTTGCTGCCGAACTTCGCACGCAACAGTTTGCTGGGCGTGGCATTGAAGTGGAGATCGACGCGCGTGACTTGCGCGGTGGTGACAAGATGTGGCAGTGGGTGAAGAAGGGTGTTCCAGTGCGCATTGAAGTTGGCCCGCGTGATATCGAACAGGGCGCCGTCTTCATGGCGCGCCGCGACCGGAGCGCCAAGGACAAGGCGTCGATGCCGCGCGATGAGTTTGTGCGCGGGGCGTCCGCACTGTTGCAGGAGATTCAGGACGGCATGCTGGCGCGGGCGATGGCGTTCCGCGCGGAGCACACTCGCCGGATTGACACTCGCGAGGAGTTTGAGGCGTTCTTCACCCCCAAGCGTGCCGGCGACGACAACACCCCGTCAGAGATCCACGGCGGCTTTGCGTTGGCCCACTTCTGCGGCGACGCGGCGGTGGAGACTGATGTGAAGGGTCGGCTGGGTGTCACCGTGCGGTGCATTCCGCTGGATATGGCCAACGAGCCGGGTACTTGTGTCATCACTGGGCGCCCGAGTACCGGTCGCGTGGTGTGGGGCAAGTCGTACTAGCGTCTGATAATCGTGTCTGTAGAGAAATCTTCGCTTTCGCCCTGAATTAGGGGGGCGTTTCCTGTCCGCGCGGCCAATCCGTGGCATGATCCCTATGCCCGTGGGTCAGTGCGACCTCGGACATCACGCTTCGGTTCTTGGATTTCGAGAGAGGAAAAGGAATGCGCTTCATCGCGTCTATCGTCGCTACTTCGTTGGTCGCGGCTTCTGCTCATGCAGGGCTGGTGAATCCACTTATTCCGTCTTGGTCCGGTGGACCGAACACGCAGTTTGCGCAGTGGGATTCATTCACGCAGGCATCTGGTGGGGCAAACATTCCCGATACAGCTGGCTCATCACCGTTCGCATTGATGAACTTTGCTCCGGGAGCATTCGTGACCGGATCTGGCAATCTCTACAGCATCAATACGGCGCTGTACCTGATGGTCACGGGTGGAACGCTTGGTAACGCCGCATCGCCTACACAGGTGGTGATGAACGTTGCAGCTGCTGGATCGTTGTTGAACACGGCCGGCGTCCGCCTTTCGCTCTTTGATAATGCTGGTAACAGCATGCAGCTTGCGCCGAGTAGTAGCGAACTGCGTGCCAATGCCCCTGCGCAACCGCAAGGCGCCATCCAAACGTGGGCGTTCACGTGGAACACCACGTTCGTGCCTTTCCAGGCAAGCGGCTTCCGCGTGGAGTTTGGTGCAAGTGCGCCAAGCATGTCACTGGACGCGGTGCGCTTGGATATGCAATATGTACCTGCACCGGGCGCTTTGGCGCTGCTGGCCATCTCCGCGTTCACAGCGGGTCGCCGACGCCGCTAATCCGAATCCGGACTTCTTCGGTTCATTTCTCACGGTCACGCCTCCGCCCGCTTGCATTCGTGCAGCGGGCGGTTCTTTTTGGGAACCTACCGTTGGTGGTCTGCATCAGAGGCGAGTGACGGCTCATTTGGTGAGCGCCTTTCAACTTGCAACGCCCACCCAGTGAGTAGCCGCGGCTCCAACATTCCGAACAACGGAGATTCCCAACATGCTCTTTCGACAAATCAACGACTCCAAGCTTGCCCAGTACGCGTACCTGATTGGATGCCAGCGCACGGGTGAAGCCATTGTGTTTGATCCCGAGCGTGATGTGGACCAGTACATCGCCGCCGCTGCGCGCGAGGGGCTGCGCATTGTGGCGGTCGCAGAGACGCACATTCATGCAGACTTCTTGAGCGGCGCGCAGGAACTTGCACGACAAGTGGGCGCGCATGTTTATGTCAGCGGCGCGGGTGGCGATGATTGGCAATCAAAGTGGGTGAAGCCATTCAAGCACACGCTGTTACAAGACGGCACAGAATTTGCGGTGGGCGGAATTCGGTTCCGCGCTGTGCACACCCCCGGTCACACACCGGAGCACATGAGTTACTTGGTGATCGACCAAGGCGGTGGGGCCACAGCTGCGATGGGAATGGTCACTGGCGACTTTGTGTTTGTAGGTGACCTTGGTCGACCGGATCTCTTGGAAAGCGCTGCTGGGCAAGTGGGTATTGCTGAGCCAAGCGCACATGCCTTGTGGCGGAGCGCGCGCAAATTCGTGGAGCTACCGGGGTACCTGCAAGTGTGGCCGGCGCACGGGGCCGGGAGCGCTTGTGGCAAGGCACTTGGCGCCATTCCGCAGTCCACGGTTGGATATGAAGTGGCCAACAGTCCAGTGTTGAAACTGGTGAGTGACGAAACCGCATTCGTGAAAGACATCTTGTCTGGCCAGCCCGAGCCGCCGCTTTACTTTGCGCGCATGAAGGCGTTGAACCGCGATGGGGTTCCGCCGCTTGGTGCGGTTCCGGTGCCGCCCGTGGTAGCGGACGTGCGCGCTCATGCAGCAGCGTGGGAGGCGCCCGGGACGGTGGTGGTGGACACGCGGCCGTGGCCTGCATTCCGAGATGGTCATCTGCCTGGAGCGCTGTACGCACCTCTGGGAAAGATGTTGCCAATGGTGGTTGGTTCGTTCGTCAAACCAGAAGAGCGAATCGTCTTGGTATGTGAGTTGGCGCGAGCGGACGAGATTGTTCGGGACCTTGTTCGGATTGGCTATGACCGCGTGATTGCGGTGGTTGCGCCGGATTCCATGGTCGCCACGGGTGGCGTCAAGCTTGAGACCACGCCAGAATTGACTGCCGCCGAAGCGAATGCAGCGCGGGGCAGTTCGTTCATCCTGGATGTGCGCGGTGCTGCGGAATATGAAGTTGGGCATCTTGAGGAGGCCTTCAACGTGGCATACACCCGTCTGTTGCCGCACATTGCGAAACTGCCACGCGGCGAGCGCATCATGGTGCATTGCGCACTCGGTGGGCGATCGGCAGCCGCAACGTCCATGCTTCGACGCATGGGCTTTGACGCCGTGAACGTCGCCGGTGGGTTTGAGGGTTGGAAGAAGGCGGGGTTGCCCACTGCGGCACCTGCATCATCGCGGGCGCCAGCATTGAGTGGTACAGCCGCGGCCAGCAAGCCAAGCGGCGGTTGTTGCGGCGGGTCATGCCATGGATGACTTGGTGATTGAGATCGCCAGTGGACTGGTTGTTGGTGCAGGCATGGGCTTGGTGGGCGCTGGTGGTGCCATCTTCACAGTGCCGATCTTTGGCATTGTGCTTGGTCATGCACCGAAGGCAGCATTCATTGAAGCGCTAGCCGTGACCGGTGGAATTGCATTGGTATCTGGACTGATTGCCGCCCGCCGTGGCTTGGTGGACTGGCGCTGCGTTCTGATCTTTGGAAGTGCGGGGATCGTTGGCACGCAGTTGGCGACACCGATCGCGGTGCGAATGAACCCGACTGTTCAGGTGTTGCTCTTTGCGTTGGTGGCAGTGGTGGCTGCTTGGCGCATGTGGAAATCAGGGCGGGATACAGAAGCCCCGGAAGACGTTGGCCCGGCAACCGATGCCACTGCGCCGGTCGCGCCAGGCGTGTTAACAAGTGGCGCAACAGGCAGCTTGTTGGTGCGTGAATCATCGCGCGGTTGGCCGGTGCGCTCATTGGCGATTGGCACGGGCATTGGTGCGCTCACTGCGATTCTTGGTGTTGGCGGCGGGTTCATTTTGATTCCCGCGCTGGTGGTGATGGAACGCATGCCAATGCGGATCGCTGTTGGCACCAGTCTGACGGTTATTGTGATCAATGCCACTGCGGGCCTACTTGGGCAGTGGTGGTCGGGCGGATGTGCGCAGGTGCATATTGATGTTGCCACGGTGGCGATCACCACAGCGGGCGGAATTGTTGGAAGTATGTTTGGTGGAGCGTTGGCGCGGCGCATCCCGCCATCGGTACTTCGTAGCACGTTTGCGTTACTACTCGTCATTGCCGGGCTCGGACTTGCTGCGAAGCATCTACTGACTGCCGTGTGACATCATTGCGCTACATGATGTGCCGATACCAATGTGCATGCCAATAAAGGAGACGGCGTCACGCTTCTTTCGAAGGGACGCCGCCTCTCGTGGGGGCATGAGTTGTATGAAGCAGCGCTATCTACTGCAGCAATTCGCAGCACTTGCGCCATTGGTTGCACGGTTCCACGGCATTTTCATAAGAATGGTTGAAAGCATGCACATGCCAGTTGCTCCGGCGGTGAGGAGGCCGGCACCAATGAATCCAGTGCCGACGAAGAACCATGGACTCACCGTGGCTGCAAGCGCGCTGCATGCAATCAACAACACTCCAACCGTCACCATGACCTGACGCATGATGGGGAGCGGTGCTTTGCTGTCAGTGACGGTGGGAAGACCAGCGCGTTCCCACGCCACGATGCCGCCGTCAATGACGGAGACGTTGGTTCGACCAGCGTTGCGCAATTCCGTGGCAACCTGGCTTGCACGACCGCCGGATCGACACAGGATGAGTAGTTGCTGGTTGGATGGAGACTCTGGAAATGACGCGGCCCGGAAAGATGAACTTGGCTGAAGGAGGGTATTGGGCACATGTTGGCGGCGATGTTCATCAGGTTCGCGCACGTCAATGATGGTTGCTTCGCCTGCTTGCACACGGCGCGCGGCGTCGCTGGGAGTGATGGTGGGGGCGCACCAAGCGGCACTTACGGTCGGAAAAGCGGTGGTGGTTGTCATGGGTCGTATGAGCCCCGTCGAGGATCGATGGTTCCCGGAAATGTGGGAATTGCAACGCTGGAGAAAAGTTCGGCGGGAATTGTCCGCAGGGCGGGAAATCTTATGAAATTCATGGGCCGCACGGGTCGCATGAATCGTGACCTCATAAACCTGAAAAATCCCCTGCGGGCCTGTCATGCCGCGGGTTCGATACGCTTGCCGCATGGCAGCCACATCCGCACTACCGGCAGATCCACGGCGGGCGATCGCGGAGCTTGTGACTCGCTGTGGGCCCATGTTGCACGCGGTGGTCTTGCGCTTGACGCGTAATCGCGCCGATGCAGATGATGTTGTGCAAGAAGCGTTTCTTTCTGCTTACAAACATTGGAGTGAGTTTCGCGGGGAGTCGCAGCCGTGTACATGGCTGCATTCGATTGCGGTGCGTGCTGCGTTGCGTCGTGGCAGGCGGGAAACGCGGCGCCGCGATGTGGCGCGCGAGTATGCGCAGGCGATGCCGTTTATGCAGTCGCGCCTGGCTGCGGCGGACTTTCCTTCGGCGTCATTGGAGGCACGGGAGTTGCGGACCGATGCTCGCCAGCGAGTCGATGCTGCCATGCGCGATGTGGCGGAGCCGTTCCGCAGCGCGTTGGTCTTGAAGGAAATAGCAGGTATGTCCGTTGACGATGTTGCCATGGTGCTTGGTGTGAAAGCAGCCACCGTCAAGACGCGTCTGCATCGCGGCCGACTGCTCTTACGAGCGGCCCTTCTTTCGGACCGCCCGCGTACCCCTGTGCCAGCCGCCGTCTACGACCGCGCCACCTGCATGGACCTGCTGCGTGCCAAGATGGAAGCGCTCAATCGCGGCGTGGATTTCCCGGTCCAGGATGAGTTGGTATGCGAGCGCTGTCGGCAGGTGTTTGCGAGTCTTGATGTGGGCGCGGATGCGTGCAGGAGCCTGCGCGGACGCACCATGCCAGCGGCGCTGCGCAAGAGTATTGAGAAGGCGATGCGTGCGGGAACGGATGGGGTTCCTGCCCGCAAACCGACGCGGCGTTAGTCTGTGCGGTGTATGGCACTCCTTGGCAACCGTAATCTTCTGAATGTTTCACGCGAGGCCGAGGCGGGGCTGTACTTGGACGCAGGTCCGCTGGGGGAGATTCTGCTGCCGCGGCGCTACGTTGTTCCGGGATGGAATTTCAAAGATCAGATTGATGTGTTTCTGTATCGCGACTCGGAAGATCGATTGGTAGCGACTACCGAATCGCCACTGGCAATGGTGGGCGGATTCGCGTGCATGGAAGTGCGTGACATCAGTGAGAACGCAGGCGCGTTTCTGGACTGGGGCCTATCGAAGGATCTGCTGCTTCCGTTTCGTGAGCAGGGGTCGCCGGTACGTTTGGGGCAGCGCGTAGTAGTGGCGGTGTTGATGGATGACCGTACCAACCGCATCATTGCCAGCGCGCGGGTCGACAAGCATTTCAGCACCGATGTACCCGCGTACCGCGAGGGGCAAGAGGTCAGCGCCTTGGTGTTTGCCAAGACACCACTCGGCTTTAACGTCATTGTTGAGAACAAGCATCGTGGTCTGCTGTATCACGACGGCGCGGCGCACACCATTAAATATGGACAGCAATTGAAGTGCTTTGTGCGCGCCGTGCGTGAGGACCGCAAGGTGGATCTTGGTCTTGATGCTGCTGGATATCAGCGCGTTGGCCCACTTACTGAGCAGGTGCTTGCCATGCTGGCGCGTACCGATGGGCAGCTCAACATGGATGACGAAAGCACGCCAGACTCCATTCGACTTCGCTTTGGTGTCAGCAAAAAGGCGTTCAAGCAGGCGCTGGGACGGCTACTCCGCGAGCGCAAGATTGAATTCACGAAACCCGGCATTCGCCTTGTGAACAAATAGGTTGAGTAGCCATGTTCATGTTTGAGTCGCCAGCAATGGATGTCCTTGATGTGCAGCGCGAACTAGCGGCGCTACGTGCAGAGCTGGCGGAAATTCGCCGGGCTGATTCAGAAGAGTGGATGGATCGCGCGCGCGCTGAACATGTACAGAGCATTGTGCGTGACGTGCTTGCTGATTCATCAACGCGGCGAAGTGAATCCGGGCAGCGCTGGCGAAGTGATTACAGCGCTGGACTCTCGGTAGCCAGCGACGATGGCAACTGGACCATGACGTTTGGCGTTACTCAGCAGGTGAAATTTGTGTATTCGTCAGCGTACGGCGATGAGTCTTCCACGGACGATGTGCAGACGCGGTGGGGTATGGAAGTGCGTCGCGTCAACCTAGTGATGTCAGGAACAGCGGTCGATCCGTCGGTTTCGTGGCTCTTGATGTTTCAGTATGACTCGCAGCCCGACCGTTGGGCGAGCGACCCCAACACATTTCAGCCGGTGTACGCCTACATCAAGAAAGACTTTGGAAATGGAGTAACGGCGTTGATTGGTAACCACAACGTTCCGTGGGATATTGACAGTACGTACTTTGAGGGATGCAGTTTGACGGCGGGTGATTACTCGATCTTTAACTATCGATTTGGTGTTGGCCGTCAATCCGGGCTCGGAATTCAATTGCAAGACAGCGCGTTTCGATTGCGGGGCGGAACGTACAGCCAGCTGACGCAGCCAGGAGGTGGATGGAACACGGATACCAATCTGAGTTTCGCGGTGGCGGGGCGTCTTGACTATCAAATTGGTGGTAAGTGGGAGGACTACGAAATGGAGTCCTCCACGGTTGGAAGCGCAACGAGTGTGGTGCTCGGCCTTGGATCGGTGTGGAGCAATGGCCGCGCCCAGAATCCGAGCTCACCGCCGACTCCCAGCGCGGCGGGTGTGACCGCGGATATCACTGCGCGTTTCAGTGGGTGGTCATTGGAAGGCCAGTTTGTCTGGATGCGTGATGCTGCGGGCGCGCCGATTCCAGAGTGGTCACTTGGTGGGAACTTTCAGGTTGCGGCGTTCATCACGCCCAAGGTGGAGACATTTGCCGAGGCGTGCTGGATGGAAACCGCCGATGTGCCATGGATCGCGCAAGCAGGAATCAATTGGTATGTGCAGGGTGTTCGATTGAAGTTCACTTCAAAGGTCATCGTGCCGTTTGGTGGTGGCGAAATCAACGGTATTGGTGCAGTTGCCGGTGGACTGGGACTTTCCAGCGCAAACAACAACGCCAGTTTCATTTCGCAGGTGCAGGTGATGTTTTAGTCACCGAGCGAGATTCGATGGCGGAAAGAGTCCGGCCGTTTGATAGTCTCCCGCCACTATGACAATCACCACTTACACCAAAGCAGTTGGATTTATCGTGGCGCTCGCACTCAGCGGGTGCGCTGCAACATCTTCAAGTAAGTCGGAGCCCGGGAAGAGTCTCGATTCAAGCGGCATCTCGCCACGCGAGGCACGCGCAGAACTTATCGCCGGCAACAAGCGCTTCCTTGAGGGCGGCATGGAAGCACACGCTTGGCAGCAATCATCGGTCATCAAGACTGGTACCTACGGCCAGAGTCCGTCCGTGGGCATCTTGGCCTGCGCTGATTCACGCATTCCGGTGGAGATCATCTTTGACCAGGGCGTTGGCGACCTCTTTGTAGTGCGCGTTGCTGGAAACATTGATACCCCGCAAGGCAACGGCACCTTTGAGTACGGACTCAAGGCGCTTGGTGTGCACACGATTGTGGTCTTGGGTCACACCAAGTGCGGTGCGGTGGTTGCCACGATTGCGGGCAAGCCGTTGCCAAGCAATATGGGATCCCTCGCCACCGGTATTCAGCCAGCCCTCAAGGGCGTACTGCCGGCAGCCACGGACAACCCATCGCAAGAGTTGATCACTACTTGCTGTGAAGCGAATGTCCGCTACCAGATGAAGAAGTTGCGCGCCGACAGCGCTGTGCTGCGCGATGCAGAAAAGGCGGGCGAATTGGTGATCTTGGGCGCGATGTATGACGTGGACAACGGTCGCGTGACGTTCTTGGATTGACCGACTGCAAGGGCGACTAACTGTTGAAATTTGCACATTCTTCACACTGTGCACACGTATATCCGTGCTGTTAGTTGGTCATCTGTGGTCAATGACTCCGCACGTATTTCAGTCGTGGCTTCTGCCGTTCCTTGCCGTTTCTACTGCGGCGCTTTCTGCGTTCGCCCATGATGGGGTCGACGGGCACGGCAAACAGCACCGACTTCCGGAGTTCGACACTACCGCTTCCGACCATGACTACGTGGCGCGCAATGCCCGACAGTTCTCGATGCTGTCAAACCGATTTTCGCTGATCGGCCTGCCTGACACGCAGAACTACTCGGACAGTTTCCCGCAGATCTATACCGCGCAGACCAATTGGGTGGTCAACAACCGCGCGCCGTTGGACATCCGCTACGTATCCCACTACGGGGACATCACCAACAACGCAGACCAGATCCGGCAGTGGCAGAACGCAGACGATTCGATGCGCGTGTTGGACGACGCAGGAATCATCTACGGAGTGTGCCCTGGTAACCACGACGTGACGCCATCCGGTGGTGCGGGCACCGCGTACATCCCAGAGAGCTATCGCGCTTACTTCGGTCCGCAGCGCTTCGCTTCGCGCCCGTGGTATGGCGGCGCTTCCCCATCAGGAATGTCGAACTACACGTATTTCAGTGCTGGCGGCATCGACTTCTTGCAGATTCACCTTGATGTCGACACTCCGATTGCAGAACTTGCGTGGGCGCAGGGAATCTTGGATGCCAACAAGGATCGTCCGGCGATGATTACTACGCACAGATACCTGCAAGAGGCTGAGGCGTACACAGCGGGTGTGCCGGCGGTTCCGAACGGTCGATATCCAGCGATTTGGTACGCCGTAGAGGGTCTTTACAACCCAACCGGTATTCAGAGCGAGGAGTTCTATCAGTGGTTCCTTCGCAAGAACACGAACATCTTCATGGTGACCTGCGGGCATTTTCACGGTGAGTGGCGTCAGCAGAGCCCCAACGTGGCAGGTAAGCCAATTCAGGAAGTGCTCGCCGACTACCAAGACGACCCAAACGGCGGCAACGGCTGGTTACGCATCATGAAGTTTGACACGGTAGCGAACATCATCGATGTTGACTGCTATTCGCCAACACTGCAAGCCGTGCGCACCTCTCCCAAGAGTGACTTCAACCTCTCGGTGAATTTCCGTGAATATGCGCTTCCAACAGGCGATTCGTTCAAGGCCTTCCAAGAGGGAGTATCTGGATACGTCGGTACCCAGGACACATGGGTCAATCAGCAGAGTCCAAACGCCAGCTACGGCAACAGTGAGACGCGCACCTCGGATGACGATGTGGCGAACTCGCTGTTCTCTGATTACCGCGGCCAGGCGCTCCTTCGCTTTGACAACATCGTTGGCGCACATGCAGTGCCGGTTGGGTCAACGGTGGTGAATGCGACGTTGGTGATCGACATCGTTGATGACATTGACACGCCCTTCTTTAACCCCGGATTCATCGTGCACCCAGTGATCCGCGCGTGGGACGAGGCTTCCACGTGGAACTCATTGGGCGGTGGACTGACGGTCGGTGCGGATCTTGGTCAACAAATTGCTTCATTTGTGGGTGACAACTCGCCAGACAGCGACTCGATGCGCCGCCTTGATATCACCGCCACGGTGCAGTCGTGGGTAAACGGCACGCCGAATTGGGGGATTGCCATTCTGCCGCAGATCATTGCTGGCAACGACGACGGTATTGATATTCGTTCAAGCGAAAACGCGAATGTGATTCTGCGTCCGCGACTGGAAGTGACCTACCAGTCCACCATGCAGTACCGCCTTGGCGATCTGAACCGCGACCGGCGTGTTGACGGCGCGGATCTCGCGTTGCTCTTGGATCAATGGGGCCAACCGAGCGTCTGCTGCGATCTTGACAACGACGGCACGGTCGGTGGCAATGACCTTGGCCAACTGCTGACAGATTGGTCGTGAGTTTCTGCGGGTGAGTGTGGCACAGTCGGTCGCGTCGGGCGCGGCAGAGTGCGCGTTGCTTCGTCTCAAGCTTCCAATCGCGGAAACAGCGCGCACTTGTCCAGTACGGTGCCAGTGGTGAGGCCGCCCCAGGCAACACGTTTGGACAGCGGGGCGCCGTCGTCCTGCTTGAGGGCCACGCGCAGTTCCGTCATCTTTTGCGGCAGGAACGGCTCGAGCAGCACGCCTGCAATACGCACCGTTTCAGCGCACTGCGCCAGGATGCTGCACAACTCATCAGCACGCGCGGGGTCCTTCGCTAGCTTGAATGGTTCGGTGCGGTGAATGAACGCGTCAACTTCACGCAGCAAACCCATGGCAGCCTGCGCTGCACCAACAAGGTCCAATTCATCGATCGCTGCATTCCATTGCGTGACCGCGGCGGCGCACTTGGCTGGCCATTCGCCGCCCGCTTGGCTGTCGGCGGGCATCTTGCCTTCAAAGTACTTGTTGATCATGGCGGTGACCCGGCTTGGGCAATTACCAACCACGTTCACAAGATCGCTGGTGTAGGTCTCGTGGAAGTGCTGCGCGCGGAAGTCAGAGTCGCTTGCCTGCAGCGGTCCCTGGGTTGCCATGTACCAGCGCCAAGCATCTAAACCGTACTTGGCGAAGTAGCTCTCAATAGTTGGAAGATCCACAAAGTTACCCATGGACTTCGACATCTTCTGACCGTCAGCAATCCAGAAGCTGTGCGCATGAATGCGGCGCGGCATGGGGAGTTCCAGTGCCATCAGTAGCGCTGGCCAGATGACCGCATGGAACCACAGGATTTCCTTACCGATCACGTGGTACGCAGC
>Ga0247832_1003186_pt1 | contig 23056 bp, 21 predicted proteins | sample LaCruzMarch2015__10_FD_192407 | JGI IMG/M metagenome (GOLD analysis project Ga0247832, IMG submission 192407) | Freshwater microbial communities from meromictic Lake La Cruz, Castile-La Mancha, Spain - LaCruzMarch2015_4m | ecosystem: Environmental > Aquatic > Freshwater > Lake | place: Spain... | reverse complement strand
CGCGTTACCATCGCCAATCGACGCTTGCAGCACCGGCTGCAGGCCGCTTAAATCTCAACCCGCAGGAGCCGGAAAACCTCCCGATCCGAAAGCGCCAGCTTGTCGCAAATCGCCTGACGACGGACACCCTGCTGTTTGACGGCGTCGCGCCAATCTATCACCTCTATTTTGGGAATGACCTGGGTGAACCCGGCACCCTAACAACCGTGTTTCCCTTTCGACGCGATGGACGCAGAGCCAAACGTGGCGCAGGTCAGATTGATGCGTGCGGCTATTCTGTTCCCAAGGATTCACTACCTTTTTGGCGCGAGCGCCTGGAAGAATATGGTGCGCCAATTACAGAATTATATGAGCGTTTTGGCCAGCGCGTGCTGCGGTTCAACCATCCAGATTGCGGCCTGTCGTTTGAACTGATTGAAGACGAAAATGATAAGCGGCGCCCGATGACCGAAAAGGGTGTCCCGCCTCAATATGGCATTCGCGGATTTCACAATTGGACCGTGTTGTCGCGCGAAATCGAAGACATGGACGTCTTTATGCAGGAGGCATGGAACTACACTGCGTTAGGCACAGATGGCGCTTATACGCGCTATGCTTTGAATGGCGGCGCACCAGCTCACATTATCGATGTGAATCATCAGCCCGACGCAAAATCAGGAAGCTGGTTTTATGGAGAGGGCATGGTGCATCACGGCGCATTCACAGTTCCAAGCTTGAACGTGCAACAGCGCGTGAAGGATGAAGTCGAAGGGCTCGGCCTTACCGATGTCTCAGATCGAAAGCACCGCGGATACTTCGAGTCTATTTATGTCAGGACTCCAGGCGGCGCCTTATTCGAGGCATCATTTTCCTTGGGATTTGACGTCGATGAGCCAGTGGACAAGCTTGGGCGAGAGCTGAAAGTCTCACCGCAATTTGAGGCTCAAAAGGACGATATAGAAAGAATGCTCGCCGACCCCTTCAGCCTCAACTGAAACGAAGACTACGTTCACTGAACCTTGAACACGCCATTTGACCCTTTTGCTGCGGAAGCCTTTGCGATGGCCCCTTTCATTTACGAACCTATCAACACACGCGTCATATTTGGGGCCGGCTCGCTCGAGCAAGTTGGAGCAGAAGCCTCAAAAATTGGCTCAAGATTTCTAATCCTCAGCACGCCGCCACAACTGGCTCTCGCCAATCAGATCAGCGCTATGCTTGGCCCATTGTCAGCGGGCGTTCATGGTGAAGCGGTAATGCACGTACCCGTGGAGACCGCGCAAACAGCCATAGCGCGGGCCAGAAGTTTATCGGTAGACGGATTGATTGCAGCCGGGGGCGGATCCACAACCGGCCTCGCCAAGGCCATCGCTCTTGAGACTGAGTTACCGATTCTTGCAATCCCGACCACCTATGCGGGATCGGAAATGACTCCAATTTGGGGCCTTACCCAAAATGGCGTCAAAAAAACCGGAAAAGATAAGCGCGTGCTTCCGCGCACCGCAATTTATGATCCCAACTTAACGCTTGGCTTGCCGGCGCTCATGTCCGGGGTCAGCGGATTAAACGCCATCGCACATTGCGTCGAGGGACTTTATAGCGAGCAAGCAAATCCGCTTGTGTCCATCATGGCGGAGGAAGGCATCCGCGCCCTAGGACAAAGCCTGCCAGTGATCGTCAAAAGGCCTGATGATATCGAGGCTCGCAGCAATGCCCTTTACGGCGCCTGGCTTGGAGGCGTAGTGCTCGGCTCTGTAGGCATGGCGCTGCATCATAAGCTCTGTCACACGTTTGGCGGCACGTTCAATCTTCCCCACGCAGAAACCCATGCAATCGTCCTGCCGCATGCCGTGGCCTATAATGAACGCGCGGCGCCCGAAGCAATGACGCGCATTGCACGCGCCCTTGGCTCTAGCAGCGCATCGCAGGGCCTATTTGACCTTCTTGTCGCCATCGGCGCCCCAAGGGCGCTCAAAGATATCGGGATGCCGGTTGACGCCGGCGGACGGGTTGTCGAATTGACCCTAACCAATCCCTATTACAATCCCGCGCCATTGATTGAAGAACGACTGTCTCTCCTTGTTGAGAACGCCATCCATGGCAGACGTCCGGACCCAATTGGTGATTGACCTTCAGGTCTGCGGCCGGAGACTTCGCTATAGGCAAGTTCGTGTAACGACGCCTGACGGCGTCTCCGTATCCGTGCAAGATCACGCAATTGATGCACGCCGGCAAGATCGGCGTGATGTTCTCTTTATTCATGGATACTGCCAGTCATCATTGAGCTGGCTAAATCAAGTAACAGGTCCGCTGCGCCAGCGACATCGCCTCGTTACATACGATATGCGCGGCCACGGCGGCTCCGCCAAACCGCAGAGCCGACATTATTATTGCAGCTCTGAGCGTTGGGCCGACGAAGTAGCGGCGGTCATTTCATCCCTCGACCTCAAGCGTCCCGTGATCGTTTGCTGGTCCTACGCTGGGCGAGTCGCGCTCGATTATCTCACTCGATACGGAGATGGAGCCGTGTCCGGCCTGGTCATGGTCGCGGCGACGTCGACGCTGAACGATAGTGTGTTTGGACCCGCTAGAGCGACCTTAAAGCAGATGGCCACGTCTGAAGGAGCCGCCTATGTCGTCGCCGCGCGCGCCCTACTCAACGAATGCACATTTGCGCAGCTGCCGGCCGATGAAACCGCTCTGATGTTGAGTTACAATCTCCTCGCGCCGATTGAAGCGCGATCTGCAATGTCCAGTCGGTCAGCCGCATACGACGACACGCTTCAAGGATTACATATTCCAGTCCTTGCAGTGCACGGCGAAGAAGATCGCATCAATACAATTGCAATGAGCAGACACACACTCGCACTTTGCAAAAACGCGCATCTAAGCCTTTATCCGCGCACGGGACATTTGCCGTTTTGGGAACAAGCAGAGCGCTTTGATGCAGAGCTCGGCGCCTTCTTGGACGCCCTAGGCTAGACGACATCCGCAGGCAGCAGAAAATTGGAGCGAACATGGGAGGCATACTGGACGGCAAAGTCGCGATCATCACGGGCGCGGGACGCGGCATCGGTGGCGCGCATGCTTTAGCCTTCGCGGATCAAGGGGCATCCATCGTCGTCAACGATTCTGGGGGACGGATGGACGGCGCCGGCTCAGATCATTCTATCGCAGAAGCCACTGCCGCAAAGATTCAAGCAGCAGGCGGCGTCGCGATCGCTGACCATAGCGACCTGGCTGATTGGGGCTTGGCCCGACAACTGGTTGAGCGCTGCATTTCTGCTTACGGCAAAGTCGACATCCTCGTAAATAATGCCGGAATTGTCCAATATTCTACTATTCTCGAAGAAACAGAAGAAAGCTGGCGGCGCACCCTCGCGGTCAATCTTGGAGCCACTGCGGCCATGTTGCATTGGGTTGGCGTTCACTGGCGTGACGCTGGCGCCAAACCCGGACGCGCAGTGGTGAACACATGCTCGCCGACGGCCACCGCGCCGAACTCGGGTTGCGCAGCATATTCCGCGTCTAAGGGGGCCATCGCCACATTGACTCTCACTTCAGCGATAGAGCTTGCAGACCTTGGAGCGCGCGTAAACGCAATCGTTCCGGTCGCTCGAACGCGCATGTCTGAATCTGTGACGATACTTGCGGACGCCATCAAACCTGTCAGTGAAGGTTTTGACCGGATGTCGCCGGAGCACGCAGCGCGCGCGGCCCTTTATCTGGCGTCACCGTCTTGTAAGTTCACCGGGCGCTTGCTCGGGATCGAAGGCGACGAGGCTTGGCTTTACACGGGATATTCGGTGAATCACTATCGCAGCAACGAGAATAAGCCTTGGAGCGTGGAGGATCTCGCATCCGCATTCTCGAATGTGTCGTACGCCGACATGATCAAGATCATCGCCCAGTCGGCTCCCTTATCTATTGAGGCTCCAGACGCTGAGGTCTTTGAGGCGCTTGCGAAGGTGGAGCGTGGAGAGCCTGCCAAACTCGTACCTTTCCTTCACACCTAACAATAGGAAAGTCGTCGAATCGAGGGCAGCCTATTCCTTGCTGTGCCGCAAAGAGACGGCGCCGAAATGCCCGATCCCGAAACAATCCCCTTTTGCAGCAGATGCAAAACCGGCTCTGCGCGTACGGCCCCCTCCATCACCCGCGTGGAGGGCCGCGTCGAGGGACGCCTTCGCTCTTCGCCCTCGACCCAGCCCGCCAAAGCGCGGGCATGAAGAATAAGGGCCGCACGCGCGGCCCCGGCTTTGGCATTTTCCCGCCGGGCAAGCTCCGCGGTCAGTCATTAGACGGCCAGCGAACAGCCTAAGAGGCAAACATGACCAATTTTGCCGCGTCATCGCGCGCGAACGTTTATGCGCGCATTACGGATCAAATCATCGACGCCATCGAGCGCGGCGCGGGTCCGCTGCGTATGCCCTGGCATCACGACGGCGCCCCTGCGAGCAGGCCTATCAATGTGCTTTCACTAAAACCCTATAGAGGCGTCAATATTCTCGCTTTGTGGGCCAGCGCAGGCGCCGAAAACTATCCAAGCGGCGTCTGGGGCACCTTCAAGCAATTTCAGTCCTTGGGCGCCCACGTCCGTAAGGGCGAACGCGCCACATTGGGCGTGGTCTGGAAGCCCGTTACGCCTGACGAAAAAGATGGGGCGGCGCTTTCGGGCGGCGCCAAGCCGCGTTGGTTTGCGCGGGGTTTTTCTCTATTCAACGCGGAACAGGTGGACAATTATGATCCGCCGGTGGCGCCGACGCTTCCGGACAGCGCACGTGTTTCCCACGCGGACGACTTTATCGCTGCTCTGGGTATGCGGATTATCCCCGGCGGCAATGACGCCTATTACCGTCCTTCCACCGATTCGATCCATCTGCCGCCCTTCGAGCGTTTCGTGGACGCAGAAACCGCCATCGCAATAACCCTGCACGAATGCGCCCACGCCACCGGCGCACCACATCGTTTGGACCGGAACCTGTCAGGACGTTTTGGATCGCAGGCTTATGCGATGGAAGAGGCGGTCGCCGAATTGACGGCGAGTTTCGTGCTGGCTGATCTCTCCATTCGCCACGAACCGCGTCCCGATCACGCTGCGTATCTCTCGACTTGGCTCGCAGTGCTGAAAGACGATCCAAGCGCTATCTTCACGGCCGCCTCCAAGGCGCAGGCCGCCGCAGATTGGATGCATGCACAGCAGGTTCGCGTGAAAGCCGCGGCCTGAGCATAATTGTTTGAACCGCAAACCTGGTGCTTGCGTCAGACTTTTTGAGATCGTCACGAAAAACTTCAAAGAGCACACGTACATGCGCAACAAGCCATCGCTGCAAGAGATCGTACACACATGCGGCGGAATCATGTTGGCTGATGGGAAGAGCGCGCTTATTCCGGGGCCTGGGCATTCGCGCAAGGATCGCTCCGTCTCTCTGCGTCAAATGCCGGATGGCCGCATTCTCATTTACTGCTTCAGTCCGAACGATGATTGGCGTGATGTTCAGGCCATGCTTCAGGCAAGCGGCGCTGAGTTCGGCGCGGCAATTGCCAATACGTCGTCCGAAAGGCAGGTCCGCGCATGCAGTGAAAGCAAAGTCCTGCGTGCGCATAAAATCTGGATGCGGGCGACGCCGGTGCGCGGGACATGTGCAGAGACCTATCTGCGCGCCCGCGGACTTCGCGCCAGTTCATGGCCGTCAACCTTGCGTTACCTTCCAGGCGCGACCAGCCTTGAAGACAAGCGCCGGCGGCCCGCGCTCATCGCCGCCATCACAACCGATCAAGGTGATCTGCAAGGTGTGCAGATAACGCTCTTAACGCCGTGCGGAACGCAAAAGGCTGCGCTTGAAACGCCGCGCCGCATCATCGGTAAATTGTCCGGCGGCGCTGTGCGGCTTTACGACGGCCCCGCTCAAGGAAAGCTCATCGTTGCGGAAGGCGTCGAGACTGCATTGTCCGCGTCAGAGGCATTGGTTACGCCCGCCTGGTCTGCCCTCACTGCCGGCAACCTCGCGCGCTTTGACCCACCCGGCTGGGTAGGGCGTCTCGTCATTGCGGCCGATCGTGGACAAGCAGGCGAAGCCGCCGCCGAGACGCTCGCGCACCGTATGGCCAAGCGTAACCTCTCCGCAGACATCGCCTTCGCGCCGGACAACTATCCGGACTGGAACGACTGGGCGCGACGAACGCCATGAGAACGCGCGGCGCCGCGTCTCCTGGGCGTCACACCGGCCTTCCAATCGAACCTCTCGCCAACGCCGCCGCCAGCACGCCCAGCCCCGCCGTCGCCAAAAGCAAAAAATCGTTTCCCCGCATTTCTGAGCGCATTTCCGAACGGAAAATTGCTGCGCACTTTTCCTCGAATGCGATTGGCGCGGGTCCCACCATTTTTGGCTTTCACCGCCGCCTACAGGGGACCGGGCTTTCGCGCGTCGTCGCCGGCGAGACGCCGCGATCTTCAGGGATCGGCCCTGAAGCCAAAACAGGAGCCCAGCATGACCAATCGCGTCACTCTCATCGGCAAAGTTCTCGACGCCCCAAAAGTTCGCTCGTACGACGTCCGCGGCGCCACGCTTGAGACCATCTCGCTCTGGATCGAAACCTCGGACGGCGCCCGCTTCGATCGTTTCACCATCGACATCACCTGCGCAAAGGCCGGCGCCGCCGCCAAATCGCTGCCGGCCGGCGCGCTGGTCGAGATCAACGGCAAGCTCCGGCACGACCGCTGGAAGGACAAGCAGACCGAGCGCTGGATCGGCAAGGTCTTCATCGCAATCGATCCAGGCGAAGGAACCATCCGCTCCAAGGGCATGGCCCCGGACGCCCAGCGCGAACCAGCCCTTGCCGCCTGAAACGCACAAACCGCCGCCGGGCGCGCCCCGGCGGCGGGTCCTTTTACCTCCAGGAGGCGCTCAGAGCGCCAAGGAGCCCTCCATGACCCTAGATCTTATGACGCTTGAGCAGCGGGCGCTTCTGCTCGCCAATGGCGCGCGCAGCGCCGCGGGCGAAGACATCGATCCATATCCCGTCGTGAAGCTGTTCACGCCCGACGGCGCGGCAACCTGGCTGCTCACCGAACTGGACCCGGACGATCCCGATATCGCCTTTGGCCTGTGCGATCTCGGCATGGGCTTTCCGGAGTTTGGGTCCGTGAGCTTGTCGGAGATCGCCGCCGTGCGCGGCAGACTGGGTCTCCCAATCGAGCGGGATCTCTATTTCAAGCCGGACCGGCCCTTGTCCGCTTACGCCGAGGAGGCGCGTGCTCAAGGCGCTATTCGCGCCTGACCTAGCGCAGCAGCAATTTGTGACAACGGGCCGCGCTCAGAATGATTGCATTGCAATCATTGCAATCATTCTCTATATATTCCGGCTGTAGGAGACACGGCATGGCGAGCCTGACCATTCGCAATATCGACGACGAATTGAAGGAGCGCCTGCGAGTACGCGCCGCGCAGCAGGGACATTCTATGGAGGAAGAGGCTCGGCTCATTTTGCGCCGCGCCGTGGGCGGGCTGTCCGGACCCGAGGTTTGGCGTTTGTCGCGCAGCCTTTTCGCAGATTTGGAGGGCGTGGAAATCGAACAACCTGACCGGACGGACGATCGTCCTGGGGCTGACTTTTAGTAACAACCATGATCATTCTCGACACGAACGTGGTTTCGGAATTGATGAGGCCGGCGCCCGACGCCGTCGTGCAGCGATGGTTTGCGAGACTTGGCGGGGACACGCTCGCAACCACCTCAATTTGCCTGTCGGAAATTGTCTATGGCCTTAGCCGTTTGCCGCACGGTCAGCGGCGCATCGCTCTGTTCGAAAAGCTGGAGATTTTTATCGGGCCAGATTCCGGATTGCCGGTGCTTGCGTTGGACGATGCAGCGGCGCGCGAGAGTGGACGATTGCGCGCCATGAAGGAAGCAACCGGAAGAGCCGCCGCTCCGTCGGACATGATGATCGCCGGAATCGCCTTGACCACGGGCGCCGCGCTCGCGACCCGTAATATAAGGGACTTTGATGGCTTGGAACTAAACCTTATCAATCCCTGGTCTGAATAACACGTTATGCTTGCGGCCCGTACACGGGTCGCGGCGCCCATCTCCTAAAACCGTTCAAAGCACGGCACGCCGCTTGCGTGGCTCGACAGATTTCAACATCTGTGCTGGGCCATGCAGAAATTCTTCAAACTGATCGGACTGAACGTCTCCTCGCTCACACTCGCTGCGGCGCTGAACGTGCACGCATCGCCGGTCTTGATTTACAATCCGTCGGCGAGCGTACCGGTGGGATTCTACTGGCGCGTCGCCGGAACGCCGCGCATCGGTGACCTGGTCTCCGTCCCGGCCGTGATCGCAGCGCCGGATTTTGCACGCGCTCGGGGCTTCACCGACCGCACCGACCGCTTTATCAAGAGAATTGCCGCAACCTCTGGACAGGTCGTCTGCGCTGAAGGCAATACCATCTCCATCAACGGCACGCGCGTCCCCGACAGATTGTCCCACGACGAAATGGGTCGCCCACTTCCAATCTGGTCCGGCTGCCGCACCCTCAAGGCTGATGAAGTCTTCCTACTCGGCGATACACTGGATAGTTTCGACGGCCGCTATTGGGGGCCGGTATCCTTGCAGAAAGTGGACGGCCCGTGGCGTCCCGCGCGGCCTTGACGGTTTAGGGTTTCGCGACTTGTCTCGCCGCCATGGCCGCTCTCGTTCTGATTGCATGCTTGAGCCTTGCGCTGATGGCGCTTGCCATGCGGCGCGCCCTTCCCATCGCATCTGGCGCCGCAACGGCGTGGCTGGCGCTGCAGGCTATGCTCGACCCGCTGGCGGCCTGCATCACCGGCATCGCCATGTTCGGGCTATGCAGCGCATAGCTCGACCACGCGGCGCTATCACATCGGGCGACATTGCGTTTCAGTGTGCGGGCCGTCGAGTACGGCGCCGGCGCGATTGTGGTAGCTTATTGTGCCTGGACAATCGCGCGTGGATTTAACGGCACCCAGACGATGAGGTCAGCCGTGCGTCTCGTAATCAGCTCGGCAACAATGGGCGGGCTGATTACGGCGTCGCGGTATCGCACAGCCTGATAACGTCAGCTCGAAAGCCGCGCACTCAAGCATCTCACTTTGATTTATGACGATCCCTCCACGGACGTATTGAGCCGACTTTTCCCTAGATTCTGGTAGGATAATTTTGCTGCAGGTCGAATACGGGTCGGAAGGCCAGATAAAGCCGCGACCTGCGGCCGCGCAAAGCGCTTGCGCGCGAAGGTGTTTTCGCGGGTCGCGAAAAAGAGTGCGAGATGTGTACGGGTCGCGGCAAGTTTCTGCCGCAAGAAAGCAAGGAGCATGCGCATCGATGCCGAGCGCGAGTGTCGATCAAATCGTGCGCCCATCGCAATTCGCCTCGAGCGCGAAGGGCGACGATGTCCGCTTGGGTCGTTCGATCAACATCACCCGTCCCGATCGCGACCGACTCGCGGGCAAGGTCAAGGGTGGCCGCGCCAAATCAAGCGACGCCTCTGGCGGTCTGTCGCGATTATTTGAGCAACGCGCGAGCCTGGGTCGGCGCTTCGGCGAGCAATCAAAATCTGGATCGTTGGGCAGCGGTGACTTCGATCGGCGTCAGCGCGCCGTTGTCAAGGTGCACTACTTCAATCATGCGGGCGGCGGCGGCGCGTCCCTCAAGGCGCATGCGCGTTACGTGGCGCGCAACGCCGCGGCCCGTGACGACCCGTCCAATTTGGAACAAGCGCAAGCCGAAGCCTCACCCGAAACGCGACGCGAACCGAAGCAGAAGTCCTTGGCCCATGCTGCCTATCTGTCACGTAGCGATGGCGCTAGCCTGTTTTACGATGGCAATGCGGACGGCGTAGACGGCGCCGCCAGAGCGGAAGCTTGGGCCAAATCCGATAAGCGGCATTTTCGTGTCATCTTGAGTGTCGAGAACGCCGGCAAGCTTGGGGACGTTTCATCTTATGTAAGGGAGGTCATGACGCGGGCCAGCGCAGCAATCGGAACGCAGCTACAATGGATCGCCGTGGACCACCACGACACCGACAACCCGCACACCCACATCATCGCTCGCGGCCGGCGCGCGAATGGCCAGGATTTGGTCCTACCGAAGGACTTCGTAAAGCATGGCTTCCGGGAGGTCGCGCGGGACACCGCCACCGAATGGCTCGGCGCCCGGTCGCGCGCCGATGAGCGTCTCGCGCTCGACCGGGAGGTCATCAAACACGCCCCGACCCGCCTCGATCGCATGATCGCGGCGCAACTACCCGAAGACCGAAAAGTACGGATCGCGAAGCTAGAGGCGCCGACCGGCGATTCATCCACGACCCTCGCGCTCAAAGCCCGCGCTCGGGAACTCCAGCGAATGGGGTTGGCGCAGGAGGTTAAACGCAACGTCTTGGCGTTTGACCCGGACTGGCGGGAAAAACTTCAAGCGATGGAGCTGCATCTCGATACCCGCAAACGCTTGATGCGGGAGCGGGATCCGCTGCGGCAGGACCAGCAGAAAATGGCGAAACTCAAGGAAATGGATTTGGGCCGGTGAATCCAAACTTCAGAAGTTGGCGACGAGGGACGGGAGCACGCCCAAAACCGGACATTGAGCTAGAATCTCGAAGAGGCAATTTTTCGCCGATTGCCGACATCGCGGCTGAGACACTGCAGAGTCTAGTTTGCGCGATGAATCCGTCACCCGCAAAACCAGGTGGCGTCGTTACAGAGTAATGACGACGTTTCCGATAGCTTTACCGCTTTCGACCAACTCATGGGCTGCCGCGGCCTCCTCGAGGGGAAACTCCTCGGCGATTGCGTGGTTGAGTCCACGCTCAGCTGTTGCGCGCGTGAGGTAGTCGATCACCCGCTCGCGCGCGGCGCCCTCCAGCAGATAAACAAGGATCATGCGCAGCGTCACACCATTAAACATCATGGGGTAGAACGGCAAAGCTGGCGCCGGCGCTGCCATGGATCCATACGCAACAATCGTCCCCGAGGGCTTCAGGACCGCGTTTGACACCTCTATATTGCCGCCGAACTCCACCTCTATGATGCGATCAACGCCGGCGCCGCCTGACGCATGCTTAATCGCTGCGGCGACATCGCCCTCGCGATAGTTCACGATCGCGTCCACCCCCGCCGACTCGGCGTGCGCGGCTTTTTCTGGACCGCTCACTGTCGCAATAACACGCGCCCCGCCCCAACGCGCAAGCTGGATCGCGTAGTGCCCAACCGCGCCAGCACCCCCTGTCACCAACACGGTCTGCCCAGTCACTGGGCCGTCGCAGAAAACCGCGTGGCATGCCGTCGAAGCCGGTATGCCCAGACACGCACCTGCCGAGAAGCTACAGTCCACGTGGAGCGGGACAGCCTGAACTGCCGGCAAAGACACGAATTCGGCACAAGTGCCGAAAGGACGCTTCCATGCGGCGTTCCACAGCCACACGCGCTCCCCGACGCGTGCTCGATCCACACCCTCACCGACCGACTCGATCACGCCTGCTCCGTCCGAATGCGGGATAACACGGGGGAAGGCCAATGGCCCGCGCGCGCCGGCTCGCGCCTTCACATCGGAGGGATTGATGCCAGAAGCGTGCACGCGCACGCGGACTTCCCCCGGCTGCGGCATAGGGTCGGGCAGTTCCCCGAATCGCAGTACGCTCGCTGCCGCGCCCGTCTTTTCGTACCAGATCGCGCGCATTCAGTTCTCCGTCTTGAGCGAAAGTCCTTCGGTATGGCCGTCGATCGCGATGGCCTGCCCCGAAATGCGCGCGCCGGCTGGCGACGTAAGGAAGTCGATCATAGCGACGATATCTTCATTGGTGGCAAAGACGCGCATCGAGCTTTGGCTCTTGTACTCACGCTCCACTTCCTCAGGTGTTAAGCCACGCGCGGCGGCGTCCGCCTTGATAACACGTTCAATGCGGGGACCCTCAACACTGCCCGGACAAAGTGCATTCACCCTCACACCGAAAGGGCCAAGCTCCATCGCGAGCGTCTTCGTCAAACCAACAATCGCCCATTTGCACGCGGTGTAGGGGCTGCGCAACGGGAACCCAAACATAGCTGCATTGGAAGCCATGTTCACGATCGAGGCGCGCGGCGCGTGCGCCTTGAGGAGCGGGATCGCCTCCCGGCTCATGTAGAAGACACTGTTTAGATCGACATCGATGGTCTCACGCCAGCCTTCGACCGATAAAGTCTCCATCGGTCCCGTCGGCCCTGCGATGCCGGCGTTGTTGATCAGCACGTCGAGACCAAAATCGCCACGCCTGCGCAGATCGCTGCGAATCTGGTCGAAGAAGGCAGCTACGGACGCGGGGTCAGCCACGTCCGCCACCGCCGCCAGGGCGCCATTGTGACGATCACGAAAACGCAAGACAGCGTCCTCGTCGCGATCGCAAACATAGACTTTCGCGCCCTTGGCAATGAACGCCTCTGCGACTGCAAGCCCGATGCCGCCTGCCGCAGCCGAAATGACGACACTTCGCACGCTCATTCTTGCCGCCTCATTTCGTGGCGCCGCATTATCCTAGCGACGAACAGTGAGGGCGACGCCAATTGTGCGAGGCCGGTTTGTCGTAATGCGTTCGTCAAAGTCCACTGCATTACGGTAAAGCTCAGCCCGCTCATCGGTAACGTTGTCCACAAACAGCTTCACACCATAGCGCTCGCGCTCGACGCCTGTTGCGAGATTCAAGATCGTGTAGGCGTCCTGAATATCTCGATTAGCGACCACGATATCATTAAAGCTTTCGCCCCGATAGCGTAGCCCGCCCTGAACGTACGCATCGGTTTCGCCGAGCGTGAAATCGTAGCGCACGTTGATGTTGCCGCTAAACTCCGGAACGAACGGCAGCTCTGAACCCGCTGGCGCGCGTTCAGGAAGAAGCAGGCTTCGCGGATATCGCGTCACCAATTCTGCGTTCAGGATCGACAGTCCGCCGTCGATCGAAAGTCGCTCTATGGGGCGCCAGCCAATTGTCGTTTCGATACCTCGAATGCGAGCGTCTCCGGCGTTCGCGGTCAGTCCGATCAGCGACTCGGCCGGATCGAAGCGCGTGATCTGGAAATCTTCCCAGTCCATCTGAAACACTGCGCCGTTTAGAACGAGGCGTCCATCGGCCCACGTCGTTTTCCAGCCAAACTCGTAGTTGCGCAACAAGTCCGACTGATATGTTACAGGAATGGTGAGACCAGCGCGGCGGTTGTTGCCGCCTGGACGGAAGCCCTCGGAGTAGGTGGCGTAAAACAAGAGGTCATCGTTGGGTTGCCAAGAGAGACTGCCCTTGCGGACCACGCCGTCTTGCGAAGTCGCCAAATCGACACGCGGGCTTGACGAGAAGACTGTGCCGACGATGCCCTTCAACGTGCTTTCTGTCTCAAAGGCGCGCGCGCCAAGAGTGATCGAAATCGTGTCGGTCGCAAGAAACGTCAACTCACCAAACAATGCCCGCTCAGTATCCTGACGAACTTGCCGCGTTATGAAATACGCATCGGCAGCCGCGCCGGTGATGAAGCCTGTTGGATTGGAGTTCACGCCTCTCCCTGCGATGATGCCAGGGATGTGCCATTGGTTGTCATAGTCGTGCTCCGGGTCCTGATAGAACAAGCCTCCGATCATGCTTACTCGCTTGGTGGGGTCGGTCTGGAAGCGCAATTCGTGCGTCCATGTCTTGTAGTTTGACCGGCCCGCGAAACGAATGCGGGGATCGCCGCATGCTGGATCGGTTCTGTCATACGACGGGCAGGTGTAGTACGGGATGTACGACGTCGGTGAGAGCGCGTAGGCGGAGTAATCCAGCTCAAAGTCGACTTGGCGATCTAGATAGGAAGCAGCGTAAACAAGATCGACCGAGCCCACGGTTCCATTCACGGTGAGCGCAGCTTGAGTAAACTCATCCTCACCGGTGTCGGGGAAGAAGCGGCGCACTTGGAGGTCGCCGACTGCCTCAGGGTCGTGATCCCACACGCCGCTGTCTGTTTGTCGCTGATGCAATACGCGAGCGGTCACGCTCCAATTATCGTTAAGGTCGATGCCGAGCGCAGCACGCGCCCCAACAACCTCTGATGTATTGAAGTCGTCCTCAACAAAAGCTGCATTGTTGACGACAGTGGAATAAAATGTCTGGGTCGCTGGCACATTGTCAATGTAGCCGCCTTCGCGCGCGGCGTATCCGACAAGGCGCAACGCCGCCCGCTCGCCAAGAGGAATGTTGAGCATGCCTTCGAGGCGGCCACTCTCACTGCCATCATGGGTCGTTGAAGCGCCAGCGTCCAAGCGGTAGTCGAATTCACCTCGCCTTGGCTGATTGGTGATGATCCTAAGCGTGCCGGCTTGCGAGCTTCCCCCGTACAGCGTGCCCTGTGGGCCCGCCAGAGCCTCTATGCGCGAAACGTCAGCGCCATAGACGTTGAGAACACGCCCGATTGAGGTGACTGGTTGATCGTCTAGATAAACGGCGACACTGGGCGAAGCGCCCGAGAAATTGCCGTCGCCGCCATCGACAATACCGCGCATATAGACTTGGCCCGCGCCCGGCCCGAGCGGGGCCGTTGAAACGCTGGGCAACAAGGCGAAGCTGCCTTCGAGATCATTGACATTTTGGCGATCAAGGGTCTCCGCACCCAAGGCCTGCACGCTTAATGGCACATCTTGGAGGCGCTGTTCACGCTTTTGGGCGGTGACGATGATGTCCTCCTCCTGGGAAGCATCCTGGGCCCAAGCTCGGGCGCTGAAACCTGCGACAAGGCAGAGTGCAATCCCCGACGCGCCCGCAAGCAACGACAACCGCGGCCCGGTCGTCTTCCCCAGATTCGGCGTCGCCGTTTGTCGTGACATCATCAACCTCCCGCGTGTTTTGCAGGCTTAGACCATGATCGAGTCAGCCCATTATTCGCCGGAAGTTTTCAGTGGGAATCAGATGATTGACAAAATATCTTCGCTAAACCGAGCCCAAGTTTATTTCATACTTGGCTCGCATCCCACCGTTCCAAAGCATCCCCGAGCGCCTCTGCGAGCGGAGTGAGATGGGCCGCGAAAGGTCGCCACCGACCGACGCCGTCGGCGTTCACCGGTCGCCGCACCTGTTCGGCGCTTGGCGTGCGAACGGGGCGATTGTTTTCGTAAAAAACGAGGCACGCTGGTTCAAATGGTAAGCGGCAATGCTCAAGCAACTTCCGAATTTCAAATTCCGGGTCGGCGATGAGGCGCTCGTTCACCAACCGCAAAACCTTGCCCGGCAAAACCCTGTCCCAGTGGTCCATTAGGTCGAGATAATCGTGATAGTAGCTCGCGATCTCCTTGAGTGAGTAAGTGAAATTCTGCCCCTTCGCGAACAATTGCTTGTAGCAGGAGAAGCAGCAGTCCATCGGGTTGCGGCGTGCGTCGATAACAACCGCATTCGGCAATATTGCGTGCAGCAATCCGACATGCGCGAAGTTGTTCGGCAGTTTGTCGATGAAGCGGGACTTGCCAACGCGATGAATGCTGGTGCGCGCCAGATACTCCTCGCCAAGCCCGCGAAGCTGCTCCGGCGACATTTCGCCAAGCACTTCTGGATAGCGGGATGGATCGCCCCATTGCTTCCGCCCAGACAATCGAATGGCCATGCTCATTAAGTCGGGTAACTCTTGTGTGCCTTCGACCATGCTATGGCTGGCGAGCACCTGCTCAACCAACGTGGAACCCGCCCGAGGAAGCCCGACAACAAAAATTGGTGAAGGGTCTGTTGCGCCACCGTCGCTAAGACTTCGAACGCGTTCCGCTGTGAAGAACGAGATAGTCGCTAGAACGTCAGATCGATTTCGTTCAGCGCTATAGCGAACAAGACGACGTCTCACCGCGTTGCCACGCTGGTACCACAAGAAAGATTCATCGCATTGGCCGGCGTCTTCTAGCGCTTTGCCCAAGGCGAAGCTTAGGTGAAGGAAGTCTTCTCGACTGATTGTGTGAGACAATGCCTGCTGACGCATAACCTCGATATCTGCGGCGCTGAAGCGTTCTGTTTTGAGGTTCGCAAGGCTCCACCACGCGTCGCCGTGGTCGGGCTTGACTGCGACAGCGCGCCGATAGGCGGACACGGCCGCGGGCAAGTCTCCAACAGTCTTTCGCGCGTGCCCAAGACTCTTGAGCAGCTCAATGTTGTCGGGGTCGGACGCCAGAGCTGCTTCATAAGCTTCTATCGCATCGTGGTTTTTGCCCATTCGTGTGAGTATCGCGGCGCGAAGCACACGGCTTGAAGCGCTCCAAAGGCCCTGAGAATCGACAAGGCCAAGGTGATCCAGCTGCTGGAGGGCGCCTGTGAGATCTAGGCGCTTATGCAGGACATTGGCCAGCCTCCACCGCGCCGCAGGGAAATTCGGCTCAAGTTCGGCAGCGCGAGAAAGGAGAGCAGTCGCCTCCTCAAGTCGCCCATACTTGGTGGCGATTTCCCCCAAAAGACAAATTGCATCGATGTCAGCGGGATTCGCCTTCAGCAAGTCGCGGCAAGCCTGTTCGCTTTGAGCGATGCGCCCAGCATCGAAATCCCTCGCGGCGCTCTCGAACGCGTCACCCGTAAGCTCGTCCATTGCCTTTACCTACACCTCTGCCAGCTCGCCTCGCCGCTTGAGCGAACACACTTCTTTGCTCATTGACCCAGATTTAGTCACGTGACTAGCTTGGGCGCGCAACCGGTAAAGATGCGTCAGGAGGCCCAGTTGACTCGAAAACTTCCCCCTATGACTGCGCTTCGGGCCTTCGAGGCAGCCGTACGTGCCGGAAGTTTCAAAGCGGCTGCCGACGAATTGAATGTCTCCCAATCCGCGGTCTCTCACCAGATCAAGCACCTTGAGGACTACTTCGGCATCTTGCTGTTTTACAGGCGTGCACGGTCTGTCGAATTGACCCCTGCCGGACGCGCATTTTACCCCCACTTGCAAACCGCCTTTGATCACATAGAGGAAGGCGCACGACGCTTGCGGATCCAGCGCAAGACCGACGTGCTGACTATTCAAACCTATTCGACGATCGCCGTTCGATGGTTGATGCCCCGCATTCAGTCCTTTCAACGCAAGTACCCAAAGCTCGTCATTCGGCTTGTAACCGCGCAGACCGACCCAGACTTCGCTGACGAAGCTATTGATTTGGCGTTGTTGATTGGTCGACCTGAATCGAACCGGCTGAAATACACGTACCTTTTTACGCCAACGATGTTTCCCGTCTGCGCTAAGCACTTGGCGACGAAACTTACCTCGCTGCAGGACTTGGCCCAGTTGCCCATCCTGCAAGTGTATCCTTCGAAGGATGACTGGCATCACTGGCTGAGCGCTCATGGTATCGAGGACGTCGATCCAGACTCCGGCCTGCGCTTCGACAACTACGACCACGCCTTGCGGATGGCCGGGCGCGGCCACGGCGTCGCTCTCGGCATGCAGCCCTACGTAGACGACGACCTCGCCACTGGCGTCTTGAGACACGCATTTCCCGGGTTGGAAACTGAAGCCCAAAGTAGTTGGTTCCTTGCTTGGCTCGCCAGTCGCGCGGAGAGCCGATACATGCGCGCCTTTGCTCGATGGTTGATCCATGAGGTGGAGAGCGACCCCGGCTTGGCGCCAAGGCGCCACGCGCACGCGTGAGTTTTTTTCAACCAAGACGGACTTTTCCTCGTTTGCACTCGCCGCGCTCGTGGTCTCGGTTTGAGAATTCCGGGGAGGGAATGGCACGAGTGTCAAAGGTTTCAATGACGCGTCTGTGGATGGCTCTGGTAGCGGCAATCTCGCTAGTGAGCTGTCAATCTAACGTCGGTCCGCCCACGGTCCATGCTGGCGGCGAGCAACTGCGCGGCGTTTATCTTGAGAATGGCGTGCGCGCGTTTCTTGGCATCCCTTACGCCGCCGCCCCGGAGGGGGAGCTCCGCTGGCGGCCGCCACAAGCACACCCGCCGCGCCTGGGACCGCAGGAGGCAACGCAATTCGGCCCGGCCTGTCCGCAGGACCAGGGCAATCCAGACTGGTATCGAAAGGTCGCCATCGCAACGGGAAGCAACGGCGACGTCGTTCCACCGCTCTCCAACATTTCGGAGGACTGCCTTGTTCTGAATGTATGGGCTCCTCCGGGCACATTACGCCAGAGCGCGCCATGGCCTGTGATGGTCTGGATCCACGGCGGCTCTAACGTGAACGGGTTCGCTCACGAACCCAATTACCAGGGGCATGCCATTGCCGCGGCTGGCGTTGTTGTCGTCTCAATAAATTACAGACTTGGGTTTCTCGGCTTCTTTGCACATCACGCACTGGGAGAGGATGGCAGTGGGCGGCAGGGGCTCCTCGACCAAGTCGCTGCGCTGGAATGGGTCAGAACCAACATTACCGCATTCGGTGGCGATCCGACCCGCGTGACCGTGTTCGGCGAGTCAGCGGGCGGAACTAACATTCAAGCGCTGATGCATCTGCGGGAGGCTCAAGGCTTATTCCATCGCGCCATTATCCAAAGCGGCTCACTCGATCGGGACTCCTTCTCGACGCACGACGATGCCGCAGCGCTTTCGGTTCGCGCGTTCAGCGCGGACGTTTCCGCACAGACCCTGCGTGACATTCCGTGGGAGCAGATTGTTCAGCGGCAAGCAGCGGAGATGCCCGGCCATTTCTACGCGCCGGTGGTCGAGGCTCCGCGAAACGCTTTTGTTCCCCTGATAATCGGCTCTAATCGCGACGAATGGCGGATGTATCTGTCCGACGATGTGGAGGCCGATTATCGTCAGGGAATGGCTGCGATTGCGCCAGAGCGGCGGCTCGACGTCGATGCCTATCTGCAAATCGTGAGCAATGACCCGAAGAGGCGTGCTGACTACCTGCAAAGCGCGCCCGGCTTTCTTTGCCCCACCCAACGCCTCGCCAACGAAGCAAGAAACGCAGGTCAAAGTGCGTTTGTCTATCTCTTCACACGAGTCCGCCCGGCCGCACACGACCTAGGCGCTTATCACGGCGCGGAGATTCCTTATGTCTTCGATACGGCCGACGCGTGGCTTCCTGCGGACGCCGCAGACGCGGCGCTGACGCAGACGATGAGGCGGTACTGGATCAACTTCGCCGCTACTGGTGACCCAAATGGCGAGGATCTTCCGTATTGGCCCGCATGGAGCGCGCCCCCACAGCTGTTGGAGCTCGGCAGCGAAACCCGACAGATTGAATCAGTGCACACATTCGCTCTCTGCGCCCTCACGGAAGGATCGGATTAAATGACGGCCCCGAAAACAAGCGATCCAAAACCAAAGAAGGCCCAGACCGATTTCACGGTGTTTCTGACCGCTTTCATCGTCATCGCCGGCTTCTCGATTCCGATCTATTTCTTTCCCGAGCAGGCCAAGACAATCATCGTAGCAACCTACGACTGGATCGCAAACAATTTGGGTCTCGCCTACCAGTGGGCGGTGATCGGCATGGTCGTGTTTTTGGGTTGGATCGCGCTTAGCCCGCATGGCAGCGTGCGTTTGGGCGATAGAGACGAGCGGCCTGAGTTCGGATATTTCACTTGGGTTTCTATGTTGTTTTGCGCCGGGGTCGGCGCCGGCCTCATCTATTGGTCGACTATCGAGTGGGCGTACTATCTGACATCGCCCCCTTTCGGCGCCGAGCCCTTGAGCCGCGAGGCTCGGGATTGGGCCTTGTCCTACGGCCTGTTCCACTGGGGCCCGATAGCATGGATGATTTACGCGCTCCCCACAGTCGCTATCGGCTATCAATACTACGTTCGCGGCGCGCCCAATCTGCGCTTCTCCGCTGCCTTGCATGGTATGTTCGGGAGCGGTGTTACAGCGGCGATCATGTCGCGTGTTTTGGACTTCCTGTTCATGCTGTCTCTGCTTGCCGGCGCTGGCACGTCCATCGGCCTCGCGGTGCCCATGATATCGGAAAGCCTCGCTGACGCACTCGGCTTTGAAAGGACGCTCGGCACAGACATATCGGTAATTGGCGCCTGCGTCGGCCTACTTGCGATCGCCGCCTATACGGGCCTTTCAAAAGGCATATCCAAGCTTGCAGAGTTCAACGTGTTGCTGGCGTTCGGCTTCTTGCTCTTCATCCTGTTCGTCGGCCCGACACTCCTGATCTTGCGCCTGGGCACCGAACATATCGGCTTCATGTTGCAAAATTCATTCCGCATGCTCTTCTACACGGATGCGATTGAGCGCACCGGATTCGTGGAAGATTGGACGATCTTCTATTGGGCATGGTGGATAGCATTCGGCCCATTTGTGGGCTTGTTCGTCACCCGCATTTCCCGCGGGCGCACATTGCGCGACCTCATTATTGCGATGGCGGTTTTTGGCAGCCTGGGCGCCTGGATGTTCTATGTCGTGCTTGGAAACTACGCGTTCTGGCTCGACATGAGCGGGCGCGTGCCCGTGGGTGAGATCGTCAACGGCGAAGGGCCAGCCCGCGCCATTGCCGAAGTGATTGCAAGTCTGCCGTTTCCGCCAGTGATGCTCGGCGTTTTCAGCGTCATCAGTATCATTTTCATCGCCGCCACCTATAACAGCAAGGCCTACGCGCTAGCCGCGAGCACCATGCGCAACCTTGCGATTGGAGAAGACCCTCCCCGGTGGAACCGCGTTTTCTGGGCGCTGGTGCTTGGCCTGCTGCCGATTGCGCTAATCTCGGTGGAAGGGGGCATCAAGGTGGCTCAGTCCGCCGTACTCGTGGCGTCGCTGCCATTGCTGATCATTGGGGTTCTCATGTGTATCAATCTTGCGCGCTCATTGGGCGAGCGTTGACATGCTGAGGCTCGAACCGCTTCTCACGTTCTCAAACGCCGTCACCGTTCAGGCAATCGGCAAAACCCCGTTTGGAGAGCGCACGACCTACATTATCGGCGAAGGACGCTTCGAAGGGCCGCGCATGAAGGGGCGTATCTTGCCAGGTGGCGGCGACTGGCTGCTACGCGGCGCGGAGGGCTTGGCGAAGCTCGACGTACGCAAGACTTTCGAAACCGACGATGGCGCGCTGATCGACGTGCGCTACACTGGCCTCTATCGCTTCTCAAACGCTGTCGCCGCAAAGCTACAGGCTGGTGGCGCCAGCGCGTTCGGCGACACCTTATTTCAGGTCCAAGCGCAGTTCGAAACCGGCGATACGCGCTATGGGTGGCTTAACGAGACCCTGGCCGTTGGCGAAGGACGAGAGACACCCTCTGGCGTCGTCTATCAACTCTACAAAATCGGGAACTAGCCGCCGCAGGGAAACCCTCAACCCAACCAACGAGTCCGGGTGTGTACAGAACGGCCATCCACATGTCTGTGATTGTACGGCGGCTGAGGGCCATCCCGCGACTACCGTCAGCATAACCCAGATGTCTTCCCTGCTCTAATTCTGCCGCTCGCAGCTCGACCCAGATTCGGTCGGAGATCGCCGTGTGTGGACGGCTCTCCGTTGGCAAGGGTTTTTTGAAGTTCTGCAGCGTTGGTCGGTGCGGCCGTGTGTTCAACCTGTTGATGTGGCATACAATGCCGCTGGCCATAATGCCCTCCGCGAAGATGGGTCCCGACCGAAAAGACGCGCTCGAAGCGCTTCGGCGATAGTGGGTTTTCCCATTTTCCGGTCCGACCGGTTGTCGCATTACTTCATGTCCGCCCTTCCCAATTCGTTGGCCGCAGCGATCCGCGCGGCGTAATTCTATGCGGCGATCGGCTCACGATATCGCTCGCCGCTGGTCATGATCGCCCACACCATGCGCGCATTCTTGTTGGCGAGGGCGACGGCGGCGACCTTCGGCGTTCGCCGCGCCAGCAATTGCACCAGCCACGGCCGACGCGCACCGTTGCGCACCGCGTGCCTGACGACGGCGAGAGCTCCAATCACCAGCAAATTTCGAAGATAACGATCGCCCTGTTTGGTGATGCCGCCCAAACGTTCCTTCCAGCCGCTAGAGTTCTGTCGTGGCACGAGCCCAATCCAAGCCGCTAGATTACGGCCTGAGCTAAATGACTTGGGATCAGCAACGGCCGCGACCAGCGCGCTCGCCAGCACGGGTCCAACACCGGGGATCTCCATCAAGCGCCTGCCAACCTCAGTGCTGCGCGCACTGGCAATGATCAAACGATCCGACTCCAAGATCTGTGCGTTCACCAGGCGAAGCTGGTTGATCAGCATGAGCAAGCAGGCGCGCGCCTCTTTCGGGACGCGCCCATCGCTGGCATCCGCAATGATCGCAATGAGCTCTTCCAAACCGTTGCGCCCGACGGGAGCGACCAGGCCGAACTCCGACATGTGACCGCGGATCGCATTCGACAATTGCGTGCGCTGCCGGGTCAAGATCGATCGGGTCCGGTGCGCCACCATCGTGCTTTGCTGCTCAGGCGATTTGATTGGCACGAAACGCATACTGGGGCGCGTGACTGCTTCGCAAATCGCTTCTGCGTCGGCCGCATCGTTCTTTTGACGTTTGACGTACGGCTTCACGTAACTGGGCGGAATCAAACGAACCTCGTGACCAAGGCGGCTCAGCTCGCGCGCCCAATAGTGCGCCGAGCCGCATGCTTCCAGGCCGACGAGACACGATGGCTGCTTCGTGAAGAACGCCAGCATCCGAGCGCGCGTCAGACGCTGGCGCATCACAACCGCACCCTCGCCATCCACGCCGCGCCCCTGAAACACCGACTTGGCGATATCCAATCCAATCGTGACAACCCGATCCATGACTCTCCTCCAGCTCAAAGCGGGAGCAGATGCTGCCGCCGGGGTGGAGAGCCGTCCACCGCATCGATAGGCGACATTTCACCCTGCTCGATCTGAGAGGCGATCACGGATCTAACGTAGTTAATAAATCGCTTTTCCGTCGCTCCCTTTATCCGGAGTAAGTTGGCGGAGCTATTCGATGACTTTCAGTAAGGAGCGCTCCTGTTCCGAGCCCTTCGACACGATTGTGGCAGCGTCGTCGAGCGTTCTTTCAGGCCGTCGCATCAGGACCGCTATTTGACGCCCAACGATCTGCTGATTGTCCGTCGTCAGGCGATTTGCGACAAGCTGGCGCTTTCGGATCGGGAGGTTTTCCGGCTCCTGCGGGTTGAGATTTAAGCGGCCTGCAGCCGGTGCTGCAAGCGTCGAT
>Ga0247832_1003178_pt1 | contig 23099 bp, 18 predicted proteins | sample LaCruzMarch2015__10_FD_192407 | JGI IMG/M metagenome (GOLD analysis project Ga0247832, IMG submission 192407) | Freshwater microbial communities from meromictic Lake La Cruz, Castile-La Mancha, Spain - LaCruzMarch2015_4m | ecosystem: Environmental > Aquatic > Freshwater > Lake | place: Spain... | reverse complement strand
CTTCCTCTGGGGGGTGGTATATCAATCGTCCAATTACTCCCATTGGTATGGTATCTTCTTACATTATCAGTGATGGTGTAAGTTGGAATAATAAGAATCCGATTCTAGTGACATGCGATTCGATTGGTGGGTTATCAATCATTAATGCAAACAAGATGAATGCCGTGGCACAATATGAGACATTCATGGCAGATTCAGATGCTCCTGCTTCTACCATTACAACCGTAGGAGGAACTTTGTCTCAGTTGCTGCAGCTACTGCCACTGCCATCCTCATCGAAGAAGAATCCTTGTAATATAGGGACATTGACATATACAAAAGGAACTTGTGCCAATGTTGACATTGCCACCTGTCTAGCACTCACTTCGTCTTCTTCTTCGTCGGTCGGAACAACACCCCACGTGGCCGGGACGTGAACGTGGAACACGTCTTGTGAATGTTATAACTGGCAAATTGTATGGAAAGCGAAGAATCTACCACCTGATTCACAAACCTTGTTACAGCGTATGATGTAGACAACATCAATCCAATTTCTACATGGAGGAGAGTTGGATAATATTATGGCATGTGGGACGGCGTATGAACAAGTGCAGTTATATGATGTACGTGCGTCGTCATCTGTACGTTGACCTATGGCTTACACACCTGACAATATGCTATCTCATCGTATAACGTCCATGTGTCAGATGGGAGATAAAGCTAATATCCTTGCTGTGGGTGATACAATTGGTGATATACATTTACTCGATATATGTAAATTGTCTGCAGGTTGTTATATATCTAGCGCCAGGAAATCTAATAAATCAGGTGGTGAGGATATTGGACTTGGAAGGTTGGACAACAATTGGTCAATCACTGGTACGCTGATGATTCCAGCGCAGTTGGAAAGTCAACAGAAGCGGCACGAAGCCTCAAGTATCCGCAAGACCATGGGCCAAAGTATGGCAATTACCCTGAGCCTGCCAAGTGTGTCTGCATTTGCAAAGCCAAGGACAACGAATGCACTCGAGCTGATTTCAAGTGCCTTGGGCTCCAAATTGAATACTCTCGAGGTGAACAGTACCTAGGAGGATTTGTGGGGAGGGCCAAGGAAAAAGGACAAATGGATCAAGGGTAAAGTTGAAGGATGGGTACAGGATGTTTGGGTCATGGCAAATGTCGCTGGCAAATACCCACAGGCTGTGTACATAGGCTTTGTAAAATGTAAACAGCAAGAGTGGCAATACGTTCAACGTGTTGTTGCAAACATTGGGCACTACTTTGAACCTCTCGAGGAAGTCATACGCAATGAACTTATCCCAGCCCTACTAGGACTTAAGGTGGGCGAACGACTGGCGGCCTGATGGGGATCCAGAATCCACTGGACACAGCTTGACGTGTCCACAGTTTCTTAAATGACACTTTTGACATCGACGAACACAACAAGACTGCCAGACTTGCCTCTCAGGGGGCTCACAAGAGCAGGGTTGATGATGGGCTGCTTTCTCTTACCCCACAGACTCCAAGTACTACTGAGGAGCGAGGGGATGTCGGCTGCTTTGGCTTTTGGAGATCCGGCTGTGAGACGATATTCAATATACGAGTCAACGACACTATTTATCAACTGAAGTCTCCAAGGTCCTTGAACGTCAGGAAAAGGAGAAGAAGGGTAAGTATACCAGCTGCCTGAAATGCGGGGATTTTACACCTCTAGTATACTCTGTTGACGGAGTTGCAGGCCGCGAGGCGCGTAGCGCTGAGAAACACCTGACAAGTATGTAGACAAATGGAAGCGGCAGTATTCCCAAATAGTAGTATACTATGTCAGGGTGAGGAGTGAGGATGCAAATTGCACTGGTCCGATCAACCAGTCTACTTATCCGCGGCAGCAGAAACCACCAAGGGCACTGCTTCAGTTCTACTCCTGATGGGTCAGCCTTGAGCGATTGGCAGACCTGGCAGGACCAGGCATAAACTATTACCGAGGATGTACTTTCTCTACGGCACTCAACCAGCCTTCACACTCGGCTGATAATACATTATGTTACGCTAGAGGCTTATCAGGAACATACAAGCGCTAGGGTTCAATTATTAAGGTAGGGCAGCATGCACGAAATAGATATCTAGGAACTAAACTAATGGAAGAATTTATTAAAAAAAATCTTCCTCTACTGTGGCTTGGAGCCAGCCCAAGAATTTGTATGGGGCTTTGTAAACGTTTAATATTGCTTTTTCTTAACTATTATCAACTTTCATTCCACCAAAGGTTTCAACGCAAGCAGCAACTTGGTCAATATCATAATAATCATCATAGAAAACAAATTAACACCTCCAAGAATCCTTCAAATCTGCATCACCAACCTACCTTCACACCTTAAAGTGAGAATCGCTTGCCTCAATTATCTGCGTCAGTCGTCATCGGTTCTGTCGTGTCCATGGGTTCGGTTGTATAATTACCATCACCCTCTTTCTTTGTCTCATCATCCATCTTCTTGTCTTCCTCTGGCTTCTTCTCCTCTACCTTAGGCTTTGGCATTGGTTTGAGCATGATAGGACTGACCAGGTCATTGAGCTCCTTATTCTTGCCATATATCTGCTCAGCTGTGATCACGGGATCGACATTAGCGGCTAGTCCACCTTGCTTGTCTAGCATATCATACATCCATGCAGATGCCTTATCGACCATCTCTGAACAGCTCGCGAATTCCTCCACGGTAATGTGCGCGTACATATCATCTCCTGAACTAGTGTTTAACCACGTTGTGTACTTCTCGATAGACTTTTGGAGCTGAGACATGGCATTCGGCCGTGTACGCGCCTCGTATTCACGATTGCTAATTGGGTTACCAAGTTTCTTTAATTCATCAAGCTTTTTGTTGTAGACCGATTTAGTAGCGTCAAATCCCTCCTCGTATAGCCAATTCTCGTACTGCTCGAGCATGGACGAAAACGTCGTCTTTTCCCCCTCAGTACAGAACGTTGCGAGTTGCGATTCTGATACGATTTTGTCGCGCATGTCGTAAATATACGATTCAAGTTCATTCCTCGCATCGGCTGTCTGTCCGACGATGCGATCAGCATTAGACATTGCAACCTCAACCTCATTCTCCTTCTGCAATTCATCCTCCGTCCAATCGAGTGGCCGAACGATGGTGAATTGCAAATTCGTCTTCTTCAGTTTTATCTTCTTTGCAGCTGACATGGCAGCAGCTTCTTTTGCAGCCGCATCTTCTACCACGACCTCACCCCCCTCAGTAGCGGCATTGGCCTCAATCCCCTCCTCCACAGGTGCGGCCGTGTCCGCCACCTCCTCGACCATCTGAGCCGAACTTAATGTCAACAGTCCATGTATATCCTGCTTGACATTGACACGTATCTTACAATCGGAATTTGGGGGAGCAGTAATATGGAACGAGGCAATGCTCTTACTAGTGCCCTTCGGGAAATCATAGACTTCGGCGGTTTCATCATACATGGCATCAACTGTGAATTTCCCACTCCGTCGAAGCGTTACTCGTCGGACGATGGGGAAGTTACACCCCCGTTCGAACATGATGACTGAGTTGGTAGGCCCCACTGACTCTCCTCCCCCATCGATAGATTCAACCTCCATTCCCGCCTCATGACTACCATCCCATTCAATTTTAATCGGGTACGACTGACTTTCAATGACCTCATACGGGAGTACTTTAAACCTAGGCGAAAGGATAGCAGATTGGAGTGCACATCCCCTCGCAACTGCCTCATCGGCATTCATTGTAGTCGACAAACCATTATTAACTGCATTAACATCAAGACGGAGTATCCCCGACAGCGTTTCTTTAACGCTCCCCACGCGCGTTGCACCTCCCACAATCTCGACACTGGCCAAATCGGCAGCGTCAAGCTTGGCCTCCGCCAACGCTCGTTCGATGGGCCCCACAAGTCTTGCCAACAGCGGTTGACACAAAGCCTTATATTCATCAGCCTTGAGTGCGATATTAAAATCAAAGTCATCCATAAGACACTCAAGATTGATCCGTGCCTCATTGACGCCCACGGGACTTAAAGTTTGCTTCGCCTTCTCGGCGGCTGCGTATATCTTGAGCATGACCTTGGCATTCCCAAGCACAGTCCCACTTAATTTACCCTTGAACTTTTCTTCAAATTTAGCCGCGACCCATTCAGCAATGACAGCGTCAAAGTCCCGTCCTCCGAGGTCGGCGTCATAATGCGCACTCTTGACGACCAGTTTGCCAGGACGAAAGTCGACAATCGCGACGCTGTAGGTGGACGCGCCCATATCCACGAACATGACGTGCGTTGGCGTTTCGGCGCTAAACTCCTTCCGAATATCCTTGAATATCCCATATGCCAATGCCGTGGCGGTCGTTTCATTCATCAGACGTTGTACGCCAACGACGCCCGCCATTCGACACCCGGCGAGGAAGGCACGACGTTGCGCGTCGGTGTAATATCCCGGCACGGATAATACCCAATCGCGCGGCATGCATTCGGCGATATCTCTTCCGGTTTCATACGCGGCCTTCGTCGCCGCGATCGAGCCCACGTGTTTGATCATCATCCCGGCCACCGCCTCGATGGGCAAGATCTTCGTCTCGTCCGCGAAGTTGACCTTTACGGCAATCCCCTCCGGACCACCGCCACCTGCGTGTTTGTATGGTACGCACGTGAATGCCACCTTCTTCATTTCGCTTTGGGCGCGCGGATCGTCGTATGTTAGACCGATTAGACGTTTCATATTCGTTATGGTATTCTTGTAGTTGGATAGGGCCGTGGAGGACGCGGCCTCGCCCATGGAACGGCATTGGTCGAACCCCACCATGTTTCTTTATTCGTTTATTTCGTGTACAAATGATGAAGAGAGAGGATGAGCGAGAGGATGATGGGAATGAATACGACATGGACAATGATCAAAAGCAATAAGCACACACGGGCAGTCTCGATACACACGGAGAGGATCACAAGGGACGACGCACTAACAACTACTCACGGATTGAGACGCTGTGAGTTGCCATTGAGGATGACATCGACACCACCCCTTCCTGCCGCGGCAATGACGCAATGCTTCACGCCGAAATCGATCCCAACCACGGACATGATGGCCACTATCGTACTATTTGTTAGGTTTGTAAAGGAGTTGGGGAGATATGAAAAATACTGCTGTTCGATTTCGATCGGCGGTGCCGTATCTAGAACGTAAATCTCTACTTTGCCGGGGGCTGTTCACTCTCATTTCCCATCAACTCATACTAAACACGATCATCTTCTTCGTAAGTAATGAGTTGGTTGGCTCATAGTCGATAAATCCGGCAAATCCCGTGTTGATGGATCGGGTGCGTGATACTAGTTGTCGTTGTATATTATTTGAACCATCACAGCGGGTTATGCCTTCGCAAGAGAAAACAGTGCAGATGCAATTGAAGCTATCAGAATGCCACGCTCTCATGAATCACGATCGCGGCCACTGGGAGCATAAACATTCTAACGAATTATTATTGAGCGACACATCATCATTCGTGAACAAAACCTACTTACCGATTGAAGTTGAGTGGATATGTGAGGGGCAAAGAATATCCACCAACTTCTTGGGGATAATGCCAAGGTGAAATTTATGTATCTACGTTTCCCAAATCGGACATCAGTCTGGGATGTCCAAATGTCAAATCTTTTCATACCCTCAATTTCGAAATAATAACGGGTTTCGGCTGGAAATAATACATCATCAAAAATCAGCACATCCGAGGTCCGAATGAAAATATCACCTGCGTGTCCAACTCATTTTGCGAGCAGAAACTGATACTCTAGTTCACTTTGCTTCGCAGGAGATTCTATCGACTTGCAGTAGTTTTACGAAGCACTCAGAAACAACTTACAACGACTGAAGCAGGCCACTAGTATTTCAGAAATTATACTAATGCCACTGGCGTGTCCTATGTATACTGGCTGGATGACAATGTCTTATATTCAAGCTAGCTTAGATGATGGACAGGAAAGACACAGCACTACTAATTTTCGATACTTTCAAATGTACGACTGGTCGCCATGGGTGACTCCATTCCATGGAAGACTGCGATGTTACAATTTTCAATATTGGTTTACATTGCGGTGCCCACGATGACATGAGGAGCACCCACTACGGTGGTATTAGATTCAGCGATGATATCAATGCGGCCATAAATCATATGACGGACTTTGCGTCATCTGGTGATCGTATCGCAGTCTGGAGATCAGTACTTCCTCGGCATTTTAATACTGTCAATGGACACTGGACCATACGAATTGTTCACTTAAAACGTGGAAAGGAGATGATAATGAGCAAGTAATTCAGCTGTATAACACTGCTGCCAAATATGCGTTTTCGAAAAACTGTGTTACAATGGACAGAGACCCGACAGAGACCTACCATACTTGTACAGTCGATCGAACTTCTCTTGAATATCGGACAGTGTACAAGTACAATAATTGTACAGAACAATTAGCGAGATTTCAGCAACATTCCTTGCAGCAACCATCAAATATTACAGGAAGAGCGCTCCAGCGGAACATTGCTGACCTATTTGACGTGCGTCACAGCGTCAATTTTTATCCCTATATCTTCAATTCAACACCTCTCAATGATGCTTGGTAGCTTAAGGTCACTACATCATTTTCAAGCACCGACAGAACACACAATTTTTCTATGGTTTTGAATGGATTATTAAGAATTAAACTTGTCATCAAAGAAACCAACATCAACCTATCATACAATCCTTCAATGATTTAGCTTTCACAGGTCCATGACTTGTTAATATTTTTCTAACGACGGAATTATTATCCTTGTCAAGATATGTAGCTTCTCCATTCTCATTAATTCGTAACCTCGCCTGAACACGATCCCAAACCTTCATTGCACCCTTGCTTTTAAGCATAGCATCCGGCTCACATGGCTCCATATCCTCAAAAAACAGGAGTTCCCCATTTGATACCGATTCAGGCACGTCGAGCAGCTGTACTACTTCATCCTCACCCTCTTTGCCATTGCTTGCCGCCAATAACATGGCCGTGCTTTCAACTCCTCTCATCTTTGCTGGTTTTAGGTTGGTTAAACACACAACCCTCCGATTAATGAGCTCTTCAAACGATATCTTCCCTGCAAGACCTGCCACCACTGTTCGTGGCTCCAGCGGTTCTCCGTCATCGTCAACGTCACCACAATCTAGTTTGCATACGATCAAAGATTCGGCCTCGGAATGAGGACCAGCCTCAAGGATTGTACCCGCACGAAGAGCGATTCGTCGTGCGTCCTCAAGTACCGGGATTTGGACACTGCCACCGCCATTTTTATTCTTGCTGAGGTCATGTGTAGGCTGGTGGTCAGTCTTTCTATCGTTGACACTCTCCGAAGATGCTGCATTCCATGAATCTTTTAGCGTCACGACTCTATTAAATACCAAGTCACTATCGGTAGACGATGAGTCCAACGCGAAGTAACCAATTCTCTCGAATTGATACGCGAGATCAGAATGGTATGGCTTGTCTAAATTCATCTTTCCTCCATCATCATTATTACGTACTCGCCCGATCACCTCCTTGGCGTCAACCGACACGGAGGGCTCCACAATCACATTTTCTATCATCTTAAGCGAATCCTTATTAATATCAGTAGCAAAATCACCACTCTCTTTCCCGGGATCCTCTGCAATAAAAAGACGGTCGTACTGCATTACACGACATTTCACAGACGTCGATGCCTCGACCCATTGTATAATGCCCTTGACTCGTGCCTCACCAGGAGGGGTCGCACCCGCTTTAGTTTCTGGAGAATATGTACACAGTAATTCAATGGGCTCATTAGTTGTTGTGTCGCGAATAATCTCGTCACACTGGATAACGTATGCGTACTTAAGACGGACCTTCCCATCTGGTAGTAGTCGTTTGAACCCCGCAGGCGGGACACCGGCAGTCTCCCGTCCCTCCGGTCCGTCAACGTCAAAGAAATCAGATCGTTCAATGTAAATTGATTTACCAAACGGAACTGTTCGATGTCCTAAATCAGAACGCTTTGGATGTCGTGGAATGACAAAGTTTTCCAACGACGTCCCTTCTTTCCAATTTGTTATTGTAACTTTTATCGGACACAATATCACGAACGCCCGACAACTTTCCTCATCAAGCACCTCCCTAGCGCAATCCTCGAGAACATCAAAATCAATATTCGAATCACTCTTACTTATACCCATACGTTCGCAGAACAATCGTATTGCCGAGGGTGGCACTCCACGTCTACGTAATCCACAAATGGTCGGCATACGTGGATCATCCCAACCATTGACATAGCCATCTTCCACAAGCTTAATCAGCTTTCGTTTCGATAGGACAGTATACTTTAGATTCAAACGACTGAACTCGATCTGCCGTGGCAAACAGTTTACCAACTTTGCTTGTACCATGCGTTCAGAGACCCAATCGTACAGTGGACGATGATCCTCAAATTCTAATGTACATAACGAGTGAGTAATCCCCTCGACAGCATCGGCGATGGGATGGCTAAAATCATACATGGGATAAATGCACCATTCATCACCGGTAGCTTGATGTGATTCATGCTTAATCCTGTACAATACTGGATCACGCATATTAATATTCGGAGAGGACATGTCAATTTTGGCCCTGAGTACGTACGTTCCATCGGAATATTTGCCCGCTTTCATATTGGTGAATAAATCTATATTCTCTGAGATGGGACGCGTACGATATGGACTCTCGCGACCAGGCTCAGTTAATGTACCACGATAATCACGCATTTCCTCTGCTGATAATTCGTCAATATACGCTTCGCCATTTTGAATGAGGTACATGGCAGCATCATAAATGAGAGAAAAGTAATCTGACGTCTTACGCACACCACCGTACCATGGCCCTAGGTCATCCGATAGTGCTATTGTTTTATCATTGTCTTCCATGCCGCGTTCGCACGATGGCTCTATAATATCACGTTGAATCCATCGTACATCTTCTAATATACTCCTAGCGTACTCATCATCTTCCTTACTTGGATTAGTATCATCAAGTCTCATATGACATCGTCCTTTTGTACCTTCGCTAGTAGTAAAGGCACGTGCTACCGCAAAGTTAAACGATACAGCCTTGGCATGACCTAAATGAAGATACCCGTTGGGTTCGGGTGGAAATCGGGTGGTGATTGGTCTTGCAAATTCGGTTGTCGAAGATGATGATGTCGACGGAGCGTCATCATCGGTAGCGCTGGATGCGGGTGATGTTGTCGTGGCAACGTCAAGCAAACCCACGGGAGTTAGACCAGTCGTCTGTTCGATGATTTTCGTAATAAAATTAGGTGCATATGCAAATAAGAGTGTTGTTCGTCGTTGTTGTTCGAAACTAATTCGAAGAAGACGAGGGTTGGGTGACTGGAAGGCGCGGACGACAATTATACCTAGTGCAACCAGTGGGAGTAGTAGTGAAAGCGCAAAACGGCTTTGCCGTCGGCGGTAGCGTTGGACGACCATGGGAGAGTATGTATTAGGTACGATGACGAAGCGGGAGTAGTACGTAAATACTACTACCTTAGAGCACCGCGCGGCACGCCTTCGGCATTCATTCCTTCTTTGTGACCGAAGGTGGCCGCCACTTTTCTCCTTCTGTATTGTGTGAAAGTCTCTCTCTTTCGTGGGCAATGGAACTCTTCGTGGCAACCGAAGCTATGATCGAAATACTGCTTTATTCTCCTCAGCCTCTTGGCCAAAGCATACCTAAGAAAAGTTGTGTAGAAACTTGGAATTAACACTCTATTTCGATGGACTGCTTTGGTTGCAGCATTTGGTGCCATGGAGACGAGATAAAGTCAAAAGAGTGAGCGTAGATACGAGACCTCACTCTTTGTACTCTTTTTGTACGTACATCGTAATGAAGCTGCACAACATCTTCTCCGTCAATCCATTCCAAGGGAATGTGAAGGGAGTGGGGAATGACGATGGCAGTGACCATTCTCCAGACTGCGTGGCGCTCTCATTCGATCCTGCTTCGAAATGTACCACCTCAACTACAACAGTGAGACGGTCGAATGTGGTGAGGACAGAATCAAGCACACTAACAGACGACAATCAGTCGGAGTCGCTCGCGTGTATCATCGAACGTATGTTTTCAGTGGAGGAGGGAGATGAAGTCATCATCGCCACGTCGGAGGATCCTCCAATTGATGGTGAAGAGCACGAAGTTGAGTTGAAGGATGTATCTGAATTATTGGGTATTTATACATCCTCGCCCTCCGAACACAATCGTTCAGTAATGAAAAAGAGTATACTCACGACCACATTCACTCCCAAGCTCAGAAATTTCATATCTACTACAGTTGGTAAGGATAGGGCATTTGTGAGGTATGATGACTGTGACGAATCTGTGGAGGTATCATTACCAAAAGAGGATGACCAAGTTAGCACAGATATCTCCAGTTGCAACTCCTTAAAGGACAAGCTTGAGATTGTACACGAAGATGGCTCTGGTCTAACCCCGCATCAGTTGTGTCAACAATTCGTGTGCGACTGCTACGACCCCGTAGTTAGTGTTGCTGAAGCTGAATCTAGTTCTCATGTGAACGTTATATCACACAATGTGAAAGTAACCCCGACGAAGACAAAATTGTTCGGGACTCTAAGCAAGTTGATGAAAATCGGTGGCAAGAACGACAGAGAATATGCAGATTGCAACGATATCAACAATGTAGAAAACATTCAGAGTGAGGAGCTTCTTATTGTGTCCGAAGTTGACTCAGATGATGGGAAGACGTGGGAATGGCCCTGGATGCCAGAGGAAAAGAGTGGTGCGAGAGTGCAAGACTCTGCCGATATCGTGAAGGAAACTATGATTGAGGTTTCACTACCGAGAGGACTAGTCCGTATGAAGTCAGTCACCAGTGATGAATCATTTGATGACGAATTGTGTGATGTTACTAAGATCGACAAGCCACCACAAGGATTAGATTTAACAACTGATGAGTGTGATGCCGTGAATACTCAAGCAAATGTGATGTCTTCTGTGGTCATTTCTGACGATACACAAGTAAAGAAGCCAATTGAAGACGACGTCATTCGAGACCTGCTTCTTCAGGAAGAGGATACAGAAAATGGATTCGAGTGCGATTGGCCGTCTGACAAGGAGGCATTAAAAGCCGAAGATGATGTGAACCCACTTTCTTCTAGGGTAGGGATGAAGAAGTTCACTGCGCTGATGATGTCCAGAAGATACATTTTCCCAATTAATCGAACCAAGCCGACTCTTGAGAAGTGTGTCGTTGCACCAAAGCAAGACGATAACGTTCTGGTTGGAGAGGACTTATGTTTCAACAGAGCAAAAGAAGAAGACGACGATCTCTCTCGTGTCGATGGCGAGAAGCTGGTACAATCCAAAGAGATGCCTCCATTCATCGATGAGAATAGATCGCTAAGTCCATGCATGGAACAGGTAAATGGCTCTCCGGCGTCTAGACATTTCGCAGCAGTGTCGTCTTCGCAGATCTTTTCTCTCGTCAAGTCAAAACAGCTCATCTCGCTTGACAAGTCAAGTCCCAAGACCAAATCATGTGAGTTGAAAAGCGAGGAATGCAAGCGTGATAGCGATGCAAAGAGCGGGGTGCCACCACATGACATTGATCAAGACGAGGTCCACGAAGATGAACTCGACGTACTAACAACGGACAACAATTCAATTTTGGACAATAATGAATTGCTCCTTATTCCCACAAGAGAAACTGCGAGCCCCCTGAGCAAGGACGAGGTGTACTTTTCGGGAAATGATGACACTTTCGGCAGGATTGATGACAATGCCTTCCTTCGCCCCGAGATACACACCGAGCCTGCGGTTGAAGAATCCCCAAGACTGGCCGATACGAACCTTAGCAGTAAAAACCGAGAGACAACATACAAGTCAGTTCCTTTGAATCGTATGAGGAAAACAGATCACTTGGCGATTTTCAAGAAGTTGCCGATACACCAACGTCTCCAATTATATCGTAATTTTCGAAGTCAAAAGAGCGGTAATGATGATAACTTTCCGGTAGCAAGAGACATTTTTTGTGTGTCGAGACAATCTGAAATGTCAGATATCTCAATAGCTTTTGTTGAGGAGGTAACTTCCAATACCAAGCTATTAGCTGACTATGATACGACTAGTTGGACAATGCAATCAAAGACAGAGGCAGAGGTAAAGGCAGAGAAAGAGACAGAGACAGATAACAGGCTAACTACGATAGTGAAGGAAAAATCTGTAACAGATCCTGCAATTAGATTTGTCATGACCGATGATAAATGTCAGAAATCGCCAGGCGTGTTTTCAATATGTCTGTGTCACAGTGTTGAATCATATGGGGAGGAGACAGAAGATACATTCGAAGAGCCAGGACTATCAACGATGGATACGTATACCGATTCTGATCGTACATACTTTTCGAGTTCCATTCACTCGGTTTTATCCACGAACTATCCTCTTCAGACGTGGAGAGAGAGAATGATGTTGTTGGTTGATGACTTGCTTTTATCCGTTGAAGAGAGGAATGCCGCCAATGTAGATGACACACTCGAGGATGGGCTTTGCAATAACTTGAAAATCGCGCCGACGATTGATGACTATACTCTGACAGACACGGACGATGTTGATGAGAATACATGTTATTCTAAGAAGCACTGCATGGCTTGATTATTGTTTTTAGTTCTGAGCCCGCGGCAAATTGTATTTGTGTAAATATGGATACTTGTGAGGAAATAGGATATTTGTACGGATACTGTTAATAGCTGCTATAAATGTTTAAAGAACGAGTTGCATAATGCTACCTAAACGATAACTCCTTTCAATCCACTCTCATCTTGGTCCTTGGCTTAAGTCTAAAGCAGTATACATTCAGTCGCTCGCAAATCTGATTAATCGTTACATTCACCCACCGTAACAATCGGTACAGATACCAAAGACACAACCCACCCATGACAAAGTCTGCACCCTTACGTGTCAATCTCGGATCGCACCGTATCCAAAGTGACGTAACAAGTAGTGGTAGGACATCAAACTGAATTGCAGCGTATGCCATCTTGGCCATACTAAACACGATCATCTTCTTCGTAAGTAATGAGAAAGCAATGCCAAGGGCTATGGACAGGTAGCGGGTACGGACTGACGTCGGTGGGATCAGTAGAGAGGATACTAATAGTATCATCGGCGATACAAGTTTGGATAGTGCCATAATACGTCTTGACCTAACTTCGGTAGGTGTGAGTACGCCACCGACAATATTATTGTTAGAGTCACCACGCTTTGGACCATGGGGTGGCGAATAAACCGATGCTACTCCTGAAGACTTGACATTATAATCTCTTTCTCCGCCTACAATATTTGGATCATTCATTACCCGTCGTATAGATAATATCATCAACGTTGCCGACATGAATAACCATCCCGACAACATAAAGTATCTTACCTCCAACGAACTCAAAGCTATAGGAAGAAAATCACTCACTATCGGCCCCAATACATCTTTCATTGGTGTTTGATACAGTGCCACACGATTAATGAATAATCCATTAAGTATAGTAAACGCTCCCATACTATAATTCACCTCACTCACACCTATCCATTTACCACTACATGATTGTAATACATGTGTATGATACTCTTCCCACTGTGCCACGTAGAATGCGAATTGTGTACTCGATTGAAATGCCATAATCCAACGTGTTTCATCCCCGAGCATGACATAGGTGCCCATGATAATAACGAAAAAGTACGTACAGATGCAATCGAATCCATGATCGAACAATTGTCCCAACGGACTGCTGGAATTCGTCCGTCGTGCCTGTTTGCCGTCCATGCAGTCGAGGGTATAGTACGATACGATGCACCATCCTGCCAACACCACGGTCCAGTTGGGCAAATCCGCAGCATCAAAGTCGGGCGAATGATGCCATAGGACCATGTATGCCACGAGGCAATGTATCCCGCCCACCGTCGTGACCATATTCGGCGCTAACCATAATGGCAATAATTCGGTTAGGTACGTCCAAAGCGTCGGACTCAGGATGTCGTCGAGGTAGGTCGTATCTCCTGCGCGGTAGGTGTGATTGGCAATGTAATGCAGTCCGGAGGACGAAATGCAGGTGCCGCGACGACGCGATTCGGTCATGAGGCACAGTGTGAGTGTCTCATCACGTGGAGTTGTTGCGTCATCGACGTCGTGCTCATTCATCTCACGTGTTTTGCGTTCGAGCTTGTCTCAAGTGACGGCGGCCATAAGATTTGCCCTTTGCCGCTTAAAAAATGGGCGCGGCTTCGACGGGCAACGATGGTGAACGATCCGCCCCCCTCATTTCATCTATGAACGGCCGCCATTCAGAGTGGCCGCCGCGGCGCAACGCAATCAACATTACCGGCGGACTCGGTGGGATAGTTTTGTGGCGGCGGCGGTTGTGGGCGCGGCCCAGTGTATTTAGGCCGAATTTGGAAATACCCCATCAATCAGCCGGAGGGGTGTTCTATCTAGAGGCTCCGTTGTGCCTTATATTCATTGGATATCATTGGGTATCGTCGGATTTGAGCAGAAAGGTGGAGAAGCGGTCGAACTGTGAAATTGGTAGTAATATTATGGGGGTAAGGTTTCGACAGGCTATCTGAAGAAAAACGCCAAGGAGATTATTGATGCCTCTGATAGGTATGGCATACCCTATTTGAAGCTGGAGGCGGAGGCTTGTCTTGTTGAAATGACAGTATTCAGCGAAGAAAATGTTCTTGATCTCCTCCTCTACGCAGAGTCGAAGAATTGTGCCCTACTAAAGGAGGTGGTGATGGATTTTATCGTCGAGAAAAGAGTGGACGTCCTCAATAAACAGGTTTGATTACAGCACCTTACGCATCAGCGACCTTCGACAAAGAGCTCACAAGAAGGGTTTGGATGTTGATGGATCAAGGGAGATGTTGATTGCTGCTCTCGAGGAGAGCTCGTGAGAAAGATTGAAGCGATAATTGTATTGACGCTTTGTTCATGTTTTATAGTCGTTATTTCATCAATCAGTTCCGATACATCACTGTTGCTTTCGGACCCTAGCTCAAGATACGGCATAAAAGATTAGCATTTCACATATTATATACAGTCAAACAAGAGCATCTCGGGTCGCGATTTCTGACCACGGATATACAGTCAAACAAGAGCATTTTTTTATTTATATACAGTGTCAGCTACTACTTCTAATGTGTGTCTCATCACACTTAGGATATCGTATCAGATATAGATTCTTGACAATGAGAATGGTGGTAATTATTATTTACAAAGTCAGTCACGGCATTGTCAACGCCATTGTCATCTCTGATTTTCTAAACCCATTTGAACAAAACAACTCTTCAGCCGTTCGTATTCCATAGATAGCGAGTCGAAATCAGTCTGAAGTCTTGCCAACTTAGACTCTGCCTCCATCTTTGAGGAATGCAGGTAATCGATATATTGGTGCAGCTCATCAATTGTTGACATAATTTGAGGGCGAGGAGATAATGGTTCATCAAAAGATGACTTCGTACTGCTATTGGAAATGGGATGCCATGTAGCTGCCGTCAAGGACTTCCCCTCTTGCATGGAATAAATAGTTGGACTGCCACGAATAATTGGGGCTGATTGCGATTGCTGGGCACCAATACTTCTTAGAACATTGACAGGATGAGGAGACCTTGGTCTGGCGTGAAACATCATCTTCTCGTTCGAGTGCATTGACGAAGGCGCATACAAGGTCAATACTTCACAAGGCAGAATATCTGTATTGCAATCTTGATATTCATGATCATGCTCGTTGGTTGCTCCAAGAGATGCAGTGAAGGATGTGGTATCCATTCGTGCTGCTACATTCTTTTTCTCATTTCTGAATGCGAGCTCGACTGATCTCGTCGATGATGATGGTTTTTGGTCACCCTTGTGTCCAATAGTTGACGTCAATGGCGAAATCTGATCCTTTGAAGATGAAAAACTTGTATCGTAAGCAATAACAGTTGGGTCCAGAGAAGAGTCAGAGCTATTACTTGTCAAATTGTTTCTCCTCGCTTGTCTTATCAAGAGCTCCTCTTTGTAATCTGGAGGGTCGACGCTAGCGGAGCTAGAGTAAGGATGTCGCAGCAACGCTGTTTTGTGACTCACAGCTGTACCACTTGTGCTAAAAGCCCTATCAGAATGATGACGCCTCGACTTTGTCACAGTGATGTCTCTAGGTGGATGGCTCCACGACGTTGCTAATTTCTTCGACGACGAAGAGATACTTGCCCTTGCCATGTCCAAATACATTGATGAGTCAATCATGCCACGAGACCGACCCCTCACATCTCTTTTTACTGCCAAAATTGAAGCGTCCTGACACGATTCAGTGTCATCGGATTCCTCTGTGAACTTTAGGGCTATTTCATTCAATTGTTCTTCGGAATAAGTCCCTTGCCAGCCTCCAGCTTTGCTCCTTTGGACTTGTGGAATCATATTAGGCTCGACATTAGAAATCATGTCAGCGATTACTTGTTTGTTCTTTCGATTCTTCCGCTTCATTCTCCGTATTTTTGGATATGATACCATTGTTTATATTAGGTGATTGTTATCCTGCTTATTTCTTCTTCTTAACAATCGGATCTGAAACGTATTAGAGCTCGTGAAAAAAAAATATAATCGACCGAACTGATGTCGAGGAGCTGTCATGTCGAACTTTCTGGCATAAGAATTTTGAGGCTTAACATGATGTGTTCATGTGCTGTTTGTGTTGAGCATCTTGCCTCATAATATATCATGGTGGGTAATAATAGTACCAACCATGGCATATGGAATTGAAAATTCAGGATAGAAGCGGTTCATCGGTTGAGGCTTCATATTCAGTGCTGCATAAGTGTGTGAGGCTACGCCACCTCCATCGTCGCGACACCGAGTGAGCTTGACTTGACGGAATAGAGGATTCGAAAATGAATGTTCACTCACTGCTGTGAGGTTACTACGGCTACGCCCCATCCAGCTCGGGATTGTTTGAGTGTGAGGACAGACCGAGGGGACCCACGGCGGGAAGCACTTTTGACAATGAGCGAGACTGGCAAGTACGGTCGAGTCTTCGACGGCAAGTCGTTTACCGACATCGTCCCGCCCCCTTCCACACACGGTCTTCTTCCCATTCCCGTCCCTCCCACCGCTCGTCGTGACTCCTCCGATGAAGGCGTTACCAACGATGTCGGCATCTTCGTGTCCATACCTCAATTTCGCGACGGCAAGCGATGTGGTCGAACGCTCAAGCGTCTTTTCGAAATGGCGAAGTATCCAAATCGCGTATACGTCGGCCTAATCGAACAGACGGATCCCGATCGGCCCGATGATGATCCGACGTGCTTACGAGAATATTGTGCGCTCTTGGGATATGCCTCGTGGACGCCCGAGGAGATGGAAGAGGAGTCCGGCGACAAGGATGAACGAGAGAAGTTGACCCATGCACGACGCGATAATATGCACGAGGATTGTCCGCGCGTTGCATCGCAAATACGCTCGGTGCGATTCTCGCACCTCGATGCCAAAGGACCGGCATATGCACGATCATTCGTGCGTAAGTTACTAGGCAATGAAGAGTATTGTATGCAAATTGATGCTTCGGCGGACTTTACTAAATATTGGGACGAGTTGGCCATACAGCAATGGTCATTAGTACAGAATGAGTATGCTATATTAAGTAATGTTCCCGAACGTGATAAGAATTATGGCATTGGTGGTGGGATAGGAGGGGGGGAGGGTGGTGGTGTTGCACCAGAAGTACCACGTCAATGTGCAATAAAAATCGGATCCGAGGGCGTGCCACTAATTTCATCAATCGCCGATGGTAAGGCGGTGGGATTAGTCTCTCCTCTCCTTACGGCGGGGACATATTCGTCGTCATTTACATTTGCTAAATGTCACCTTGAGACCAATGTCCCGTACGATCCATTCGCTGTTCAGCTTATTGAAACGGAGATATTCCCACATTATGCACGATTGTGGACACGTGGGTATGATGTATATACACCGACTATTAATTTAATATTTAGAGATAATGTGGTGTTACATCCATTGCATCACGAGAAGGGACATGGTGAGACTGGCGAACGGAAATGGCCCAAAAATGATTTGGAAAGACGTGATGCACATGTACGTATGAAGGTATTACTCAATATACATCATGGTGTAGCCGAGGCGATAGAGGCCGAGTCTGTTTCCTCTACCGGTGATGATGGGGCCGGTGGAGGCATTGGTGAACGTATAGAAACGGCTCGTGCCAATTTAGGTATATATGGACTTGGCAAACGTCGATCGCTCGAACAGCTACTCGACTTTGTGGGTATATCATTATCGGGTGGTAATAATGATGGTGGTGGTGGAAGGAAAGGCGGAAATTATTGTGCTAATCCACAATGGGTACCGTACGATGCATCAATTTCTCCACGTGCAAATTTGTATGATGGCACTGGTAAAGCTGATGATTGTGATCCCGAGCCGATATTTGCTCTGCGGACATTGCCTGATGCATTCGGGGAACAGTATGATCATCCGTTTGCCAAGGGGAATGCCGCTTGGGGAGACATGATATTGGCAAATAGAGATAGTATTGATGCCAGTAGGCCTAGTCCATCTGACGGACAGTATTCGATGGTGATACTTTTATGGGTCATTGGACTTTGTGCTTGGTATTGCATGTGCATTGACAATAATAATCGTAGCAAGGCAAAGAGTAGAGGCGTGGGTAAACAATCGAGTAAGGTTGTCCTACAGAATTCAACATCAAAGAGGAAGGATCCACTGTCAGAGCGGGTATTAAAGGATGTTTAAAGTGAACCTTCAGCTAATGAAAGACAAACAGAAAATCGTATCTTAAGCTTTAGAGATCACAAAGTTTGTTTGACTTTTGGACATATTGGCGAATGGCATGACACACATTCTGAACGTTTCTCTTGGATTATGTCATCTAAGTTTTTCGGACGTGGTTCGTACACGCCCGTAATAACAGCTTCAGCCGTTTGTATTCCATAGATAGTGAGTCGAAATCAGCTTGAAGTCTTGCCAACTTAGACTATGCTTCGACCTTTGAGGAATGCTGGTATCAATATACTGGTGCAGCTCATGAGTTGGCCACACACTTTTAGAGCGCAAGTGGTCGTGAAGATAATCCAGAGGGCGAGGAGATAATTCAGAAGATGACTTAATGCTGTTGCTGTAAATGGGATGTCAGGTAGCTATTAAGGACTACTTCTCTTGCATAGATGAAAACACTGGACTGCAACGAATAACTGGTGCTGATTCGGTGGAAGATGTTTTTTTCTCTGTCTTCAGACATTGCTCAGCGCCAATACCTCTCAGAACATCGACAGGATGAGGAGACCTTGGTCTGGCGTGAAACATCATCATATTAGATCTGAAGCATTGACGAAGATGGAGACAAAGTCAATGTTTCACAAGGAATAATATCTGCATTACAGTCATGATACGACATGTGCTGCCAAGAAGTAGTTGACGACAAAGGTGAAATCCGATCCTTCAAAGATGAAATTGGATTGTAATCAATAAAGTAGACGGAGCTGCTATTCGACAAACTGTTCCTCCTCGCTTTAATCAAGAGCTCCTCTTCGCAATCTGGAGGGTCGACACTAGCGGAGCTAAAGCGACGTGATTGTCTTTTACTCTTTCTATTCTGTCCTTCATCTTCTTTGTTGACAATGTTTACATACCAACCATTGATGGTATCCTGCTTATTCTCCTTCCTGGAAAGATCCGAAGAAACAAAAAGAGATCGAGGATTGAGATTCCTTTGTCTTCTCTAGTCCTTTCTTAGGGTAAATACGATGTTCCATCTTGGCTCAAACATTCGAGACACAGCTGTTTTGATTCAAGCCAAGCGCAACGAAAGAACAACTACAAAGTTCAAGTGCCTGCAATCTGCAACAGAACAAAGAGCAAAGCGCTCTCACTACACTAAGCTATTACTCCTAATCACTATGGTGCCTCACATCATCGCCACTACCATCCTTCTACTGGCGGACAGATCATGCTCATTCTCCCCGGTCGCGGCACCTTGTTCATTTATCCGTTCTTCATCCTCTTCTTCGTCAACGACGCGACGAATCATACAACAACAGCCTCCTCCAATCATTCGTATCTCACTATCGAAGGATAATGATCGTGCACGGATGGAAAAGTCATGGGAGAATATGATGGGCGAGGATTGGCGTGAATTCCGCGCCAGGCTCGTGGCTCGTGAGCGCAGTAGTAGTGGTGCTACCTTGAGTACTGGTAGCGACGGCGAAAATAATATGAATATCAGCGATCCAAAGAAGAAGCAGCCGCGGAAGCAATCCTGGCAGCAATCGTCGACGGCGAAGGAGGAAACGACGGGTGGGATCTTTAGCGCCATATTATCGTCCATGTTTTCCAAGGGCGGTAGTGGTGGTAGTAATGGAAGCGAATCATCATCATCGTCGTCAAAAAACAATAACAAGGAACGAGCACGAACGCTGGCGGAGCAGGTAGATGCTGCCACAACTACAAGGGCACGACAGACGAAGGAGACGACGACTAATGTTCCTTCTACACGAGGTGGTGGTGACATCTTTGATGGATATTCCGTGGGTGGTGCTACCAAGTTTTCAACGATCGGGGTATCTTCGTCGTCAACATCATCATCATCTTCGTGCTCAGATCCATTCATGGATGAGGAGGAATGTGCACTTATATATAACGTACCGAATAATGTCAAGCTTGATAAGCATAGATGGGCGCACCCACTATTTCATGTAGAACCAGGGTGTATCCTTGTTGCGAATGAGAGATTGGGTGGAGTGTTCCATCAGACGGTGGTCCTTATTATTGATCATAATGAGGCTGCTGGCTCAACCGGTATGGTCATTAACAGGTAGGATTAATTCTTACTCTTGTGTGTGCGTCTCGATCATTCTATATATATATATATATATGTATATATATATTCTACCAACTCTTTTTTTTCTTCTTCTCACCCATATATCTACAACATTTTTGATAGTAGACCATTTCCTGGAAATCTTATGAAAATAGCCAGTAGTGATGGAGAATCAAACATCGACCTATCACTAAAGACGGCATTTAGCAAGGCTCCCGTAGCCTACGGTGGACCGGTGATGCAGGATCAATTCTCAACATTGCATGGATTTGGCGAAGTTATGGGATCAAAAAAGGTCTGTCCGGGCGTATTCGTGGGCGGATCGACGCGGCTAATACAGGAAGTCCGACGTGGGAACAGCATTAGTGCCACGGATGTCCTATTCGTTAAAGGTCACGCCGCGTGGGTGCCAGGACAACTAACGCGTGAAATCGACAAGGGTGTATGGTACATAGCGGCAGCGTCGGCCGATTTTATTCTACGGTATGCTGGCGCACCTGTATTGAAGGATGACAATGATGGTGATTTGTGGGCTGATATATTGTCATGCATGGGTGATGAGTTTGTTACTATTGCCAATACCCACAGTGGACGTGGCGATCAAAGGATGTTGCCATGAAAAATATTGAATCAGAGAGAGAGAGAGATGACTATGTACTTGTCTTTTTTTTGCGGTGCCAATAATTGTTATTCCCTTGATACATGTAAGATATATGTCGGGACATTGGTAGTGCAGTAATTTTATTGATGAATTAGATTTCTCTAATAATTAAGGAGTAAGGTATCAGATCCTCTTAGAGATGGATACAGTTTGTCTAACCTTATAAGATTCCTTTCTCTTACTACTACAGTCAAAAAGTTATTCACTAGTAGTAGGACTAAAATTTCCAAACTCCCCTTTTCGTATAAAGATATTCCTCACACCTTCATTCCTCGGTCCAGTCCAACGTACGATGCGTAAATTGGCATCCAAGTATGTAGTATCCAATGAATGATAATTCGGATCGAATAATTCATCGGGCATGGCATCGTGTATATATCCGACCAATTTGGGTATATCGATGGGTATTTTCGATCCCCAATCGGGACGTAATTCGTGATCGTTCAATGTTACCGATGACATACGCGATCCTGCCTTTATGGAGTAGGAGCATTTGATGGAGAAGGTACCATGTGAGTCAAATACCACTATTTCGTTGTTGCCCATCCCATCTTCGTCGTCGTCGTCATCATCTTCTCGATTCGTCATTACCCCCTCCTCCTCCTCCTCCTCCTCCTCGGCATAGTCCCACCGTGCCACATTGGTCAATTTGCCATCTAATCCTCCATTAGCAGTCGGCTCGATTCGTTGTACGAGCTCACGCAATCGTAATCGTTTTGCATTCGTTCGTCCACTACTCGATAAATTCGTCGAGAAGAGGAGTTGCCATTCCCCCGACATGGCCAAATTTAAAAAGTCCAACGTGACGACTGGCACGTATCTACCCTCGAGTAGATTGACGTATTTTTCGACCATGCGATGTTCGTATTCGTTCCCACTTCCCTTCACCATACGTGGTGGGACCAGCAGTCCCATGAGTGCAGATTTGGCCTCGTCGACATCGGCGGCGGGAACTATTCTGCCGTTGTTGTTGTCGTCACTTCTTAAAGCGATGATGTTCGTTTGCTCGTCGCCACGGTCGTTCGTTGGTTTATCACTGCTTCGTCTTGCTCGTTGGATGGTGGCAGTGGTGCCGCGTTCCTTCGTTATAATCGAAGCGAGGTCCTCGGCCAAGAGTAATGCGGTTCCATGGCGCCGCGAAGGAGGAGGCGTCGGGGAGAAGGCATGTGCTATTTCGATGCAATTATTATTTAATGTAATCATCACCACGATGAGGATGATGATGATGATGTCGATCATCATTGGGCTCTTCGGCGGATATAGTCGGCAGTGGTATGGTATATTCGTATGGTGGTCGTTGAATAAAGACGAAGGAGGGATCGGCGGGAAACTGTGAAGAAAGAAGACGTGATGATGGTTTGCTGGGAGTCGTTTTGAACACAGCGTCCGAAGGCCCGGACAGTTTGTTTGTCCGAATAGTGACAGTATTTGTCCAAATAGTGACAAAATATACTTAACGGTAGTGATGTTTAGATTTCTTTTACTATTTTTTGCTTATTATGAGAAGCGCGACTCATTTCTCCCTTCCGGTTCGTGGTTGT
>Ga0247832_1003167_pt1 | contig 23151 bp, 17 predicted proteins | sample LaCruzMarch2015__10_FD_192407 | JGI IMG/M metagenome (GOLD analysis project Ga0247832, IMG submission 192407) | Freshwater microbial communities from meromictic Lake La Cruz, Castile-La Mancha, Spain - LaCruzMarch2015_4m | ecosystem: Environmental > Aquatic > Freshwater > Lake | place: Spain... | reverse complement strand
CTCCTTGGAAAACAAGGTGCCGAGTATGGCGGCGATGAAGCCAATGGGAATACTGACCAGCGCCGGGTTTTTGAGAGGGAAGATGGCATTTTCCTTCATGATGTCGGGGCTCAGTAGAATGAGGATGATACTGGAAGCCAAGCCCACATAGAGACCGGTCACCGCACCTGCTGTATTGAAGCGCTTCCAGAAAATGGAGAACAGAAGCACCGGCAAATTTGCGCTGGCGGCTACCGCAAAAGCAAGGCCGACCAGGAAGGCCACATTCACAGTCGGCCCGAGGAGAATGGCGATGAGGATGCCCAAGGCGCCGACAACAAAAGCGGTGATTCTGGCTACGCGAACCTCGGCTCCAGGTTGATGCTCCTTGCCGTGGTGAATGACATTGGTAAAAAAATCATGCGCGAAGCTTGTGCTGGCACTTATGGTGAGGCCCGCAACGACTGCAAGGATGGTGGCAAAGGCCACCGCGCTGATAAAGGCGAAGAAAATTTCTCCACCCAGCCTACGAGCGAGTTCCGGAGCCGCCATGTTTGTTCCCCCATGGGCTTGCACATAATCCGGCCCGAGCAGGCTTGCCGCCCCGAAGCCGAAGAATGTCGTCATGATATAAAAAAGACCGATGATGACCATGGCCCAAACGACACTGGCACGGGCGGTCTTCGCATCCGGCACGGTGTAGAAGCGAATGAGAATATGGGGCAACCCGGCTGTTCCAAAGAGGAGTGCCATGCCCAGCGAAACCTGATCCCAAGGATTTTTAAAAATCAGCCCGGGCGTGAGAAAATCGCGAACGACTTTTTCGCCATTCGGCCCTGTGGAGGAAATCGCAGAGAGGGAGGTGAAAAACTTACCGATATCAAACTGATACTCTCGCAAGACGAGGACTGTCAGGAATGCACTGCCAGTCATCAAAAGAACCGCCTTGATGATTTGCACCCATGTCGTGGCCAGCATGCCGCCGAATACGACATACACAACCATGAGCAATCCGACCCCCACCACGGCAACCTCGTAGGTGACCCCTGGAATCAACTGGCGCACCAGAACACCGGCTCCAACCATCTGGGCGATCATGTAAAAAATCGATACCGTCAAAGTGCTCAGTGAAGCCGCTGCGCGCACCGGGCGGGGGCTGAGGCGGTAGGCCAGCACATCGGCCATCGTGTATTTTCCAGCGTTTCGCAGGGGCTCGGCGACGATGAAGAGAACGGTAAGATAGGCGACAAGGAAGCCGACCGAGTAGAGGAAGCCGTCATAGCCATTCATAGCGATCATTCCAGCGATACCGAGGAAACTTGCCGCGCTCATGTAATCTCCCGCAACGGCAAGTCCATTCTGCCACCCTGTGATGCGGCGTCCGGCCGCGAAGTAGGCACTGGCTCCCGAGGAGCGACGCGCACTGAAATAGGTGATGACGAGCGTCGCGGCGACAAATGTCAGAAACATCCAGAGAGCCGTGTGGTCGGTTCCAGTGGCAGCAGCGGCGGTGGAAAAAAAGGCGTTCATATCAGTGCTTGGAAGTGAATCCAAATTTTGCCAACAGCGAGCGTTCGCTTCGATCCCAACCCGCCGCAGCGAAGACATAGACACAGGCAAGTGCCCAAGCCATGAAGAATTGGGAAAGGGCAAAAATGTAGGCGATATTCACATTTCCCCAGACTTTTTGCTTCATGAAGTCTGGAAACCACCCAACGCCGATCGGGAGAGCAAAATAATAGATAATGAAAAAGAGCGTAGCAGGAACGATCAGCTTGGCCTTGCGTCTCACGAGAGCTTTGAAATCTTGATCGCGCGCGATGGCGTTCCAGTCGGGAGGCGAGGTGGGGGAGTGTTCCATAGAAAGTGTGATATCCTTGGGGCGATTGTTCTGTCGAGAGGTAAAGGAAGGCCACACCAAGCAAAAAGTGGCGTGCTTGCATCGGGAAAGCGAAAAAGGGATTCTGGGGCATGCGCATTTTTTTGATCACCCTCTGCACTTTTATCCTATCCACCGCATTGGCCCAACAAGCCTCAGAGCCAAAGAGGAAACTCCTTTTTGCAAAAGCCACACCCTCGCCATCCGCGACTCCAGTCAGCCCCGCAGAGCCTGCCGAGTTGCTCCAGCGCTTTTTTGAGGCATTGAAGGCGGAGAGGCTGGACGAGGCCTATGAGGGACTCGCAAAAAACACACTCATCGCCACCAAGGCCGAGAACCTCCAGCAACTGAAAAAACGCACCCGCGATGCGCTCGACAATTTCGGACCTGTGAATGGCTACGAGGTCATCGATACGATCGAAATAGGGAGTTCGCTCTTCCGGCAAACCTGCATTTCGTTAAACGAAGACCTTCCGCTACGGTGGAGGTTTTATTTTTACCGCACGGAAAACACATGGAAAATCGTGGATTTGCGTGTGGACGACGGCATCGTCGAGTTGTTCGATGATTTCGCCCGCAGCCAAAGAAAGTAAGCCCCCTGCTCTTCGGCAGGTGGCCTATTGAAAAAAGTGTTCAAGATTTCCCATCGCACCCTTCGCATAATCGCGGGGCGGCTCGTCGCGGGACTCCTGATTTTGGGTGCAGGCGTCTTCCTGCTCTCGCGCAACCTCGGGTCCATTGCGCGCTGGACGTTTGAAAAAAACCTCCCCGATGCGAAGATCGCTGTGCAGGACGTGAAATTGACGGGCCCGGGAGAAATCACGTTCACAAATTTCGTCATCAACGATCCCCTCACAGGAAAGGAACTTGCCCGCTTGGAGCGCGGCAGGATCGTTTTCTCCCTCGATGATCTGGCAGCGGGACGCATCGGGGAGATTCACTTGGACAACCCGGTCGTGCACATTTCGCCAGGATGGTCGGGCATTCTTCCCGGAATTCCGGAAAAGTCCGGCGGCCTCCCGCTGAAGATTCGACGCATCGTTTGTGATTTCGGCGAGGTCGTCTATGAGGGAGAGAGGAATGTGCGCGCGAATTTTTGTTTCGATTGGAAAGACTTCACCAACGAATCGATGGAGCCCCTCATGCTGACACTTTGGGATATTCAGGTCAGCGCGCAGGGCTACACCGAGCCCTTTCTTGTGCTCGACCTCGTGCGACTCACTGGAGCTCCTGCGGAAATGGTGAAAAATTTTGAACTCCGGAGCCTCGAGATCAAAGGCGGATCGATAGCCGCCGGTGGGGCGCTTGAACAACTCGCCCACCTCCCCCAGCAGCAGCATGGCATCGGGCCGGCGTTCATGTGGAAAATCGGAGCCGTGGACATTCATGGAGTCAAGGCAACTGCAGGCAAAAACCCTTGGCGTTCCGCGACGGATGCAGCCTTCACGATCAACACGACCCTACGCAATCTCACGCCTGCGGAAATCACCAGTAGACTCGGGGGCACGCGGCAGGAGGTGGAAATCAGCGATTTGGTGATCCCCTCCCCCAACGACCCCTTCACCCGTGTGCTTTCTCTCCGAAGCGTCTTTTTGAGATTCACACTCGCTGGTCTCCTTTCGAAAGAGTTGGAAGATGTCACCGTGCTGCACCCCGTCATTCACATCGGAGAGGATTTGTTTGATTACATGGAAGCTGCCAAGAAACGCATGGCGGGAGGCACTGACACACCAGCTCCGGGTTGGCGCATCAAGAGGTTTGATGTCAAATTCGGCAGCGTCGTCATCGGCAGCGGCGGTCGCACGAAATATGGTCTGCCGCTGAACTTCTGCACCACGGCGGAGAATGTTTCCCTCGACGATCTCGCCTCGCTCACCCTGCGCGGAAGTTTGGAAATACCCGCGCAGGAATATGGATTTCCCGCCTACCAGATTGAGATTTTGACTGAGCCCGGCAGCCTCCAGTTTTCGTATCCACCCGAGAAATCGATGAGCAATGTTGTCGGCACGGTGCGCATCAAAAACATCCGCTGGCGTCAGTTTCGAGGCAGCGACTCGTGGATCACCGCAACCTTCGACCGGCAGGGTATCAATGGTTTTTTTGGAGGGGTGCTCTACGGAGGAACCGTCGCCGGAGGATTCAGCTTTTTCTTTGAGGACAAGTCGCCTTGGATCGGGTGGCTGAGCGGCACACGAGTCGATCTTGAAAAACTCACAGACATCATGGCCCCGCACAACTTCCGTATGACCGGCCCGCTGGATTTCACCGCCGAGGTCGATGCCGAGTCGAAATCGATCCGCCGCCTGAAAGGCCGCATGGAAACTCAGGCTCCAGGCCGGATGAAAATCGCCAAGGTCGACGACCTGCTCGCCCGCATCCCCACGGGCTGGACCAGCCTCAAGCGCGACAGCCTGCGGGTCGCCATCGAAGCGATGCGAGACTTCGACTACGACACCGGCTTGGGAGGTTTCTGGTTCACTGGCGGGCAGGGCGTCTTTGACTTGAAGTTGCAAGGCCCGCTTGGTTCCCGCACATTTGAAACCGTGCTCCATGGCGGCGAATCCAACGCAGGCGAATAGAGCTGCACCTCACCACGATGAAATTTCCTCTCGCATTCGCTGCATTAGCCACCGGCCTCCTGCTCGCCTCGTGTTCTGCTCCAACGGTCAACCTCGCCACGCCGCAACCGATCAAGGTCGATATTGCCGTGAGGTTGGATGTTTACCAACACGCCAAGGAGGCGGTGAAACAATCAACGCCAGCATCCAGAGCGACCGATCCCGCCGAGGCCCGGCGCAACCGCATGGCGGATATCCAGACCTTCAAAAACTCGCGCCTCGTCGGCGAAGGCCGCGACGCACTCCTCGCCATCCGCGTGGACACCCCGGGCGACTACGGCGACTTCATCCGCAAAACGGTGGATGCCGAAAATGCCGACCGCATGGCGCTGATGAAATTCGAAGCCGAAAAACAAAAAATGAGCCTTCCCCAGATTCAGTCCAAGCAGGCATCCCTCGCAGCCAAACTCGCCTTCAAAGGCGAGTGGATCGAACTCGTCAAAGACGACGGAACCGCAGAGTGGATGCAAAAAGAAGAGTAGCGGCGTAGAGCAAATCACACCTCAATCGTCGCGCCGATGGCGGGCAGGAGGAGTTCCAGGCCGTCGTTGGCGAAGGCGGATTGGGCGGCGGCGGTGTCGATTTGGATGGGTGGGAAGGTGTTGTAGTGCACGCCGACGACCTTTTTTGCGCCGCAGAGTCCGGCGGCTTTCACGGCATCTTTAGCGCCCATGGTGAAGGTGTCGCCTATGGGCAGGACGGCGAAGCGGAGGGCGAATTCCTCGGCGATGAGGTTCATGTCGAGGGTGAGGGCGGTGTCGCCGGCGTAGTAGAAGGATTCCTCGCCCATTTTTACCACGAAGCCTGCGGGATTGCCGCCGTAGCTGCCGTCGGGCAGCGAGCTGGAATGGATGGCGTTGACCATTTTTGCGGTGCCGCCTAACAGGCCCACTGTGCCGCCGTGGTTCATGGGTTGCGTGTTCGAGACGCCTTGGAGGCCGAGCCAGTCTGCGATTTCCCAGTTGGCCACCACCTTCGCGCCGGTTTGCTTGGCGAGAGCGACGGCATCCGCGATGTGGTCGGCGTGACCGTGGGAGATCAAAATCACATCGGCTTGGATTTTTGTGATGTCCACCCCGGCTGCAAGGGGGTTTGGCGTGATGAAGGGATCGAAAAGAAGGCGCGTTCCGTCCGACTCGACCAAGAAGCAGGAGTGTCCGAAATAAGTGAGTTTCATAGCAGAGACAACAAATCACAACGCGCCGAAGCGTGCAAAATTTTAGAACAAGGCGAGGTTGGCAGTCCGCCATTCTTCGCTGACGAGTGCGGCGCGAAATCCATTGCGGGCGACGGCGGCGAGTTCCTCGTGAGAAAAGCCAAGATGGGTGGCGAGGAAGAGATACTCGTCCTCGAGGGTGTTGCCGAAGCTGATGGGATCGTCGGTGCTGAGCGTGCAGGGAATCCCGGCGTCGAGCAGTTGGCGAATGGGATGGCGGTCGGGGGATGGCACGATGCCGAGCTTGAGATTGCTGATCGGGCAGACATCCAACGAGATTCCCCGCTCGCGCAGGAGGTCGATCACAGAGGCGTCCTCGATGGCGCGGACGCCGTGCTGGATGCGCTGGACGCCGAGAATTTCTACAACATGGCGAACGAAATCCGGCCCGCAGAATTCGCCAGCATGGGCCTTGGTGAACTTCCCAGCATCCCTCGCCCGGCGCCAATAATCCTGGGCCCAGTGGCCCAGGGGAGTCGTTTCCGTGCCGTGGAGATCGATACCGTCGAGGTTTTCCCAACCGAGGGCGGCCTCAAGCATGGGGGCCATTTTTTCGGTGTAGCCATCATGGTGGATACCAAAAAAGATCCTCACCTCGAGTCCCGCAGGCACCGCGCTGCGAATGGCATCGCAGACCTCGCGTCCATCCAGGTTCATGAAATCCATGCAACCGGAAGCGAAGCTGAGTTCCATGTAGCGGATGTTGCGCGCCAGTCGGTCCGAGAAAATTGCCTGGGCGCAGTCATGGTAGCGCTGGGCGGAGATGAAAAAATCTGCCGCGTAGCCGAGGAGTTCGGTCTCAAAGTGGGCGAAGTCGCGGAAGCGGAAATCCGGCGCCCATGAGGCGGGCGGACTCGCGTATTTGCCCGGATGCGTGGCCTGAAGGAGGGGCCAAGGCAGAGCGCCTTCGAGGTGAAGATGGGTTTCCGTTTTTGGCAGGGCTTGGATGTATTTGTGTGTGTCCATTTTTTTCAGCGAAGGAGCGAGTGGAGCATTTCCTCAAAGTCCGCGGCGGCATTTTGACGGGTGGTCGAGGCTCCCGCGATGCGGGCGCGACGGCAGGCCGCGGCGTGGGCGACGGGATCGGCGGCCCAGTCCAAAAGAATGCCAGCAAGGTCGGCGGGTCTCGCGGGATCGATGACGACTCCGGCATCCTGCTCGGTGATCAAGCGCGCTGCCTCGGAGTCCGCCGGCCCGATGAAAAGGCAGGGGCGGCCAGCCGCGAGAACGCCGTAAACTTTGCTGGGAACCACAAGACCGCAGAGGTTCGGTCGCATGGTGACGAGGTGAGCATCCCCCGCCGAAAGGCTTTCCGAGAGCTTCGCAGAAGGTTGGGAGGGGAGGAACCTCATGTTTGAGAGACCCAAGGTGGCCGCAGAGCGCTCAATCTCCGCGCGGCGGGGGCCATCGCCGATCATCAGAAAAACGATGTGCCGTCCTCTCAGGCTTTCAGCGGCCTTGAGGATCGCGTCGAAATCATGCGCGAGGCCCATGTTTCCCGAATACACGACCACGAAGTCGCCTTCGAGCCCATGCTCGCGGCGGAAGGGATTGTTTTTGCGGTCGATGGGAGTGACCGCTGGAGCCCAGTTCGGGATGTTAAAAATCCGAGCATAGGAGACTCCGCGCTGGACGAGTCGAGATGTCATGCAGCGACCGATGGACACAACGGCATCGCAGCGCTTGAGCGCGAGGGTGGAAACAGAGCGCAGCAGACCGATAAGCGGACTGCCTTTTGGAAGAACCCCGATCTCCTCGGCGACTTCGGGGTAGAGGTCCTGAGCCCAATGGACGACCTTGTTGCGCTTGAAAAAGCCGATCATCGGCCCCAGCACGGCCAACATAGGCGGATCGGTCATCGTCACGACCAAGTCTGTCCTCCGCAGGAGCAGAGCCCTCGCAAGCAGCCAGGGAATCATCAGAGAATAACTTGCCGCCCGCAGGATGACGCTGCGCCGGGAAAGAGCCGCCCCGGCGCGGTGGATGAACACACCTCTCCGTTTGACTGATTTGGGCTCACCCGCTTCTCCCGTGCAGAGAACAGAGACATCCCATCCGCGCCCGGCGAGGCTCTCCGCAATGTCGCGCAGCATTTCTCCCGTGGCGCCATGGGATGGCGGATAGACTCGATTGATGAAAAGGATGGATGGCATATCAGGTGCCCTCTGGCGCTTGGGGTTTTTTAACCCAGGGGGTGATGCCATGGAAAACCCAATAGGCGGGAATTTTCCACATTTCGATCCGGGCCCATTCCTCCTCCTGCAGGCGACCGGGCGGTGTGTCCCACCAGCCGATGCGGGATGTGGTGACACCGAATTCGATACCGGGGATGCATTGTTGGAAGGTCGCCAAGGCGCGGCGCGCATGGAACGAGGAGGTGACCAGCAAGGCCCGGCGCACGCCGGCGGTCTCGAGGAGGGGTTTGGCGAATTGGGCGTTTTCCCATGTGGTCTTGGATTCCTTTTCGATGCTGATGCGATCCTGAGGGACCCCCGCCTGCAAAAGAGCGCGGCGGTTTGTGGGGTGGTCTCCCGTGCCGATGATGAAAATGCGCGGAGCAACGCCCTTTTGATAGAGGCGCGCGGCGAGAACCGGGCGCGCCTGGGATTCACCGCCAAGAACAACGATGGCGTCGGGATTTTCAATCGGAGACTCAATCACCAGAGCCTTCCTCCACACCTTGGAAAACCACACGGGGTATCCTGAAACCAGAGCGACGATCAGCAAAAGAAGGAGCGTGGCCGCGCAGAAAAACAGGCTTCGCTGGAGGCGCTTCATCACAGACGGGAGGCGGCTTCGCGGAGCGTGTCCTCGTAGTCCTTGACGCGATCCGGCAGATTAAAGGCGCTGGCCTTCTGAATCGATGCGCGCCGCATGCCTTCCAGGCGCTCGCGATCCCCCAAGATCGTTCGCAGGGACTTGGCAAAGTCCTCTGGCGTGAGATCGGAGAAAAGTCCGTTGACATCATGCTCGATCACATCACTCAAGCCTCCGATGCGGCTTCCAGCAATCGCAAGGCCATGCTTGAGGGCTTCGATTCCCGCCATGGGGAGTCCTTCGGAGCTGGATGTCATGAGAAGAACATCCGCCAGCTCGAGGCGTTTGGAAACCCCCTCTGCCGCGAGCCAGCCTGAAAAGGTGACTCGATCTGCAAGACCGCACGAATGAACGAGCTCTTTCATCGAAGCGCCCAGCGGGCCCTCGCCAATGACTTCGAAATGCCATGGCAGGTCTTGGATTTGCGCCAGCGCGCGGACGGCAAGTAGGGGATTTTTTTGAACGCTCAAGCGCCCGAGCATGAGAATGCGGGGGGGATTTCCCGCCTTCACGACCACTGGCGCTGCAATCATGGGCACCCCGTTCAGAATGACCTTGGCACGGACGCCGCAGTTTTTCGCCGCGAGGTCTCCCACAAATCCACTCACAGCCGTCACTGACGCCGCCTTTTTCCAGATGGGCTGGATAAAGGGCCCAAGCACGCGGAAGAGGGAATCTGTTTGCTCAGGCACCCCGCCGGGGACATCTCCCAAGTGCGCGGTGAGCACATAGGGAATGCGCGTCAGAAAATGCAGAGCGAAGGCCAGCGCGCCGGTAGGAACGACGAAGTGCGCGTGGATCACATCCGGCTTCCACGAACGGCATAGCTTCCAAGCCGGAAAAAAGGCCGTGAGGAGATAGAGCGCCATTTCGGGAACCGAACAGGTATCCTCCCGCTTGCGGAACGACTCGGGGCGGATAACTCGAACGCCGTTCACCACGATCTCGCGAGGCAGGTGGCGCAAACCGGCCGAAATGACGCAAACCTCGTGCCCGCTTTGCACAAGCCCTTCGGCGACGGACGCCGCCACACGCCCCCCACCCCCGCCGACGGGTGGATATTCGTAGCAGAGGACGAGGATTTTCATGGGAGAAACCGGTCGTAGATGTCCTCCACAGCCGAGGTCATTCGCTCGACGGAGAAGCGGGCTTCGATTTTGGCGCGGGCATTTTTAGCAATGCACGAGGAGAGTTCGGCATCGGTGAGCAACGACGCCGTGCGTTCGACGAAAAGCGCAGCATCAGCTGGCGGAACAAGAAAACCTTCCTCCCCATCGCCGATGACCTCTGCGATGCCGTCCAGTTTCGAAGCCACCACAGGCAGGCCCATGGCCATGGCCTCGAGGAGCGTCATGGGCAGGCCTTCGTAGCGTGATGGCATGAGGAGGACATCGGCTGCGAGGTAAACCAGGCGCGTGTCGGAGACATAGCCTGAAAAAAGGACCCGGCTTGCAATCCCGAGCGCAGCGGCTTTTTCGCGGAGCATCTTTTCCTCGGGTCCGTCCCCCGCCAAAAGAAAATGCACATTGGGAAATCGCGCGGCGAGTTGTGCGGCGATGTCGAGGAAGAGGCCGAAGTTCTTCTGGGGATTCAATCGGCCGACTCCAGCGACAATGCGTGAACCAGCGGGAAGTCCAAGCCTCGCCCTCGCCTCATCCCGCGACGCTTCACCGGGACTGAAACGGCGAAGATCGATGGCATTGGGAACCAGAGAGATTTTATCCGGGGAGATCGATTCATGGCTGGTCAAAAAGTCCCTGCAAGCGCTGGCGACAGCGATGATGTGATGGGCGAAGCGATTGGTGGATTTGTCGAGGGCGAGAAGGATTTTGTTGTCGATCCGGTGCGGGTCGTTGGTGTGGTCGTGGTTGATGATGACGGGCACGCCCAGCAAGGCTCCGAGCGGCTTGGCAATGATGTTCGACGGGATGAGATGGCAGTGGAGGATATCCGGCTTGTCGGCGAGAATCCGCCATGGGATCGAAGCGAGGTAGACGGGAAGGAACTTGTGAGGCGAGAGCGAGTGGACTTGCACGCCAGCCTTCTTCAGCCGGTCCCAATAAATGCCGTGGCCGTGCAGCGTGGCGACCTCATGGCGGAAGCGGGAACTGCCGCAAGTGGCCAGGTTCAAGACGACCTCCTGAGCACCGCCGAGGTGCAGGCTGTCGATGATGTGAAGGACGCGTTTCACGAAGGATTTCTCAGCTCCCATTGTTGCCAAACATGTTCGCACCAGAGGTAGAGACGCTCGTCGGATTTCCCCGCGAGGTGGGCGGCGAGTTTTTCCCGCAGCATGGGTGAGTTCGCCTTGGGGGCGATGCGCCCGCTGCGGAGCCAGCTTCCGACCGGTGTGCCAAAGCCTTTTTTGCTTCGGTAAATGATGTCATGCGGAAGCAATTCCTCAACGGCGCGCTTGAGCAGATATTTCGTGGTCTTGCCACGGAGCTTGTAATGATGCGGCAGGCGGCGGGCGAAGTCGGCGACTTCCATGTCGAGAAAGGGACTCCGCACCTCGAGGGAATTCATCATGCTCGCGCGGTCGGCTTTGGCGAGGATGCCATCCTGCAAATAAATCTCGGTGTAAAATTGGAGGGTGCGATCGACAGGGTCGGCACTGGCGCAGGATTCCCACGCCTCGATCGCCTCGCTGTAGATTTCCTCAATACTGAAGCGTGAATCGGTGAGGCGGGCGAGCTCCGAGGGCTCGAGAGCACCCAGCCAGACAGGATTCCAAAGGCGCGAGGGATGATCCAACCCGCGCAAGGTGCGTTTGATTTTGAAATCGAGGCTGATATTGGCGTGGGAAACAGGCAAGCGGGCTGCCAGAAGGCGCAGGGCCTTGTGCAACGGCCGAGGGACCATTTTCGAGTAAAGGCCGGCCATTCGCAGAGCGCGGAAGGGATCGTAACCCGCAAAGAGTTCATCACCCCCATCGCCGCTGAGGGCCACGGTGACATGGCGACGCGCAAAACGGCAGAGCAACCATGTCGCCAGGAGCGAGCCATCGCCCTGAGGTTCATCCAACACATCAAAGATGCGCGGCATGACCTCCAAGGCGGCATCGAGGCTCAGCGTGTCCACATGGTGGTTGGTTTGCAAAAACTCCGCCACCTGCTGGGCATACATCGACTCGTCGAATGAGGCCTCATGAAACCCAATCGTGAAAGTCTGCAAACCCTGTAAGGCCGGCGCGCCGCCTGCGCCACGGTCTTTGGTCGCCAAAGCTGCAATCGTGGAGGAATCCAACCCTCCACTCAAAAAAACCCCCAACGGCACATCGGCCACCAACCTCCGCTTCGTGGCTCGCGCCAAAATCTCGAGCAACTCGGAGGCAAGTGCGGATTCACTTTTACCCGACTCCTCCGGCTCAAGCGTGTAGCGCCAGTAGCGGGTGAGGCGCGGCGATCCCCCGCCCAGCGGCAGCGTGAGATGGTGTGCGGCAGGAAGTTTGTAGATACCCTCGATGGCGGAGTGCGGGGCAGGAATGAGAGCATGGGCGAGGAACTTCACCCTTGCGATTTCCGACTGGTTGCGAGGGGCCAGCGGATGCTCAAGCAGAGCGGTCAACTCGGAGGCAAATGCAAAGGTGCCTTTGCGATGAAAGTAGTAAAGCGGCTTCTTGCCAAACCGATCGCGCGCCAAAAAGATCCGCCGCTCCACCGCATCGAAAATCGCAAACGCCCACATACCATTGAGGCGGTCCAGCATCGCCACTCCCCACTCGCGCCAAGCTTGAAGAAGGACCTCGGTGTCCGAGTGGTCTGTCGCGAACCCCCGCCCTTTCGCTTGCAACTCCTGCCGCAGCTCGGCGTGGTTGTAAATCTCGCCGTTGAAGACAATCACCGTCTGCCCGTCTGCGGTGCACATCGGCTGGGCGCCGCCTGCAAGGTCGATAATCGAGAGGCGGCGGTGGCCGAGGAAAATTCCCTCGCCCGCCTTCTCAAAATAACCCTCGGCATCTGGCCCACGATGGGTGAGTCGACGCGTCATGCGGTGTAAAACCTCGCTGTCCCCCGCGCCGACAAATCCGGCTATGCCGCACATCAGACAAGGCCGGCCTGCCGCTCGCAATTCCGCGTTCTGCTCACGAGGTAGATGGATTTGTTCTGCGACTCGTGGAATGTGCGGGTGATCATTTCAGCCAACAATCCCATAAGCATGCAGATGACACCTGTCATGAAGGAAAAGACGGCCATCATCGGCAGTGGCGTCGCGGTGAAAAAATATCCTCGCGTCCGCATGTAGAGAGCCCATGCCGCAAAGAGGAATGAGGCGATAAAAAACATGAAGCCCCAGAAGCCGAAGAGATACATCGGCTTGAGCATGTATTTATCGAGAAATCGGACGGTCAAAAGATCCATGAGGACTTTGAGAACACGCTCCAGACCATACTTCGAATGCCCCGTCTTGCGGGCATGGTGGCCGACGGGGACCTCGGCGATGCGGGCGCCGTGCCACTTTGCGTAGATCGGCAGGAATCGATGCATCTCGCCGTAGAGTCGAACGCCCTTGATCACCTCGGAGCGGTAGGCTTTGAGCGAACACCCAAAGTCGTGGAGTTTGACCCCGGAAACGGCGGAGATGAGTTTGTTGGCAAGAATGCTCGGCAGATTCCTCTGAAGCGCGTTGTCCTGACGATCCTTTCTCCAACCGGAACAGACCTCGAAGCCCTCATCCAGCTTGGCCACGATCCGAGGAATGTCCTTCGGATCGTTCTGACCATCTCCATCAAGGGGAATGATAATCTCACCACACGCAAAGTCGAAGCCGGCCATCATTGCAGCCGTCTGCCCGAAGTTGCGGCGGAAGTGAACGACTTTGACCTCGGGATGTTTCTCCGCTAAGCCGTCGAGAAATTCGGCACTGCCGTCCTGGCTGCCATCATTTACAAAAATAATTTCCCAATTTTTGGGAAAGTGCTGGTGCATGACTGCTTGAACATTTTCAAAAAGTGAGGCCAGGGCTTCGCGCTCGTTGTAGACCGGAACGGTGAGTGAAATCATGCAGAGTGTAATCGGTCCCCGCTTTCGATTCGGAGCGCGTAATCAGTAGGCAATCCCCGTGGTGAAAGAGGAAATCTCAGAGGCTTGGATCCATGCGCACATAGTCATAGCGCGTCTCAAAGCCCAACTCGGGCGGGAACTCCGAGTAGCCGGAGTTGATCCAAGGAATATCGCTGCGGTAGGGAGGAGTGTAGCCACCCTTCTGCGTGGGGAACGGGAAGAGTGCCACTTCGTAAATGCCATAGCCCAACCGTGCAAGAACGCGTCCAGTGCCGCGCACGAGGCCATAGCTCATGGCAGCGGCGTTGCCTTCCATGTCGTTGACCATGGCCCATTGGTAGGGAATCTCCGTGACTCCGAAGGCAATATTGCTAATCCCGCGCCCGAGTTTCCTCGTTGGGCCGTAGTCGGATCCCGGAGGTGCTTGGATGTCAGCGATGAGGCTGGAGCAAAGCGCGAAGGAAAGGAGGGAGCAGATGAATACTTTCATGGGTTTGTTTTTAGAAAGCACGCTGCGACCAAGCAAGCAAGAAATCGCTGCAGCGAGGCATTCCTTTCAAACGGCGCCCGCTGGTCGTCTTGTATCGAGGCTCACGGATGGTGGCCGTAGGCTTGTCCTTCGTGTTCGTAATCTTCTTGGAACCGACGCAACGACCACCAGAGGGAGAGGGCGGAAACGAGCAAGCAACCGATGCCAACCGCAGCACTGCCAAGGATCATCTCGCCGACACCACATATGAGCGACAAGACCATGACCATGCCGATACACCAAGAAAGCAGGGTTCTCCGGAAGGTTTCAATAGGCTCATAGGGCGCATCCAACTCTTTGATGACCGGCTGCCAACCGAACGCGAAGGGACGGGCTTTGAGAAGAAATCTCTTGAGATTTTCCATCGGTTCGGGAGGGGTGAGGAGAGTGACAAGGATGGTTATTGAGGTGACCGACGCGATGGCAAAAAGCATACGAGCTCCTGTGAGGCGCTCCGCCGTTGAAAACTGAACTCCATCCTCAAGGTTGAGCAGGCTGGCCATGGGGGCATCAAAAACCTTGAAAACCAGCATGCCTATCACAACGACCCACCCTACGATGAGGCCTGCAAAGGCACCGTAGCGATTCATGCGCCACCAGAACCACTGAGCCAAGGCAACAATGATACCGCCAGATCCCAAGACATAAGCGATCGTCAGTAGCTGTATGATCGAATCTGCAACAATGGATATCGTGGCGCCAGCCACTGCAATAAGCACGGTGGCAAAGCGCCCCAGGACGACATACCTGTGCGCTGGTGCATCGTCCTTGATAAAACGACGAAAGACATCGTTCATGAGGTAAGACGAGCCCCAGTTAAAAAGGGTGGTGATGGTCGAAATAAAAGCCGCCAGCAATGCAGCAACCAGAAAGCCCCGTAAGCCCACAGGGAGAATCATCATCAACATTTTAGGATAGGCACTGCCTTGGTCAGCGGCTGGCAGATTGGGGATAAGAATCATCGAACAGAGGGCCACAACGATCCATGGCCAAGGCATGAGAGCGTAGTAGCAGACGGTGTGCAGGAGTTGGGCTTTACTGGCATGGTTTGAGTCTTTGCAAGCAAGAAGGCGTTGCGCATTGTAACCGCCGCCGATGGCTATACTGAAGCCAAGCAGAATGAATGTAACAGCGTCCCAGAAAGGCAATTGTCCCGCCCCCGATCCAATCTCCGGGAGGAGTTGCAGTTTGTTGCCAGACCACTCCGGCAAGGCGTGAAGTTTATCAACCATTACACCCAAACCACCGACGGCCCACACCGACATCACGGCCAGCAAGATAGTGCCAATCGTAGCGAGGATGAGTTGAAAAAAATCAGAGTAGACCACCCCGGAAAGACCTCCAAATGTTGAGACAACCATCGCCACGACTACTACGCCGATGGTGACATAGATGCTCATTTCCCGTGGAAGCCCAAGGGCCTCGCGAGATATGGTCTCCATCGCCTTGATGACCCAGCCGCACATGATCGGGCAGATGACGAGAGCCCCGAAGGCACCGCTCCAGCCGCGCAGGAGCTTCGCAAAGCCTCCTCCGAATCGGGCCTCCACGAGTTCCACATCGGTGAGGAAGGCCATACGGCGCCAGCGTCTTCCGAAGTATACTGCGGTGAGAACAGCGCCAGTAAAGGGCGCACAAAATTGCCACACGAAATGAATCCCGTGTTCTCGCACCAGCGCTGTCACCCACAACGGGGTATCGGCGGCGAAGCTCGTAGCCGTAAGCGACGCTCCAGCGGCATACCAAGGCAAGGATCGTCCCGAGACAAAAAAGGACTCCATATCCTTTCCTCCGGATTTCGTGAAGTAAATGGCTATGCCAATCGTGGCGACAAGCATCAGGATGATGGATATGTAATCTGCGAAGACGAGGGTATTTTGCATGGGGTATGTATTTATAGAGTGGGGGCTTGGCAGAAATGAGTGCGGAATTTTCCTGTCAAGTTGTTAGTATTAACCATTTCAACCAAGGTTGGGAGTCTTTTTCAGTATGGCTTCACCAGACTCGCAAAAGCATCCGTCGATGGTAAAAAATCCGTCTTCAGCTTGGCTTCCCAGTTCGGGAGCAAGAGTGGCCTGCGTCATTTTGCCCAAAGTCACGCAGCGGGATGGGCCGGAGAACCTTGCCCTCCACCAATTGCCAGTGCGATCCCAGTGGATATCGAGTTGTCCCCCACCCCGCAGGCGGAGGCCGGTCAGGTTTCCGCTCTTCCAACTGAAGGGAAGCGCCGGCAGGAGACGGAGCTTCTCGGGGGTGGAGAGGGCGAGCATTTCGTAGACGGCGGAGGTGACGCCATTGTTGGCCTCGGTCTGAACGAGCGGACGCGGACCCTTGCGATAGTCCATCGTTATCCCCATGTCGCGCATGTCATTGTGAGCGGTAAAGAGATTTACCCCCACGATCGAGCGGCACATGAGCTGAAGGGACTGGAGTGCGCGGCCTGGCTTACCAAGGCGGGAGTAAACATGAGCCATGTGGGCCAGCGACCAACCCGTCTGGTCAGCCAAGCCCACAACAAGACGCTTTTCCACGGCCACTCGGCAGGCATCGAAGAGGGGGCCTGATTCCGCTTGGATTTCAAAACCCGGGAAGAGCGGGTAAAGGTGGGACAGATGGCGGTGGTGGTAGTTGTCCTTTTGTCGGGAATCGATCCACTCGGCGATGGCGCCGTCCTCATTGACTCGGTAAGCAGGCAGTTTTTTGAGGATTACCTCGAAGCGCTTCAAATCCGGTGAAGAATCCCCATCGACGAGGCGCAGCGCGGCGACGAGATTGCTGAAGAGTTCGCGCATGAGGGCCACATCCATCGTGGCGTCCACGCACACGCGGGCCGGTTCGCCTTGGGCATCCAGATGGCCCTGCGGCGCGTTTTCCGGCGAGTTTCCAGGATAGTTGTGCAGGAGGCCATCCGCCCCCTCGACCAAAAAGTCCTCGTAGAAGGCCGCCGCCTCGCGAAGAAAGGGAATCGCGCGATTGGCCAGGAATTCGCGGTCGCCGGTGTGCGACCAATAGTCGAAATAGACCTGCGCGAGCCATGCGGCACTGCCGGTCCAATACTGAACATGCGCCTGCGGATTTTTTTTCAGGCCGCACTCAGGCGACATGTAGAGGGGGGGAAGGATACCGCGGCAGCCGAACATGTTTTTGGCATTCGTGCGGAAGTCATTCATCCTCGCTTCCAGTAAATCGAAAACACCAGTCACACACTCGGGAAGGCCGCCCGGAAGCGCTGGCCAGAGGGCCATCTGGAGGTTTTCATTGAAGAAAAACACGCACCACCATGGTGGCTGGTGGTTGCCATTCCAGATTCCCTGCAGGTTGGGAGGCAGTGTGCCTGTGGTGGCGGATGCGATAAGCAGGTAGCGGCCGAAATTTGCCAACTTTGCGAGTAAAGCATCAGGCACATCGCCGCGATAGGCTTTGAGGAGCAACTCGTCGTTTGAGAGCGCGGCATCGTCCACATCGAGATTGAGCACACATCGGCCATAGCGTTCGCGGTGAATGAGCTCATGACGCGCTTGAAGATCGCTTTGCGAAAACAAATCGCCGAGGCGCTTTGCTTCGCAACGAATATCCTCCGCAGAAGGATTCACCAACATGGAAACCAAAAGGCGGCATCCCGCGCGAGGCTTGAGGCGAACCGTATGGGCATCCACCTGAGACGCCTCCAGGTCTCCCCAGTGCAGCACGACCGCGCAGGAGGCGGCCTCTGGGCCATGAAAGAGTGAGGTCATTCCCTTGGCAGCGAATGCGGTCTCCTGCTGGATTTGCAACTGCAACTGCTGGTTGTGATGGTTGACGGATTCCGCAAGATCCTGCGGAGCGAACCAGATGAGGGCTTCTTCGGGCGGTGTGCCGCTTTCGCAGGGTTGAAAAACAAAACACCCGTCGGCCATGGAGGTGAATGCCGTGCGGCTGAAGGTCTGTCCATCGAGCGCCCAGTCGAGTGCACTGATGCCGGATGCGAAATCCACGCCTCGTCGGTAGGAACGGAAGGCCCCAGGAATGAGTTGGCGCCAATTGAGGACTGGGCCGGGCATGTAATGGGCGCTATCCGTCTCGTATCCCCAAGCGCTCCAGCGGTGGCGGTAGAGGTCGTTCGCCTTGGTGAAATCGCCTATGTCCAGCAATCGCCGCACCTCGGGAAGGGAGTCCGATATATCAGGCAGCGACTGGGTCACGGCGCCTCCGTAGTAGCGCTCGTGGTTGAATAAAATACGATCATGGGCGAGGCCACCGAAATGCAGAGCCCCCAAGGTTCCATTGCCAAGGGGTGTGGCATCGCGCCAATCGAATGCCGCCGCTTCCATCCATGCGGAATGGATGCCGCCTTCCAAACCTTCCTTCTTTTGTCCGTCTTGATTTTGCATTGGGAAATTTGAGAAAAAATTAGAGCGTTTCGCCTTCGATAAATTCAATCGGCAAATAAACAGATTTGTAAGGTTTGCCGGGATTTTCCAAGCGTTCCATGAGAAGCTTCACCGCCTCAGAACCGATCGAGCCGACATGCTGGTCGAAAGTGGCAAGCCTCAAGGCGTCGGGGTCGCTCTGTGGCAAATGACCAAACCCGATGACTTTGACCTGATCCGGACAGGAACGCCCGGCAATGCGCAGGGCGCGAATCACAGAGCGTGCGATATCATCGTTCACGGCAAATATCCCATCGATTTCCCTCGCCTCGGACTGGCGAAAGTAGAGATTCAGAAATTCTGGCGACGGTTTGAAGTTGCCACAGTCTAATTCATCAACCTTCAGTCCCGCTAAGCGGGCAGAGGCGAAAAACCCATCACGACGCTCGCGACTGGTGCTCACTTTGACTCCGGCATGGACCACCAGAATGTTGCGGCACCCCTTTTCAATAAGCTTCCGGGCGGCTGATTCCCCTCCGAGCACATCGTCCGTGCCCACAAAATCACACGCAAAATCGGGCAGTTTGCGGTCGATCACCACAAGTGGCACGCCGCGCTCCACGACTTCATTGAAATACATGGCGTTGGCATCGTCATTGACGGGTCGGAGAATGATGCCATCGACGCGCAACTCGATGCATCTGCGCAGTCGGCGGATTTCCTCGCGCATCGCATCCCGCCCGAAGTCACCCGTGATAAGATTGAGAACAAGGGAGTAGCCTTTCGTATCGAGCGAACTCTCGATCGCGCGCAGCGCATCCTCGTAAAATCCCAGGCTGGCTGGCATCACTGCGGCAGCCATGCAGGTTCGGCCCGTTCGCAATCCCTCGACGAGTTTGTTGGGCCGGTATTTCAACGCCTCCGCGACCTTGCGAATCTTCGCTGCGGTCTCCTCGGCAACGCTTGTTTCTCCGCGCAAGGTGCGCGAAACGGTCATCATGGAAACACCGACCTGTTCAGCGATCACTTTGAGACTGGCTTGGCGACTTCCGTTGTTTGCGGCTTTCATTGTTGTTCTTAGATTAGAGGAGACGGGGCAGAAGAACTGGGAGGCCTTTCATCGTTTCCTTGAGGATGGTCCATTTTCGAAACCCGAGGGTCAGAGATTGGAATGATTCGCATCGGGAGGCAAGATGTTAATAGTATTAACATCGCACAACGCTCGGCCAGAGCGAAGACCTTGCCGTTGGATTACCACCCGGGATAACTTTTGGGACTTGGTTCGTGGCATTTTTAGACTGACACCTGAAACCTTTTGAACTAACAACACATTCTCAAATCTCCCCAACCTCCATAAATTCCATGAATCTGATCCTTGAACTCTCCCTCTTTTCCATCGCCGTTATTGGTGTGATCGCATTTGGCATCTGGAAGGCCCGCGATGAAATCAGTGCCGAAGATTCCGGTGCGAGCGGCTACTTTCTTGCCGGTCGGGGCCTCACCTGGTGGCTGGTGGGCTTCTCTCTCATCGCGGCCAATATCTCCACCGAGCAGTTTGTGGGAATGTCCGGCTCGGCCGCAAATTGGCTTGGCATGGCCGTAGCGTCGTATGAGTGGATGGCCGCGATCACGCTGGTGCTGGTGGCATTTTTCTTCCTCCCGCGTTTTCTGCGAACCGGAATTTACACGATTCCGGAATTTCTTGAATACCGCTTCGGCCTCTCGGCACGGCTCGCCATGGCTCTTCTAACAATATTTGTCCTGGTGGTGATCCCGACCGCATCCGTCATTTTCAGTGGTGCGAAGTTCATCTCCGGCTATTACGCGGGCACCCCGATCCTTGGGAATTTGGTTGCCGGTTGCTGGCTCATCGGCATCCTCTCGGCGGCCTATGTTTTTGCGGGTGGTCTCAAGGCCTGCGCGTGGACCGATCTCATCTGGGGAGCGGGGCTTATCCTCGGCGGCGCAGTCGTCATGTGGCTGGCCATGCAGACCCTTGGAAACACCCCAGCGGAAACCCTCATCACCACGAAGGTCGCCAATTCACAAGCCACCGTGCAGGACCTCCAAAACGCCGGGGCCTGGGACCGCCTCTGGCTCCTGAACGACGGGCGCGACGGCGAGGCTGTGGTGCGAAACGGCCCCAATGGCTCGGGTGGAAAGCTCCACATGGTGCGACCACTGGAGGACACCGACATCCCCTGGTCGGCTCTCCTTCTGGGGCTCTGGATTCCAAACTTCTTTTATTGGGGCCTCAACCAATACATCGTCCAGCGCACTCTCGGCTCCAAATCCCTCGCCGAAGGCCAGCGGGGCATCGTCTTCGCCGCCTTTCTCAAACTCATCATCCCCTTCGTAGTCGTAATTCCAGGCATTCTCGCTTACAATCTCTTTTCGAATGACCTCCACCAATCCGCTGCCCCAAAAAATGTAGCTGCCTTTGAATCGGCGCTACCCAATGCCACCACTTTTGTGGACGAGGGCATGGTGCGCAAACAGCCGGAACTCGCCCTTAAAGCCCTGCAACGCAATGCCAATCTCGCCGGCGAATCAGCAGAACCCTCGAGCGATCCCGTCGTTATGGCTGAAAAAATCAACCAACTCTCGGCGAAGGCGCTTGCCGCAAATAAAACGCTCGTCGAGGGCCCTCATCTTATCGGCTTCGACTACGACTCCGCCTTCCCCGTTCTCGTTCGCAATCTCCTGCGGGAGCACTGGTATCTCTCCTGGTTTGTTCTCGCGGCCCTCTTTGGTGCTGTCGTCAGTTCCCTGGCCTCGATGCTGAACTCCGCCTCGACCATCGCCACGATGGACCTCTACGCCAAAGCGGCGAAGGTTACCGACGGGGCCCAACTCGTCAAGGCGGGCCGCGTGTTTGTCGTCATCTTCGTTTTGGTCGCGATCCTTGTGGCGCCCCATTTCGACAACCCCAAACTGGGAGGCATCTTCAAGATCATCCAGGAATTCCAAGGGTTCGTATCCCCAGGAATTCTGGCCATCTTTCTCGTTGGATTCTTTGTTCCACGCGCCCCGCGCTATGTGGGCATAATGGGCATTCTTCTGAATGTCGTTGCCTATGGAGCGCTGAAATGGGGACTTGGTGACGCCATTGTTTCAGCAGGTCTCTGGTTTGCGCCATCCATCTCTTTCCTCGACCGCATGGCGATCTGCTTCCTGCTGGTGCTTCTGGCCTCGGGCATTGCCACCCTTCTCCACCCGCTGCGCGAACCCGTAAAAATGCCGGTCAACGAGGCCATGTCTCTCGCCCCGTCGCGCTTCGCTGCTTTCGCCGGCGTGGGAGTCATCCTGCTGACCATCGTTCTTTACGTTGTCTTCTGGTAAAAACCAGGACGCAGGAAAGCCGTGGAGAAATCCACGGGGAGAGGAAGCGAGGGGATGCTCTTGTGCTTGCCGGGAGAAAAATTACGGAAGCATACGGAGCCCCTTGGCCGAGTCGTGGAGCCGAACGCCCTTGGGGACTTCGATGGGCTTGGTGGCTAAGCCGTCCGTCGCGTCCTTAAACGCAAAGCCAAGCAGGTCTTCGTAGACGACATCAGCGGTGTGTTGGGCGTAGCTGACGCGGTTCTGATAAAGGGCATGGGCGCTGTGGTTTTCCGGCAAAGGATTCGGGAATGCCGTGGTGGGGGAAAAAGCATAGATATCCGCTGTCACGGTTTGGACGCCCGTTTTTTTGTCCCTGACCAGAAACACGGGAACGCAACCCTCCGCCGGATAAGCGGCGAAACCTCCCCATCGAGCCCCCTCGCCCGAGGTGTTGATTTTTCCGTCACTCACCCACACCGACTGCACAGCATCTGCTTGGAAGGTGATGCGTTCGATGAGCGCGGAGTCCACAAGTTTCGCGGCGGTGGCGCGCACCTCGCTGAAATTTCCCGAGACGAGATACCAGCGGATGGCCAGCGAGTCGCCGCGTGCGACCATCACTTTTGTGGCTTGCTCGGCGACTTCATAGTCACGCAGGGCGCCATCGCCCGAGGTCCCCCAGAGGAAGAGGCGGCTCCCCTCGACCCGGTGGGGAATATTTGGCGCGGGCGCGTTTTTCTTTTGCGACGCGACATTCCTCACTCCAAAAACCAAGGCAAGCGCCGGGGAATTGTCGTCCTTCGCATCCCCCACCCATGCGGCCCAGCCACCGGACTCCGGCAATTTCCGCTCTTTGTTTTCATGCCAACTCCACACGCCCTCGACTTTCTCCCACGAGCCATCGGACTTCGAGACGATGGTTTCCGGAAGGCTGGATTTGCGCACGCCGCCCCATGGCGAGCTGATGTAATCCACCGGCAAGTCGCCGAAATTGTGGAGGATTTGGGTGACCTCCAACGCACCGCCTCCGATATCACGGTAGGCGGTGTAAACGAGCAGTTCGGATTTCCAGACACACGGTGATCGGGCCTGCTGCATCCAGTTCACCAATTCCAGCGTTCTGGTCTTTGGATTCCAACGCTTCCTCAGGCAGGGTGAATAAAAGGGCGCAGAGGCCGTGCCGCCATCGTATCCATCGCCTTCAATATAGATTCCCGATTGGTGAACAAAATAGAGGAGCGGATATACGCTGCTCCACGAGGCTTGGTTGGCAACTTGGTAATTCTGAATCGGGACGGCGAGTTCCTCGCTGGTGGCGACGAGTTGCCAGACCTCGTCATTCCATGGAGAGGCGACGCGCTGTGGCGGGATGGATTCGCCATAGGGCCCACGCAGAGAGTAAATCTGGCCGCCCTTGCCGATACCGAGTTGCCATTT
>Ga0247832_1003164_pt1 | contig 23165 bp, 16 predicted proteins | sample LaCruzMarch2015__10_FD_192407 | JGI IMG/M metagenome (GOLD analysis project Ga0247832, IMG submission 192407) | Freshwater microbial communities from meromictic Lake La Cruz, Castile-La Mancha, Spain - LaCruzMarch2015_4m | ecosystem: Environmental > Aquatic > Freshwater > Lake | place: Spain... | reverse complement strand
AAAGCGGTTAAAAAACCCCTGCCCTACGACCGCATCGACGGTCTCGAACTCCTCGACAAGGTGATCGACATCGATCAAAGTCCGATTGGGCGCACCCCGCGCAGCAACCCCGCGACCTATACCGGAGTCTTGAACGAAATCCGCGATTTGTTCGCCCAGCTTCCCGAATCGAAGGTGCGGGGCTACAAACCGGGCCGTTTTAGTTTCAACGTAAAAGGCGGTCGGTGCGAGACCTGCCAAGGCGGAGGGTTGCGCACCATCGAGATGAACTTTTTGCCCGATGTGTATGTGCAGTGCGAAACCTGCCAGGGCCGTCGATTCAACCGCGAGACCCTCGAGGTGCGCTACAAAGGCAAGTCGATTGCCGATGTGCTCGATTTGTCGGTGGAAGACGCCGTTCGGTTTTTCGAACACATTCCCAAGATCTACCAGAAAATCAAGACGTTGAACGAAGTGGGCCTGGGGTATCTCACCCTCGGACAAAGCTCGACGACCTTGTCGGGGGGCGAGGCCCAACGGGTCAAATTGGCGGCCGAGTTGAGCAAACGCGATACCGGACGCACGTTTTACATCCTCGACGAACCCACCACGGGTTTGCACTTCGAAGATGTGCGGGTGTTGATGGAGGTCATTGAGAAACTCGTCGAACGCGGCAATTCGGTGCTGATTATCGAACACAATCTCGATGTGCTCAAATTGGCCGACTACCTGATCGATCTCGGGCCCGAAGGAGGCCAAGGCGGGGGCCGCATTGTTGGAACAGGCAGCCCAGAACAACTCGCCCGCATTCCCGAAAGCCACACCGGTCGCTATTTGGCGCTCGAATTGGAGCGCTCTTTCGCCACAACCCCAGTGGCTCCTCAACGGTCCTAGACCGACCCCACTTTGATCCTGCACGACTCATTTCTATGGACTTAAACAGCGAAATCAAGCGCCGCCGCACATTCGGCATTATTTCTCACCCCGATGCGGGCAAGACGACGTTGACCGAAAAACTGCTGTTGTTTGGAGGGGCGATCCAGGAAGCCGGAGCGGTCAAATCGAACAAGATCAAGAAAACGGCCACCTCCGACTTTATGGAGATCGAAAAGCAGCGCGGCATTTCGGTGGCGACTTCGGTGATGGCGTTTGAATATGCCGGGCGCAAAATCAATATTCTCGATACCCCTGGTCACCAGGATTTTGCCGAAGACACCTACCGAACCCTGACCGCGGTCGATTCGGCCATCGTGGTGATCGACGTGGCCAAGGGCGTCGAAACCCAAACGGAAAAATTGGTATCGGTTTCGCGGATGCGTTCGATTCCGCTGATTGTCTTTATCAACAAGATGGACCGAGAGGGGCGCGACGCCTTCGATCTGCTCGACGAGGTGGAGCAAAAACTGGGTCTTAAGGTGGTCCCTTTGAGTTGGCCCATCGGCATTGGGCGAGAGTTTAAGGGCGTTTACAACCTCTGGGAAAAGAACCTGAAGTTTTACACCGAAGCGCTCAAGCAAAAAATCGGAGATAGCGTTGAAGTAGAAAACCTCGAAGACCCCCGTTTGGAGTCTTGGATTGGGGCTCCGGCCACGGCCATGCTCCGCGAAGAAGTCGAGCTCGTGCAAGAGGTTTACCCCACTTTTGACCCCGAAGCCTATCGGCGGGGCGAACAATGTCCGGTGTTTTTTGGAAGTGCGTTGAACAACTTTGGCGTGGGCGAATTGCTCGATTGTTTTGTCGAAATAGCGCCTCCCCCCCAGCCCAAGCAAACCGAAGAGCGACTGGTCCGGCCCGAAGAGACGCACTTTTCTGGGTTTATCTTCAAGATCCACGCGAATATGGACCCCAACCACCGCGATCGCCTCGCCTTTGTCAAAGTGGTGTCGGGGGTTTTTGAACGCAATACAAACTACAAGCACATTCGGCTCAACAAAATGCTGAAATTCAGCAGCCCAACGGCCTTTTTAGCGAGCAAAAAGTCGGTGGTCGACGAGGCCTTTCCCGGCGACATCGTCGGTTTGCACGATACGGGAAACTTTCGCATCGGCGACGGGCTCAGCGCGGGAGAATCCCTCCACTTTACGGGCATTCCCAGTTTTAGTCCCGAGCACTTTCGGTTTATCAACAATGCCGATCCGCTCAAATCGAAACAGTTGGCCAAAGGCATTGACCAATTGATGGACGAAGGGGTGGCCCAGCTTTTTACGCTCGAACAAAACGGACGCAAAATCATCGGTACGGTGGGTGCGTTGCAATACGAAGTGATCCAGTATCGCCTCGAACACGAATACGGGGCCAAGTGCAGTTATGAGCCCTATAATGCGTTCAAAGCCTGTTGGATTCGGATTGAGGACGCGGCTCAATTCGAAGAATTTCGCAAACTCAAATCGCGCAACATTGCCCGAGACAAATACGACCGTCCGGTATTTTTAGCCGATTCGGCCTACAGTCTTCAAACCGCGGAACAGAAGTTTCCGGGTCTTCAATTCTTGCTCAAAAGCGAAGACTGAAGCACTAGAATTGGTCGATGCCGAGCGACTTTTTGAGCAAGTCGACTTCGAGGGGTTTTTTGAGGATGCGACGCACCAAGGGGTCGGCTCGAAGCGCGCGAATGTCGTCTTGGTTGGTGGTCGAGCTCAAGATAAACAACTCTGGAACGCAGGCCAATCGGGGTCGCAAATCGCGCAATCCCTCGAGAAAAGCGAAACCGTCCATGACGGGCATTTGAATATCGAGCAAGATCAAATCGGGGAGACGATCGGACTCCTGCGCATGGTCGACCAAAAATTCCAAGGCCGATGCCCCGCTCGAATGCTCCATAAAAACCCCATCCATCCCTTCGCGTTTGAGCAAATTCCGGTTGAGGAATAGATCGATCGGGTTGTCGTCGATCAGCATGATCTTTCGATAGGGCATCTGACTCATGCCCGATTGGGAATGCTGATGGAAAACAAGGTGCCCACGTTGGGGGTCGAGCTCACGCTGATGTCGCCTTCGACCTTGTTGAGCGCCTCTTTGACGATGTAGAGCCCAATGCCCGAACCGCTGTGCTGCGGATGCGCTTTAAAGAACATTTTAAAGATGTTCTGCATATGCTCCTGCAAAATGCCAATGCCATTGTCTTCGATCAAGATCTCGGCGCGCTTGTCGTTGCAGGACACCTTGATGCGCACTTCGGGACTCGGGTGCTCGGGGCGTTGAAAGCGGATGGCATTCGAGATGAGATTGCTCAAAATAATCCGCAACCGGAATTCGTCGGCCTTAAAGGTGCCCGGCGCTTGAATTTCGGTGTGGAACCGGAGTTTGGGATTCGCCGAATGAAACCGCAAGTTTTCGAGAATATCGTCGACCAATTGTTCAAAATCGATTTCGCGCACCTCGCTCAGATCTCTCGAATTCTGGTAGTATTCGATGATATTTTGAATAAACAAATCGAGTTTGTTGACGCTCGATTCAATCATCCCAAAATACTGGCGGCTGGGTTCGTCAATCTCTTCGTAGCGCGCCAATTTAACCACGCCCAGAATCGACATCAACGGAGCGCGCAAATCGTGAGAAGCGCTGTAAATAAAGCGATTGAGATCCTCGTTCGCCTTTTCGAGTTCGGCCACTTTGAGCTGGAGCTCGTGGCGGGTGTTGAAGATCTCGTAGGCATTCAGTACGGTATTGCGCAGTTCGTCTTCGTTCCACGGTTTGGAAACAAAGCGATACACATTGCCCCGGTTGATCGCGGCGACAATGTCTTTGACATCGGTAAAAGCGGTAAGCAAAATCCGAATGCCCTCGGGATAAATTTGGCGAACGGCATTAAAGAATTCAACCCCCGTCATTTCGGGCATGCGCTGGTCGCTGAAAATCACATGCGGACGCACGCTTTGGATCAAGTCGAACGCTTCTTTCGAGTTGTTCGCCACTTGAACGTCGAATTCCCGGCGAAATCCGGCCTTAAAGGCGCTTAAATTTTCCTGTTCGTCGTCGAGGTACAGAACCCGAATTTTTTCCTTCGCCATAGTGCGTTCAATTTAGGTAGTTTGTTTTCGAGGTAGGAAAATTTTAAAACGACTGCCCACCCCAAGTTCGCTGTCTACCTGCATGCTTCCGGCATGTGCCTGTACGATTTTATAGACAATCGACAGCCCCAATCCGGTTCCTTCTCCGACGGGTTTGGTGGTAAAAAAGGGCTCGAACATCCGTTTGCGCACTTCCTCGTTCATACCCGTGCCATTGTCGACGATCTCGATTTCGACCTGATCGCTGTGCAATTGGGTGCGAATCAACAACCGACCCGCAAGGTCTGGCTCGGCGCGCAACCGTTCTTCGATGGCCTGAATCCCATTGCTGAGAATATTCATGAATACCTGATTCAACTTGCCGGGATAGCAAGGAATTTGCGGAAGGTGGCAGAAGTCGGTCACGAGCTCGATGCGATCGCGCATTTTGTTGTTCAAAATGGTCAGCGTACTCAGCAAGCCATCTTCGATATCGGCCTCTTTGAATTCGTCCTCGTCGAGTCGGGAAAAAGTGCGCAAACCCCGGACAATTTCTCCGGTCCGGTCGGCCCCGTTCTTGATGCCATCTATGAGCCCATGGATTTCGGTTACGAGAAATTCGTAGTCGATGTCCTTTTTAAATCGGCGCACTTCGGCCAAGGCCTGGGCCGTGGTTTCGTCGGTGACCGGGGCCTGGTTTTCCAAGCGTTCGTACATACCGATCAACTCGATCAAATCGTCCAAATCGCGTTTGAGCGGATTGACATTGCTCGAAACAAAGTTGATGGGGTTGTTGATTTCGTGGGCAATACCCGCGGTCAACTGACCGAGCGAGGCCATTTTTTCGGAGTCGACCAGCTGGCTTTGGGCCTCCTTGAGTTCGACCATGGCTTGGTTGAGCTGGACGTTGGCCTCGCTGAGTTCGTGGGTGCGTTGCTCGACCTTTTCTTCGAGCACGACATTTTGCTCTCGCCCAATGCGCTCGTTTTCTTCGAGCATTTGGAGGGCTTCGCCTTGGGCAATTTCGCGGTCTTTGCGCAGTTGGTTGATCCGATCGCCGAGCGCAAACGACAGCAAGATCACTTCGGCCGAGGAACCCAGTTGAATCGCGCTATTGGTAAAGTCGTTGTAGACAAACAATCCGAAGTTCTTCCCGACGTAAATCACAATACCCACGATAAACAAAATCCACGCGACTCCATAAAAACGAGCCGGGCGATAGCCTTTGAACGCCAAATAGGATGAAAAAACGATGCCATACAAACTCGAGCCTAGACCGGCGATGTCGATCATGCGAAAACTCGCCATATCGTAGCCCAAAGCGCGTACCACCACTGCGGCCACATACAAGACCTCAAAAACCCGAAGACCTCGGCTCAACTGCGGGGCCGTTTGGGGCATCGACAAAAACTGACGCGCAAAGGCAATGGCGGTTAGACCGGTCAGTGAACTGAGCAGGATGGGGCCAAAGTTGTTCCCCTGCGGAAAGTGGGGTATAACGCGCTGAAAAGCAAATCCCTCCAACAACATCTGAGCCCCCAACAGGCTGAGAATGTACAAGATGTAGCTTAGGTAGCTCCGGTCTCGGGTGGTGAAGTAGATAAAACCGTTGTAGACGAACATGACGAGCATGAGCCCGATGTACATCCCAAACAGGACTTCTCGATCGGTTTTGGCGGCAGAAATCGCTTCGAATCCCCCCACTTGAATGGGCAAAAGCAACTGATCGTTCGAGCGGATGCGGAGGTAGAGGGTGCGCGATGCCCTGGGGTCGAGGCGAACCGGGAGGACAAAGGTGTTGTAGGAGAGCGGCCGTGCAGAGTGCGGCATTCGATCGCCCATCAGCCCGTGCTCGACGGGAACGCCCGCTTCTAAAATCCAATATTCGAGCGTGTCAATCAGCGGGTTGCCGATGTCGACATAGTACTTTTCCGACTGGTCTGTGGGGTTGGCCAATTGAAAGCGAATCCAGTATTGGGAGGCGCTTAAGTCGAAGTTGAGGATGTCTTTGGCCCCGGCCGTAAACAGGGCGCGCTCCTCGGCATTGGGAAAATCGGTCTTGGTTTTGAGTTCGAGTACTTCGACCGAACGCCCGATCAGCCGCGGCTTTTCGCCAGGGTTCACCACAATGGCCGGGCTCTGGGGAGCTGCATTGAGCAGAGGCTGGGCATAGAGGCTCTCTTTCGGGCTTAAAAACAGCCCGATGCCTACAATCAGTCCGAAGAGCCGGGTGGGTTTGCGCACACCGTAAAAATCGAAGATTTGGGGGTGTTTTGTTGGCTATTCCGATAAACCTTTGAACGGGAGGATGTTGGTGTTTATACGTGTTATTATTTTGATTGTGTTTATGTTATGAGCACCGAACTCAACGGAGTGTAGGACACAAGCAGACAAGGGGTCACGGGATTTTTCTGGGGATATCTGTTTTTTTCAATCATTCCAAGGTTCTGCATTTTGGCAGAATAAGGCTTATGATTATTTGATTAAACGAGGGTCTTCCAAAGTGTTTCTGGGACTTCGGGTCGAAGTCTTCCGGCTACGCCGATGAGCATTCAAAGTTGGCCTGCGCTGTTCATTCCCTCTCTACGACTCTGATGTGCACTCCGCTCCCGCGGTGGGCTTCTTTCTTTGCTGCTCCAAAGAAAGAAGGAAAGAAACGAGCTTTTTAGTCCGGCGTGGCGCTCTCTTGTCCACCCGCTAGCGCTTTGGCCGAGGTCGCGCCGCAAGGCTCACTGGCCGTTGCGGCTTGGTGCGACTCGGCGTCGCTGGCGGGTCCCGGAGTCGAGAGGCCTTAGACACCTTGATAGCTGGGCAACTCGTTGATCTCTATAGGTATAAAGTCATCTTGGAACTGTTTCTTCAAAGATCCCCATGAAATCAGCACAAGTCAATCTTTTAGAATTTCTTTAGGCAAGGTTGTTCCGATAGGCTCAATTGCGCATTTTTCGCAATCTCCCTAGAAATTTCCGCTGTCCCCAGACCCGCTAGGCTGCTGCGCAGGGGTGTACGGAGGGAGAACCGCGAATGACGCCAAGTAGGACGGCTGTACGATGGGTCTTGCGGGGTGGTGGGATATCTGACACCTCGAAGCCGACATAGGGCTCCATCTATACCTTGAACGAACCCACAAACGCAACATTAAATTTCCTGTACAATACCCCTGGTCCGGTTCAAATTCTGACATTCGTGAAGGCGGGAAAACGTGCACTCCATGAGCGGTGTATTGGTGGAGAGCGTTGAAGTGCTCAGAGAAGACTTCCTGGTATCGATGGATGGTCTGATGGGTGTGCCTGCTGGTGTGTATGTGATTGAACTAATCTCGTTAGAAGGCGAGGTGCTCTTTTCTCGTCAGGTGTTGAAACGTTAATAGCCACGGAATCGATTTGCATGACAGAGCGGCCACATAGACTGACTCGGAACATTGGACTCTTTTGTACAGTCCTAGTGAGTCTATGGGCCACTTTGGGCCATGCCCAACAGTACCCTTATGTGAACGACACCATTGGGAATGTTGCACCAATCGACGGTAACAGCCTGTGTTATGCCAATGGCGAGTTGTACATCGCGGGGAAAGACCTCTTTATCAGTGGACTCTATGAGTTTGCTAAGATCTCTTGGGACGGGACTATTTTGGATTCTTTCTCAGTGTATGTAGAGGAGAATGGTAACCTGAATAACCCGGCCGTGAACAGTCTAGTACACATGAATGGGAAGTTCTACTATGCTGTCACCGTTGCTCAGCCTGATTCATTTGAACAAACAAGAGTGGTTGTGCTCGAAATCAATGGCGACTTCAATGACACCATTGCAACGCATTCCTTTGCTTCGGACTCAACCCTGTGTGCCATACAACCTTGGAAGATGGTGGCGGACAGCGATTCTACTTTGTTGATGTGCGGCACATGCTATGTAGGAGCAGATACTGCGAATACCGGCCTTTACGATATATGGGTGGCTCGATTCGACACGAATTTGAATCTTCTTTGGGAAACGGTCATCGCCGATAGTGTGGTAAACCAGCCCTACGGAGACTATGGCACATCGATCCTTGTGGATGGGAACGGACATGTTGTTGTTGCGGGAAACACATACCGTCCTTTCGCAATTTTTTACTTCTCATCCCATGCAACAAGGCTAGACCAAGTCACCGGAGCGGTGAAATGGACCAGGACCTATCCTTTTCAGTTTGGAGGCTCGGGGATGTTTGTGGTCAGCGATAGCACAGGCGGCTACTCCTATGTCTCTCAGAACTGGACGAACTCCCCGGGTGTCAACGTAATCAACGTGGGCAGGCTGGACACAGCCACGGGTGATGTGCTGAGCCAGGCCGTACTGACAGACCCCGGTCGGCTACAAGCACCAAGGGACGTTCTGCGCTCTCGCGATGGCAGCATACTCATCGCGGGTATAGGATACTGGGGCGAACGCTATGGGTTCTTACTCCGAACGAATGAGATGGGCGATACGATTGCCTATAGAGAGTTGAGCTTGGAAGACACTGTAGGTATCCGTCAACACAACGTGGAGAGTCTGATCGAGCGGGAAGACGGGTCCATTGTGATTGGAGGATCCCACTTTGACCCCTTTAATGGCGGATGGAGGTACTGGCTGGTGGGGCTGGATCAGTACGGCTGCGATACCGCCGATTGCTCCATTGGTCTGGAGGAAGACCCCGGTTGGAGCAACGCGGGAAACAGCCCCATACGGCTCTATCCCAACCCCATCCACGACGGTGTGGTGCATCTGGACCTGAGCCAGGCCGAGGTCAACAGCCCCCTCGAATGGACCCTGATCGACCTCAAAGGTGCACGGCTCCAATCTGGAATCCTGCCCCGACCCCAAACCCTCGAAACCCTCCAACTCCCCCCCTGCGCCCCAGGATTCTACCTCCTCCACCTCACCGACGGCCGCAGGAGCATTCGTTTGAAGTGTTTGGTGGAGTGAAGGGCCTATTGACCCTAGGGTAGAAAAGGGGACCGTGGGATTTCTGGGGATTGAGGAGATCGTTTATAGTTTGGAGTTTGGAGTTTACAGTTCGCAGTTTACAGTTTGGAGTGGACAGCGGAAATTTCTGGGGACTGCCATTCGGTGGCCTCCATTTGGCCGAGACTTCAGGTTTTAGGGAAGAATTCAACACTTCGGATATCAACCAGGGGATCGAGCCCTGAGCGTCTAAGCTCAGTTGACCCCTAATTTGCACGCTGAAAATTCCCCTCATCGCTTCCCCATACTCCCCCCTCCTATTCATGAAGCCCGGCGCCGACTCCCACCAACCCGAAACCTTGTGGAACACCTTTGAATGGATCAATCGCCACCCAAGGGCCTCGAAAAAAGAAGAAGCCCTGCGCAAGGACATTGTGGAGCAATTGACCCAGGCGGGAATCGACCACCGCATCGACGCGGCGGGGAATATTATCGCGAGGAAACCCGGAAGTCCAGGCAAAGAACAACAGCCCCCGCTCGCGCTCCAGGCCCATTTGGACATGGTCCATCAAAAAAACAGCGACACCCCCTTTGATTTCGAAACCCAAGGCATACAGAGTTACCGAGACGGAGCTTGGCTGCGCGCTCGGGGCACCACCCTCGGAGCCGACAACGGACTGGGTTTGGCCATGATTCTGGCGGTCTTGCTCGACCCCAACGCCGTACACCCCCCGCTCGAAGCCCTGCTCACCGTAGACGAAGAAAGCGGAATGGGCGGAGCCAAAGGATTGGAAAGAAACGCGTTAAGCGCAAAGCGCCTACTCAATCTCGACACCGAAGAAGACGACGAAATCACCATCGGTTGCGCGGGTGGCATCGATACGACCCTCCGTGCCGAATTCCCGACTGAACGCATTCAAGATCAGGCCAATTTCGTCGCTTTCGAAGTTTCGATCTCGGGCTTGAGCGGCGGACACAGCGGCACCGACATCCACCTCGGACGCGGGAACGCCAACAAGCTGCTGTTTCGGTGTTTGAATGGCCTGTTGAACCGAGACATTGCCATTCGGTTGGTCTTATGGAACGGAGGCGGACTGCGGAATGCCATTCCGCGCGAGGCCAAAGCACAGATCGCAGTTGCTGCGGGCGACCACAGTCGCGTCCAAGCACTGTGGAACGAGGCCATCGAAGAGCTCAAAACCGAATACGCGCGCACCGACCCTGAATTCAAATCGGAAATCAAGACCGTCGAAGCCAACGGAACCGCGATGAACTCCATAAATATGGGGGACAGCGCGCGATGGATCCAAGCCGGACACGGCTGCCCCGACGGGATTGGGCGGATGAGCCCCGAGGTGGCCGGATTGGTCGAAACCTCGAGCAATTTGGCCTTCGTCTCAGTGGAAAACGGAAACTTTACGGCCAAGAGTCTGCAGCGGAGTGCGCTTCACGCGGCCAAAATCGCCATGGCCCAATCGGTGGCTGCCTCGTTTGAAAGCATCGGCGCCCGGGCCGAGTACAGCGGAGCCTATCCCGGTTGGACCCCTCGCCCCGAGGCGGAACTGGTGCGCCAAACCGCTGAAAAGCACGAGGTCTATTACGGACGCAAACCCAAGATCCTCGCCTGCCATGCCGGGCTCGAATGCGGGCTGATCGGCGAAAAGCACCCAGACATGGAGATGGTTTCGATCGGGCCCACCATCCGAAACGCCCACTCCCCGGACGAATGCGCGCACATTGAATCGGCCGAGCGCTTTCTCGGCTTTTTCCATCGGCTCCTTTCGGAGTTGTAGGCCTGACAGGATCTCTGTGCGACTCGATCGCAGCGCAGGCCGTCTTGGATAGAGCCTCTGTAGGAAGCAGTGCTTCATGGAAACGGCCATTAGTTTCATGCCCAAGACCTCAACGACTCTTTCCTGAACCGAAGTGTTTGGAAATGTCTCTGGTCCGGACGTTGGCCGATGGGTCCCTTTCATTTGAGGGGCGTGAAGGGAATTCGTGAACAGCGGTAATTTCTGGGAACTTCATGTGTGTGGGTTCAGAGTGAAAGTCCGGAAATTCCCAAACAAAGAGCACTTCGCAGGAAGACGAATGTTCATTGTCGGATTTGGCCGAGACTTCAAGTTTTAGGAACGAATTCAGCACCTCAGAAACCAACGAGGAGAACGAACTCTAGGCGCGAAAACTTCTCGACTTGGGGTCCTAGCGAAACCGAGCCACTTCAAGCCGCAACGGCCCTGTAGAACGGCGATAACCTGCTGTTCAGGCAAAGTGTACATCAAGAAAATTGAAGCTGTGATTGACTGGACCTCGGCCAAAGGCCGTCAATCAATAAGTTCCGCTTAAAAAAAGCTCGTTTCTTTCCTTCTTTCTTTGGAGCAGCAAAGAAAGAAGGCCCCCGCGGCAGCGGAGTGCACACTAGAGTCGTAGAGAGGGAATGAACAGCGCAGGCGAACTTTGAATGCCTATCGGCGTAGCCGGAAGACAGCGACCCGAAGACCCAGAAAAACCACGTAGGCCGTCGTTCAATCGTTTTATGTAAGGCTTTATTCTTCTAAAAAACTGAACCTTGAATTGACTGAAAGACTATCTCTCCACACAAATATCCCTTAACACAGTACACGACATATTTCGTAGCGTTAAGTTGACATCTTTTTCTTGTCGTTTTCAACGCGATTTTCGAACTTTGCTGCGGCGGTGGGGGCGGGATTGTGAGGGCCCACCCAGTCGGGAAAAAACGGGACCCGTGCAAATTTTAGAATATAAGAATTTTCTTATTTTTCAACAACACCCTACGCATTGCGAAGTTTCATCGTGTCCCATTCGAGATTTCACTGAGTCCGACCGCTGTTTCGATAAAACGCCAGCGCATCGCCTCCCAGCCTGCGTTGCGATCCGTCCAAAAAGACGAAAAGTCAACACCCCGCGTTCGTAACTCCCAAAGGGCTTTGGCCAAACCACTCCGAGGCCCGGCTAATTTTACCCCCGTTTTGACCCCGTATCGCATCACATCGGCCCTAGGGCTGTTCCTCCTTTCCATCTGCGCTGTTCCGGAAAAACTGGGAGCCCAGGAGACCGCGCACTGGCGGGCTTTGCCGCATATGGGCCACGAACTCTTCGAATGGGAGTTATACCCCAACGCCCAACACAATCTGTTGCGCGATGCCCGGGGCGAGGCTCTCGAAAGTGAATCAGACCGTCAGCGGTCCGCGTTTCGGGCTGTGGTTTCGGCCCTCGAACTGCTCAATCCCGATGCGGAAGCCATGGCGCTCGACTTTGAGCGCGACTATGCCGAAAGTGGCTTGGCGCTCGACCTAAGACTCAGGGTAGCCGATCACTTTTTCAAATTGCGTCGGTACGACAAATCGAGACAATGGTATCAAGGCGTCGACCGCCGATTGATCAGCGGGACCCAAAAGGACGAAATCGACTTTAAGATTGCCTACAGCCATTTTATGAACGAAGACGCGGCTTCGGCCCGTCCCTTGTTCGAAAAAGTCTCTGTGGGCACCTCAGAATACGCGGGATCGGCCGCCTATTACTTGGCCTATCTCGATTATACCGAAGGCCAATACGCCAAAGCCGGCGCTGCCTTTGAGCGCATGAAGTCCGACCCTCAGTTCGGCGCAGTGGTCCCCTACTACCTCGCCCAGATCTACTACAAAACCGGGCGCTACGACGAACTGATGCAGACGGGCAACAGCCTGCTCGAACGCCCCGACGCGGTCCGCGCCTCCGAAATTGAGCGCCTATTGGCCGATGCCTACTACCGCAAAGAGAACTATGTAGAAGCCGCGGTGCACCTCGAGCGGTTTATCGAAAAGGGCGGAAAACCCCTCGAAAACGATCGTTTTCAACTCGGCTATTCGTATTACAAAAGCCAGCGCTATGGCGAGGCCCGAGAGCACTTCAACAAAATTGCGGGGGGCAACGGTCCGCTCCAACAGCAAGCCTGGTATCATCTGGGCGATTGTTACCTCAAACTCGGCACCAAAAACGAAGCGCTGAATGCGTTCAAAGCCTCGGCTGCCCTCGATCAAAGCCCCGAACTCCAAAAGCGTTCGGCTTATTTGGCGGCCAAATTGGGCTACGAACTGTCCGACCCCATCGACGACCCCGTGGCTCGAATTCAAGACTACCTGAAAAAGTATCCCGATCCCACCACCGACCGAGAACTCAACGGACTGCTCGCCGATTTGTACCTCAATCGCCGCGACTATCTCAAAGCCATGGAGGCGCTCGAAAAGGCCGGAAGCGACAGCCCCGAGCTCAAAGCCGCCTATCAGCAAGTCGCTTTTTACCGGGCTGTGGAACTCTTCAACGCTCAAGAATTCCCCAAGGCCATCGAGACTTTTGGAAAGAGTCAACAACAGCCTGCCAAGCCCCTACTCACGGCACTGGCCTATTACTGGATGGCCGAGGCGCGGTTTAAGATGGGTCAATATGCCGATGCCGTGTCGGACTACGAGCGCTTTCGGGCGCATCCGGGGGCAGCTTCGAGTTCAGAATATGTGCGTTCCGAATACGACCTCGCTTTTGCGCGCTTTAAACGCAAAGACTACGCAGCGGCTGGAGTGGGGTTTCGCGCCTATGCCGATCGAAAAACCGGAAGTACAGCCCTCAAGGCCGATGCGCGATTGCGGGCCGGTGATTGCCACTATATGCAAGGAGAATTTGCAAGCGCCTTAGGACAATACCAAAAGGCCACGGAATCCGGTGGGCGAGATGTCGACTACGCACTGTTGCAACTCGCCAATTGTCAAGGGCTTACGGGCAAAACCGACGACAAAATCCGCACCCTGCACCGGTTGTCGACCGAGTTCCCCCAGAGTCGATTTGCCGCCGAAGCCCAATACGAACGCGGCGCCAGCTATTTGACCACCGATCGCCCCGCCGAAGCCCTCGCGGCCTTTGAACAGTTCGAACGCAATTATCCAGCCCATCCGCTCTACCGTTCGGCCATGCTCAACCGGGCCGTGGCCCTGCGGAATCTGGGCAAGACCGATCAGGCGTTGGGGGTGGCCAAAAAATTGGTTTCGGAAGCGCCTTCGACCCAGGAAGCCCGCGAAGCCATCTCGTTGGTGCGCCGTATGTACAGCGATTTGGGCGAGGTCGATGCCTATGTGGATTGGGTGGGCAAACTCAATATGCCCGATATGGCCGAATCGGCTCTCGACAGCACGCTCTACAATGGAGCCTACGATCGCTATGCCTCGGGAGACGATGCCGCGGCGCTCCGTCAATTCGATGCCTACCGAAACCGCTTTCCGCAGGGGCTGTTTTTGCGCAATGCGCTCCGCTTTTCGGCCGAAGTGCGCGAGCGCCAAAAGTTGAGTACCGATGCCGAACGCGATTGGAAAGCCTTGTACGATTTGGGTCCGGGTGCGTCCTACGACCACGCTTGTTTTGCCCTCGGTGTCGCGGCCTACAAATCGGGAAAAAACACCGACGCCCGGCGCTATTTCGAAGCCTTGCGTACCACTTCCAATTTTGGTCTGATCCGCGACAGTCGAGCCTTTGTGCTGCGGATGGAAGCGGCCGAAAGCCCCGAGACCGCGGTGGTGTTGGCGGGCGAAATCCTCGCCGACGAGCGCTCCAAACCCGAAGACCGAACCGAAGCCCGCTTGGTGAGGGCGCGCAGTCTCGATGCGCTCGGACAAACCGAAGCCGCCGCCGAAGACTACCGCGTCTTGTACGCCGAACCCAAGGGCGCCTCGGCCGCCGAAGCGGGAATCCGTCTCGCCCAAGGCATGCTCAAATCGGGCGATGCAGCCAAATCGGTCGAGCAGGTCTACGAAACCTTGAGCCGGCATCCGGCCTATCCCGAATGGAAAGAAGAAGGGTTTTTTGTCCTCATCGACGCCTTTTTTACGCTCAACGATTTGTTTCAGGCCGAATACCTGATCGACCATCTCGAAAAAAACGCCTCGGGTCCCGAAGTGGCCCAGCGCGCCGCAGCAGCCCGACTTAAGCTCAAAGCACTGCAAACGCCCCCAGTCTCGGCCGAAAGCACCTCTGATCCCGAAGGAGAACGGGACTTGGACGACGATACCAACGAGGTAGACGAAGAAACCGAAACCCCGGCAGAAACCGAAGCGCCCTGATGAAGTACCGCAGGCAGCCCATCGACCCTATGGAATTCGTTCAAAGCGTGACGGATCAATCCATTCTGAGCGGATTTTTCGGTCGGAAACACACAGCCTGGACTGTCTCGACACTCTATGTCCTTCTGGGCTTGGGGGGACTCGGCACTACCCCAGTGGCACATGCCCAAACCAACGGGTTGGGTGGAGTCGAATTGAGCGTGGTCGAGCGCTACAAAGGCCGCATTGCCGAAGCGTCCAAACTGTCCGAGCAGCCCAATACGTTCGATACCCTCGTGCAAACCCGGCCCCAACAATATCGGGTGCCCACGGTGCCCCTGCAGTTTGAGCTCGACCCTCCCCCGCTTAAGCCGCTGCTCGTTAGCAAAGTACAAGTTCCCAAGCTCCCCAACTACCACCTCGATCTGGGAGCGGGCAACAACGGGCTGTTCCTAACCCACCTTACGGCCGCTTCGGGGCGTTCTTCCAAACAACAATGGGGGGCAGAGTTCGACCATCGGTCCTATAGCGGTGGCGTGCCCGACAATGCCTTCGACGATCAAAACCGCAGCCAGACCCGTCTTCAAGGACACCTCAAGAAATTTACGCGCAGTTCGGTTTGGTCCGGTTCCGCGGCCTACGATCGGCAAGGATTTCGGTATTATGGTTTCCCAGAAGCGCTTATAGCCCCAGACAGCACCGGATTTCCCGAAGAAGCCGAGCGCCAGATCGTGCACCGCGTCGAACTCGGAGCGGGCTGGTCTCGGCTCAATCCCCAACCGCAAAAAGACCAATTCGATCGTTCGACCCTCGATTATGGGTATTTGAGCGATCGGTTTGGCAACCGTGAAAACCGGCTTGCGTGGGAAGGTGGAGGCCATTTCGATTTGGCGGGTCAGCGACTTGACCTCGACGGAACTTTCGACTTTTTCCGGACCGATTTCGATTCGGTGGGGCAGCAAAGCCGGTCCTTTGCCCAATTTGGCCTCAAGCCCACCCTCGTCGACCAATGGGGCGAACTCAAATTCAGTTTGGGTATCGATGTGGGCTACAATGCCACCACTTTTAATCTGAGTGGTACCGATCGCGGTGGATTCTATCTCCTGCCCAACTTCAAAGCCGATTATACGCTGGTTCCGGGCTATTTGAGCGCCTTTGCCGACTGGACCGGCTCCATCGACAATCTGTCGTACCACGAACTCAACCGCCGATTCGACTTTCTCTATCCCACCTTTGATCAAGAGACCACCCGACAGTCTCAAATCCGGCTCGGGTTGCGCGGTCGGATTACGCACCGCTGGGTGTACGAAGTCTCGGGGCACTTTGCCGACGCCCGCAAACAAGCGCTGTTGTATCGGGATCCGCTTTTTTCAGGTCCCCAGGGATCGGGGTTTGGGCTTTTGTATGATGCCGTTTCCCGCTTGGGATTCGAAGGCAGTATGGGGTATGAGACGCCGGAGCTCTCCTTTCGAGCGGTGCTCAACTACGACGCCTACGAAACCGATCGATACGATGCCGCCTATCACCTCCCTGCCCTGAGGCTTTCAGTCGATGCGGATTATGAAGTCCATCCCAAGATTCGCTTAGAGGCTTCGATGCGCGTGGTGGGCTCCCGTTTGGCCTACGAAGAAGGCACCGCAGGTCTCCTCGACCGCACTCTGGACCCCTTTGTCGATCTCGGGCTCGGAGGGCTCTATCACTACAACGAAGCCCTTTCGGCCCGTTTGCGGTTCGACAATGGGCTGTTCCAGTCCTACGATTTGACCTATGGTTATGGGGCACAGCGTTTTATGGCCAGTCTGACGCTCGGTTATCGATTCTGAGCACCTCGGTGGCTCAAGGGCTTCCTTTCCCGGGGCCGTTTTTGTTCAAAACCTGTGATTTTCTCGGTGTTTTCCATGGTTTAAGCCCAGGTAAACCCCGTGCGAATTCCGTACCTTCGAAGCGGTTTTCTGCCCAGCAGAGCGGAAGACTTCGCGGATTCGGAAGGATTGTGCGCTGAGAATATGTCGAATACACCTAGAGCTTTGGGCCTAAGCGCCTTAGCTCCTTCAAACGAAAAAAACCTCCATGGCTGAACACAGCGACTCGGCTGCCCAAAACGGCGCAGCAAAGGAATATCGCGCCGACAGCATCCAAGTACTCGAAGGGCTCGAAGCCGTGCGCAAGCGGCCCGCCATGTACATTGGCGACATTGGTCAAAAAGGACTGCATCACCTCGTCTACGAAGTTGTCGACAACTCGATTGACGAAGCCCTAGCCGGATACTGCAGCAACATCTTGGTCACCATCCACGAAGGGGAACGCATCACGGTGCAAGACGACGGTCGGGGGATTCCCACCGACATCCACCAAAAGGAACAGCGCTCGGCCTTGGAGGTCGTGATGACCGTGCTCCATGCCGGGGGCAAATTCGACAAGGACAGCTATAAAGTATCGGGCGGTCTCCACGGGGTGGGCGTGAGTTGCGTCAACGCGCTCAGCGACCATTTGCACGTCCACGTACACCGCAATGGGGTGCACTACGAACAGGAATACAGCAAAGGCGCCCCCCAGTATTCGGTCCGCGAAGTCGGAGCCACCGACATCCGGGGCACCATCGTGCATTTCCACCCCGACCCGACCATTTTTACCGAAGTGGTGTTTGTGACGAGCATTCTCGAGTCTCGTCTGCGCGAACTGGCCTTTTTGAACAAAGGCATCCGCATTGTCCTCGTCGACGAGCGCACCATCGACGCCGAAGGGGCTTTCTACCGGCACGAGTTTTACAGTCAGGGCGGTCTGGCCGAATTCGTCGAATTCATTGACCAAACGCGGGTTTCGCTCCTGCAAAAGGTCATGCATATGGAAGGCGAGCGCTCGGGCATTCCCGTCGAAGTGGCCATGACCTACAACGACAGCTATAACGAGAACATTCACAGCTACGTCAACAACATCAACACCCACGAAGGGGGCACCCACCTCGCAGGCTTCCGTCGGGCTTTGACGCGGACTTTGAAGAAATACGCCGACGACAGTGGATTGCTGGCCAAAGAGAAAATCGAGGTTTCGGGCGACGACTTTCGCGAAGGCCTCACCGCGGTGATCAGCGTTAAGGTAATGGAGCCCCAATTCGAAGGGCAAACCAAAACCAAGTTGGGCAACAACGAAGTGGCCGGTGCCGTCGATCAGTTGGTCGGCGAAATGCTGGCGTACTATCTCGAAGAGAATCCCGCCGAAGCCAAGGCGATTGTGCAAAAAGTCCTGCTTGCCGCCCGCGCTCGGATCGCCGCCAAAAAGGCCCGGGAAATGGTGCAGCGCAAAAACGTCCTTCAGGGGTCGGGACTGCCCGGAAAACTCAGCGACTGCTCCGAAACCGATCCGGCCATCTGCGAAATTTTCCTCGTCGAGGGCGATTCGGCTGGTGGAACCGCCAAACAAGGACGCGATCGGAAGTTTCAGGCCATTCTCCCGCTGCGGGGTAAAATCCTGAACGTCGAAAAGGCCATGCACCACAAGGTCTTCGAAAACGAAGAAATCAAGAATATGTACACCGCCCTCGGTGTGACCATCGGGACCGAAGACGATAGCAAAGCGCTCAATACCACAAAACTGCGCTATCACAAAGTCGTAATTATGTGCGACGCCGACGTAGACGGCAGCCATATTTCGACCTTGATTTTGACCTTCTTCTTCCGCTATATGAAGGAGCTCATCGAGGCGGGGCACGTCTTTATTGCCCAACCGCCGCTGTATTTGGTCAAAAAAGGGAGCAAACAGGCTTATGCCTACAATGAAGCCCAACGAGACCGCCTTGTGCTCGAACTCGGAGGCGAAAAAGAAACGGGGGTCGGCATTCAGCGCTACAAAGGTTTGGGCGAAATGAACGCCGAACAGTTGTGGGAAACCACGATGAACCCCGATTTCCGCACCCTGCGCCAAGTGAGCATCGACAGCGCCGCCGAAGCCGACCGGGTGTTTTCGATGTTGATGGGCGACGATGTCCCCCCTCGTCGGGAGTTCATCGAAAAGAACGCCAAATACGCCCGAATCGACGCGTAAATTCTGCGCCTCAAGGGAAGGGAAATTCCGCCAAAAATGCGCTTTCTTTAGCGCACCAATCGGAAGTCTATGAAACGAACCCCTCTCGGGCTGTATCTCCTTTTGTGGGGTGCATGCCTTGGGCTGGCCACCGGCCTGCTCTCTGCCCAAGAATCGAATAAACAACTCGATCCCCGCGCCCTGCAAATCCTCGACGGCATGGCCGATCGCATCGGGCAAATGGGTTCGTGCCGATTTGTGGTCGATGTAGCCCTCGACACCGTCGATCCCGAATTCGGACCGGTGCGCTATTTCAACCATCACGAAGTGGCCTATTCGGGACCCGAGCGTTTCTCGGTGCTTTCGAATGGGCAAAACGGACACAACGGTTTTTGGTACAACGGACTCGACCTGGCCTATTACGACTTCGACAAAGAACTCTACGGTCTCATTCCCGTTCCCGAAGGCAGTTCGATCGAAGCCATAGAAAGTGCCCATCAGCGCTATGGAATCGACTTTCCGGCGGCCGATTTTCTGTTTCCCACCTTTACCGACGACCTGATCGCGGCCCACGATCGCGTTGCCTATCTGGGGGTAGCGGTTTTGGGCAACCGGCGTTGCCACCACATCGTGGCCAAGGGAAAAGACCGCAATGTCCAATTGTGGATTGAAGAAACCGGCTCCATGTTTCCCGTCAGAATGGTCATTTTCGAGCGCAAAAAGAACCGTTGGGAAGCCTATTCGGCGGCTTTTGGTCAGTGGGAAGTCAATCCATCCTTGCCGGCGGCGTTGTTTGACTTCCCCGCTCCGTTCGGCGCACGTCCCTTGCGCATCCTCTCCAAAAACTGAAGCCGATGAAGCCTTTCGCACCCTATACCCTTGTGATGCAATTCCGTTTGGGCATCCTTGCCTTGGCGACTCTGTCTTTGTTGACGGTCGCCGAATTGAAGGCACAGCGCATGCCGCATGCCCCTGCTGCGCGACCTGCGGCCCGGCCCTCTGGGGGATCGATCAATGGTGGGGCCCGGCCCTCGCCCTCTCGGCCCGCCGCTCAACCAGCTCGTTCACAGCAACCTGCGGCCAAACCCACCCCTTCTCAACGCCCCTCGAGTCGACCCAGCACCCCCGATATGGGATCCAACGGTTCGACCCGCGATGTACAAAAACCCAAGAGCAAACCCAGCACAAAAGACAGTGGCAATTTGGGTACCGTAGAACGCCCCGGGAGCGGAAATTCGAGCAACAAGCCCGGCAGTAAACCCGGTCAAGGGGGTTCGGGCAACCGACCGGGCGGGGGCGGTAACAACATCAACATCGACAACAGCACCAATATCAATATCAGCGGAAACAACGTGGTTCGGCATCCACCGAGCTACTATCACCGCCCTCCCTACTACTACGGCGGTTTCCACTTTTACTGCGGCAATCCCTACTACTACCACCCCTATCATCCCTACTACTACGGCCCCGCTTGGCATCCCTGGGGGTTCTTTATCACCGCCATGGCCGTAACCGCTGTGGCCGTCTCGGTGCAAAACACTACTTATCACTACGATCAAGGGGTCTGGTATCAACCGAGCAATGGAGGCTATGTCGTGGTCCAAGCGCCTGTGGGCGGCACCGTGACCCAAATCCCGACGGGTTCTCAGCCGATCGTGGTCAACAATGTCACGAACTACTACTACGGTGGCACGTACTACGAAAAAGGCGCCGAAGGATACACGGTTGTCCCCCCTCAAGCGGGGAGCGTGGTCGAGAATTTGCCCGAAGGGGGCGAAGAAGTCAAGGTGGGCGACCAAACCTATGTCAAGGTAGGTGAGGTGTATTATTCTCCCGTTCAAGTAGATGGAAAGGAAATGTACGAAGTGGTGCAAATCGAAGAGGCCCCTGCCGAATGAGTTCAAAGGGGTCTCAACCCTCGATGGATCCGTCTAGACCGGGACTCAAGGCGGTGTTTTGGACAGGAGTGGTGGCCGTGAGCCCGCTCTTGGTCATGGTTTATGTGCTGATTCAAGCCCTGCGCGCTGTGGGCGCAGCGATCAGTCCTTTGGCGGAACGACTGGGCGTAATGCGCCTTATCGGAGAAATAGGGCTATTTTCCTTGATGGTGGCTGCATTGCTGCTCCTGTTTCTGTTGGGTGGATGGTTCGTATTGCGCAATGGACAGGGCCGATTGATGACGGCCGCCGAGCGTCTGGCGCTTAAAGTAGTGCCGGGATTGGCCGAGCTGAAAAAGCGGAAGGAACAGATTGTGGCGCATTCCCATGTACTTCCCAATCGAATTCCCGGTCTGATTGGGATTCACAACCAATGGCGCCCGGGTTGGAGGGTGGCCGACAACGACACATGGGTGGTGGTCGCTTTTCCTACGGCTTCCGAGGTCGACCCATATTCCATTGAAGTCCATCCCAAGGAAGCGGTCCAATTTAAACCTGTGGAAAACAAAGCGTTTGAAGCGGCTCTAGAAGGCTTGGGCGATGCTTGGCTTCGGTGGATGTAGCCCGTAGACACGATTTCGGGCTCCCTCTGCGTTCTCTGTGCAATGACGGCCACTGCTCCATCCTCGTCTTCGCATGCCATTCCGAGTGCACTTTGGGCGTTGGGCTATACCGCCGTTCTGTTTTCGCTGGATGAAGGCTACAACGACCTTCGGTGGATGGTATCCGTCGGGAATTGGCTGATGTTCGGAGTCTATGCCCTGCCCCTGTTTGCGGGACTCTACGCACTGTTTCCTCGACTTCAGTCTTTGCCTGGGCTATGGCGCCGCGCCATTCTTCCCTTGGTGTCTTGTTCCTTGCTCTTTTGGAGCATGGCCGCTGCGATGATCTGGCTGGGCTCGGCCTGAGAATGTCCGGTGCCTTGGATTGGTTTTCTTAAGCTTTGCGCACAAATTCAGATTTGAGGGCCATGGCACCAAACCCGTCAATTTTGCAATCGATGTTGTGGTCGCCTTCGACCAATCGGATGTTTTTGACCTTGGTTCCGGCTTTAATGGGTCCCGAGGCGCCTTTGACCGGTAGGTTCTTTAATACAATCACGCTGTCGCCGTTGGCCAAAACCTGTCCGTTGGCGTCCAAAACCGAGAGCGCGCCTTCGGTCGAAACTTCCGAAGGATTCCACTCAAAACGGCATTCAGGGCAGGTATAGAGGTCGTCTCGCACGGCATAGCCATAGGGCGATTCGCATTCGGGACAGGGCTTCATTTCGTCGTTCATTCCGGCAGATTTACGCCCTCCGAAGGTACATTCACCTTCGTTTTTTGAAAGGTTCTAAGGGCAAATTCACTGGAATCAGTATAAACTACGGTTGGGCAAAGGAGGCAGGGTTGAAAACCGTAACTTTAGTCTATCGATCCTTACTCCTTGAATCCCACCGATTTTAATACAGGCAGCATTCGACAATCGATCCGCTTCGACGCGCGACCCTTGGCGGTATGGACGTTGTTCACTACGGCTTCTGGGCAAAGACAAATTACCGGGGCACCTTGTCTGTGGGAAGAAGCAGTGGGAGGGGTTTTTGAATTATTTGATGGCTATTGCACGGGACGAACCCTCGAGCGCCAACCCCCAGTTCTCTTGGTGCAAGAATGGATTTTTGCCGAAGAACACTGGCCCGAGGGACATACCTCTCCTTGTCGATTTGAGTTTGTAGAAGAGATTGGTCTGGGATCGGTCTATTGCCGAATTGAGTTTACCCAACGGGGGGTTCCCGAACCGCATTTGGAGGCCTTGAGCCGGGGATGGGATCGGTATTACTGGACCCCAATGCGCACGTTGTTGGGGGGGTAACGGTTGTATACCCGCGAAAATTATAGACTTGTGGAGTGGGAGGGTGACTAAACCTGCGCCTCATTTTGGGCCTTCGGGCCAAATGCCCTCTGTGGCCAGATTGCCTCGCGCTTTCAGCGCTCGGCGATCTGGAGTGGGGGGGGACTAAACCTGCGCCTCATTTTGGGCCTTCGGCCCAAAATTCAAGGCCCTCTGCGCTTCTCAATGCAAGCAAGCTTGCTATCGAATCGCGAGAGGGCCTTGATTGGAGCTGCGCTCCAAGAGGCGGCGCAGTGTTTGTCGGGGTGGCCAGATTCGAACTGACGGCCTCCTGCTCCCAAAGCAGGCGCGATACCGGGCTACGCTACACCCCGCCGAGCAAAAACAAACCCCGCCACGGGAGC
>Ga0247832_1003162_pt1 | contig 23188 bp, 24 predicted proteins | sample LaCruzMarch2015__10_FD_192407 | JGI IMG/M metagenome (GOLD analysis project Ga0247832, IMG submission 192407) | Freshwater microbial communities from meromictic Lake La Cruz, Castile-La Mancha, Spain - LaCruzMarch2015_4m | ecosystem: Environmental > Aquatic > Freshwater > Lake | place: Spain... | reverse complement strand
ATGCCCGCAAGTCCTGCCAAGCCGGTGCCGCGCAGGATGCGCATGAGCACGGTCTCGGCCTGGTCTTCAGCGTGATGGGCAAGGAAGATGCGCGGGCAGCGATGTTTCCGCGCCATGGCGGCGAAGACTTCATGCCGCACGATACGCGCGCAGGTTTCGATGGATTGCTTGTCGGTCTTAGCCCGCTTGGCGACATCGACAGCGCTGTTTTCAAAAGGATAGCCAAGCCGTGTGGCGAGCTTCTTCACGAAGGCCGCGTCTTGCGTGGAGGCCTTGCCGCGCAGCTTGTGATTCACATGGCAGACGATCAGCTTCTGAAAGCCATGGGCGTGCAGGGCATGAAGCAAGGCCACGGAGTCGCGGCCGCCCGATACGCCGATGAGGTAGCGCTGGTTAGGCGGGCTAGAGTCGAGGGAGAGTTGCATGGATTACCCGATGCGCTCCGCGTGGAAGTAAGGCTGAAGCACCTCAGGAATCGCGATGCTGCCATCGGCCTGTTGATACGTTTCCACCAAGGCGACGAATAGGCGAGCGAGCGCAGTGCCACTCCCGTTCAAGGTGTGAACGAACTGCGTTTTGCCGTTCTCGTCCTTGTAGCGCAGTCTCATGCGGCGGGCTTGGAAGTCGCCGAAGCTTGAGCAGCTCGATACCTCCAGATATGAACCCTGGCCGGGGGCCCAGACCTCGATGTCATACGTCTTGGCGCTGCCGAAGCCGATGTCGCCGGTGCACAGCTCGATCACCCGGTAGTGCAGACCCAGCAGTTGCAGGACTTTCTCCGCGTTGGCGGTCAGCGATTCCAGTTCTGCCATGCTTGTCTCTGGCGTGGTGATCTTGACCAATTCCACCTTATCGAACTGATGCATGCGAATCAGGCCGCGCGTGCCGAGCCCTGCGCTGCCAGCCTCGCGGCGGAAGCAGGGCGTGTAGGCGGCGTAGTTGATCGGCAGCTTGTCGAGCGGCAGGATTTCTTCGCGATGCAGATTGGTCACCGGCACCTCGGCGGTGGGGATCAAATACAGGTCATCAATCTCACAGTGATACAGTTGATCGCCAAACTTCGGCAGCTGGCCCGTGCCTTCCAGACACTCGGCTTTTACGAGGAGCGGGGGAGCGATCTCCGTGTAGTCGTGCTGCGTGGTGTGCAGGTCGAGCAGGAAGCTGATGAGCGCGCGCTCTAGCTTGGCCCCTGGGCCGCGATACACGGCGAAGGCGGGGCCGGTGATCTTGGTGCCAGCTTCAAAGTCGATCATTCCCAGCGCTGCTCCGATGACCGTGTGGTCCTTGGGCTGGAAGGCAAACTCTGGCTTGCTGCCCCAGGTGCGCACTTCGGGATTGTCCTCGGCGCTGCTGCCCACGGGGCAGGCTTCGTGCGGCAGGTTGGGCAGTCCCAGCATCAGCTCACGCTGTTTGGCATCGGCGGCTTCGGCTTCCTTGCTGATCTCGTCGATACGGGCTCCAATGCCGCGCACCTGGGCTTCGATGGCGCTGGTGTCCTCGCCTTTTTTCTTGGCGATGCCGATGTCTTTGCTGGTGCGGTTGCGATCGTTTTGCAGCGTCTGCTTTTCGGTCTCCGCACGGCGGCGCTGCTCGTCGATGGCGAGGATGTCATCCACGACGGCAGAGTAATCGGCACCGCGCTGGTTGAGGCGTTGCTTTACAGTGTCGGCGCTGTCGCGGATGATTTTGATGTCGAGCATAAGGGTGTGCAGAATAGCGGTGGTTGCGGGTTTGCCAAAAACAAAAAAGGACGAGCGATGGCTCAATTGCCATACAAAAACGGCGCAGAGCCGAAGCTCTGCGCCGCTGGGCAGAGGACCGTGAGGTCCTGTTCAATTAGAAGTTGTAGCGAATGCCCACGCCCAGTTGCTGGTCGTCTTCGGAGAAGGAACCGCGGACGGTCAGGTCAACTGCGTCGGTCAGGCCATAGACCAAGCCAGCGCTGCCGCTGCTCACGTCGCTGTCATCCAGGTGGGTGAAGCCGTAGAACAGGCCCAGTTCCAGCTTTGAGGCCAGACGGATGCGGAAACCAGCGGAGGCGTCGAAGCCCCACTCGTCAGCACTGCCGAAGCCATCGACGTCCACTTCGCTGCGCAGAGCGGCGCCGGTGACAACGAAGTCAACGGTGCTGCAGACTGGCACATAAACGCCAGCGCCCAGTTCAAGGCTGCTCTCGTCATAGTCGGCACCGAACTCGTTGCCAAAAGCCTGGCCCCATTCAGCGAACAGGAAGACGTTGTTGGCAGGCGAGAAGCTCAGGTGGGCATAGTAGCCGTCCAGGTCATCGATCTGGTCGGGGAACACGTGAACCCAGCCGGCTTCGACGAAGTCGTAGGAGAAGGCTTCAGCGACGGGAGCAGGAGCAGCGGGGACTTTGGCGGAGGGAGCGCCAGCATTGGCAGCGAGCGCGAGCACGCTGAATGCAGCGGTGAGGAGGGTAGTCTTCATGAGGTATGGTTGTATTGTGTTGGTAAACCCGACAGGTCTTGGGTGAGGCCCGTCGAGTTAGTGAAATGCAACACAGAGCCCCCACGGTAGGCAAGTATTTTTTCTGTCGCTAAGAGTTGCGCCTTCAACCTGAAGGTCGTTGGATACCTTTGTGATTTACTTGGATGCCAACGCGACTGCGCCTGTTGATCCACTCGTGGTGGCAGCCATGCTCCCTTATTTTGAAGCTCACTTCGCCAATGCGTCGTCGAGCTATCGAGCGGGCCGCGTGGCCCATGTGGCGGGGGAGCGTGGGCGCACGCAGGTCGCTGCTTTGCTGAATGCGGAGCCCAGTGAGATCATCTTCACCAGCGGTGGCACGGAGTCGAGCAATGCGGCTATTGAGTCCGCGAAAAGGCTGTGGCCGCAACGCAATCAATTGGTTGTCGGGGCCACGGAACATCCTGCTGTGTGGGAGCCTGCACAACGCTGGCAAGCGCAGGGCGGACGAGTGAGCGTGGTGCCCGTGGGACAGGATGGAAGCATCGTCCTTGATGCCTTGCGTTCCGCCCTTGGGCCTGACACTGCACTGGTCTCGATCATGTGGGCAAACAATGAAACCGGAGTGCTCGCGCCGATGGCCGAGATTGTCGAGATCGCTCACGCTGCAGGCGCACTGGTGCACACCGACGCGGTGCAAGCGGTGGGTAAGGTGCCTGTCGATCTACGTGTGGTGCCGGTCGACTTTCTCTCGCTCAGTGCACACAAGATCCATGGTCCCAAAGGCATGGGTGCGTTGTATGCCAGCCGTCGGGTGCGCTTTGAGCCACTGCTGCTCGGTGGAGGTCAGGAAGGTGGGCGGCGCAGTGGCACAGAGAATGTGCCCGGCATTGTCGGTCTGGGCATGGCGGCCGAGCTGATGGAGCCGCTGCATCAGGCGTTTGTGCGCGAGCTGCGCGATGCCTTTGAGCGGCGCGTGATCGTGGCCACGGGTGCGATGATGAATGGTGATCCGCAGCAGCGACTCGGCAATACTTGCAGCCTTTGCTTCACAGGGCTCGACGCGGCAGGTCTTTTGATTCTGCTCGATGAGAAAGGCGTCTGCTGCTCCGCAGGCTCGGCTTGTCACACCGCGAGTTTGCATCCTTCTCAAGTGCTCGAAGCGATGGGCTTCGCTGCTGCTCACGCTGCGAGCACGCTGCGGTTTTCCTTTTCACGGTTCAATACCATCCCCGAGGTGCTGCAAGCCGCTGACTTGGTGATCGAGGCGGTGGCCAAGCTGCATGACCTGAGCGCGGGCGGACCGGTGAGGGTCAACTGACAGCCTGCGCTGCCACAGAGGGCAGCATCATGGCGTCCCGCATTCCGTGCAGGATCTTCTTGTCAGCGGGACAGACCGTTGCGAGCACGCCGCCGAGCTGAGTGTCGTCGCTGCCCCAAGGAATGAAGTAATAAGGACACAGGCGTACACGCGACTGCATCATCACGCTAAGGCCAGACTTTTCGTCCCACATCGGGTGCGGCATCACTCGCCCAGCGTGGAAGCGCTGCAGCAAGTAGGGGTTCGTGGGGAAGCTGGCCAGGGCTTCATCCAAAGCCGCAGCCCAGTCCGACTGCGGTAGATCGTGACCGATGGACACGCCACGGGAGCCCCAGCCCTTTTCGGAGAAGCCGCTGATCTTCAGCACCAGCTCACGGGCTCGATTGCCAAAGCGTTTCATCTCGTCCCAGGCATGAATGCCCAACCCTGGAAGCTCGGCGTGCGGCGGCAGTGGCGCTGGGTCCACCACCCAGCCTTGGGGGATGCAGCGCTGAAGAAGTGCTAAGTGCTCAGTGCTCAATGACGAGTGCCAGTAGTCTCGGAGTTGCGGCGACCAGAACAGGGCGAGCCAAAGCTTTTCCTCCAGGTAAGCCTTGAGCGGTGGGGTGAAGGCGACGCTGCCATCCTTCGCTAGGCGCAGCCACTCGCGCGAGTGCTCCACGTGGTCGAGGTCCCAAAGCTCGAAGAAGCGGTAGAAGGGGGATTCCTGATTATTGATTCCTGATTCCTGATTTGATGAAGCCGGGCTTGAATCAGGAATCAGGAATCGTGAATCCTGAATCTCCCAAGTGCGCAGCACGCGGCGGTTCAGGTGCTTGGCCAGCCAGTGCATCTCGGGCTCGTAGTCGGCGGACTCGCGCGAGACAAGGATGTCCTCCTTGGGGAAGGCGGCGGCGAAGCCGTCGATCATGCCGTTGGCTCCGCCTAGAACGTCCTCGCCGAGTGCGGCATAGGTTTGGTTCAACCAGCCCGTCAGGCCCATGCCGCCAGGGAGCGAATCTAACTCGCTGATGCAAACGCCGGTTTCGGTAAGCACCAGGTCGGGCCGAATCACCGAAGGCAAAGCATTCCGCCAGCGCGCTTGCTTGCCTAGCTCAATGATCTCTGCTGGCTTGCCCTGGTCGATCAACTTGGCCACCCAAGCGAGATCGCCGCCTTCAAAGTAGAGTTGGTTGCAGGCTTGCTGAAAAACGCGCAACGCAGGCCCCAAGTCATCGATCAGGTGCACGATGTCGGGTGGCAAAGCAAAAGCCTGTGGGGACATGCGCCATTCCTTGTCACGAAACAGACCTTCGCTGGGGAAGGCGGTGCGGATGGCTTCAATGCGGGCGCGGTCGGACATTTCAGGAGGAATGATCACGCCTCCGGCCTCCGGCTCAGCTTGATGTAGAAACCTACGGCCACCAGTCCCAAAACGATGCTGAACCCGCCATACGCGCGCACATCGCTGGCGTTCATCGCGGCATAGGCGGGCGTGGCCCCTCGATGATCCGCAGGCAGCGGTCGCAGTTCGCCGCGACGCGCGAGCAACATGAAGCAGCCGATGACCAGGAAGAAACCTCCGATGACCAGCAGCGCGCGTGGAGGTCCAGTTTCTTCTGGTTCTTGCTCCTCGGGGGCGACTTGCTTGGGCTTCCTTTTCTTGGCCATGATTTTGCAGGCTACACGGTGAAATTTGCTCCCACAACTAAGCGATGTCTGTTCTTGCCACCTGCCCTGTCCATCCTTAGCATCCATGCACAATGACCGAAAAATCACCCTCCCCTGTAAACTGGGAAGCCATCGAAGCCAAGCCCGCCTTTCGACAACTGCTGGCGCGCAAGGCCCGCTTCATCATCCCTGCTACGATCTTCTTCCTGGTTTATTACCTCGCCCTGCCGGTGCTGGTTGGCTACTTCCCCGACCTCATGAAAAAGAAAGTCTGGGGTGAGGTGAACATCGCCTACGTCTTCGCGCTGTCGCAGTTCTTCATGGCCTGGATCATGGCCTTTCTTTATGTCCGCGTGGCAACGAAGTGGGACAAGGCCGCTGCCGAAGTCATCCACGGTCATTGATTCTGACTCTCCCGATTTAGCATTGAACTCACTCCCTTTTCCGTTCTCATGTCCGTTCCATTGATCATGTTCCTTAGCTTCGTGGCGCTCACGTTGCTTATCACCTTTTGGGCTGCCAAGCGCAACACCGGAGCCAGCGCCTACTTCGCCGCCGGGCGCAGCATCACCGGCTGGCAGAATGGCCTCGCGGTCGCAGGCGATTACATGAGCGCAGCATCCTTCCTCGGCATCAGCGGTATGATCTGCTTCTCGGGTTACGATGGCTTCATGTATTCCGTGGGCTTCCTGGTCGCCTACATCACGGTGCTTCTGATCGTTGCTGAGCCGCTGCGCAATGCGGGCAAATACACGATGGCCGACTTGCTCGCGTATCGCTTGAAGCCTCGTCCCGTGCGCGCGCTCGCCTCGCTGAGCACGCTGACCGTGTCCACCTTCTACATGATCGCGCAGATGGTCGGTGCAGGCGTGATCATTCAAAAATTGATCCATCTGCCCTTTGCTCCAGCCGTGTGTGGTGTCGGCGTGCTGATGCTCGTTTATGTGGTCTTCGGCGGCATGTTGGCCACTACCTGGGTGCAGATCATCAAGGCGCTGCTGCTCATGGCGGGCGCGTTTTTGCTCAGTTATCTAGTGCTGCAATTCCATGATTTCAGCTTCACCAAGTTCTTCGATGCCGTGGCGCACGCCGACTACGGTGGCAGCGCCGAGCCGAAGAACCTAATGGAGCCGGGCTTGAAGTTCGGTGTGGATGTCGCCGGTCCTTGGGGACCGCTGGATCTTGTCTCACTGGGGCTCGGATTGGTGCTCGGCACAGCGGGCCTACCGCACATCTTGGTGCGCTTCTACACCGTGCCAGACGCGAAGACCGCCCGCTCCAGCGTCGTCTGGGCCATGGCGATTATTGGCGTGTTCTACATCATGACCACTTTCTTCGGCTTCGGTGCTGCCACCATCCTGAAGAAGGCACTGATCACGACTGTCGATGGCAAACCGGACACCAACATGGTCGCCCCGATTCTCGCGCAGGTGCTCGGTGGCGAGACCTTCTTCGCCTTCATCAGTGCCGTCGCCTTCGCCACCATCCTTGCGGTGGTCGCAGGCCTGACCATGAGCGCCAGCGCCAGTTTCGCCCATGACTTCTATTCCAACGTGATCCATCACGGCAAGGAGAACCGTCCCGGCCAGGAAGTGCGCGTGGCCCGCATCACCGCCTTCTGTGTAGGCGCGGTCAGCATCGGCATCGCCATCTACCTCGGCCCCAGTGTGAATGCTGCCTTCCTGGTTGGCCTCGCCTTCGCCGTTGCCGCCTCGGCTAACCTGCCGGTGATCGTGCTCAGCGTGTTCTGGAAGCGCTTCAACACCGCTGGTGCGGTCGCAGGCCTAGCCGTGGGCTTGATCTCTTCCATCCTCCTTATCTTGCTGAGCAAGAACGGTCCCGCTTTCCTTGGCCACGTCTTCCCACTCGAGAACCCCGGCATTGTCAGCATTCCCGTCGGCTTCCTTGCCGCTTACTTGGGCACTGTTTTGACCGCTCGCGATCTTGAAGCCGAAGCCAAATTCGCCGAACTCACCGTCCGCGCCCACACGGGCCTGGGCTCAGAGAAGGCGACGAGTCATTGATCAGTCGTCATGCTTGAAACCGAAGGGTTCGATCTCGTGCGTGGCGTGGTGCCGCCAGCGATGATCGAGCACCTTCGAGGTGAGGCCAGCCGTCTGGCGTCGGTAGAGCCAGATGCTGTGCAGGGCATCCGCGATCTACTGCGGAAATCAGAAATGGTGCGTGAATGCCTTGCCACCGAATGGTTAAAATCGCTGGTGCCTTCTGGCCATGCCTGCGTGCGAGGCATCTTGTTCGATAAGACGCCGGGTGCAAATTGGCTGGTGGCTTGGCATCAAGACCTGACAATCTGTGTGCAGGCGAAGTGTGAAGCCGCTGGCTATGGCCCGTGGTCCGTGAAGCACGGCGTGCCCCATGTGCAACCGCCCACGTCGCTACTGAAGCAAATGCTCACGGTGCGCCTTCACCTGGATGAAACTAGAGCTGCCAATGGAGCTCTGAAAGTGGTTCCTGGTTCGCATCTCGAGGGTCGCTTGTCGGCTGAGCTGATCGAGCCTCTGATAGCGAACGAAGTCATCTGTGAAGCCGCTCCTGGCGACGTGCTGAGAATGCGTCCGCTCTTGTTGCATGCTTCTTCCAAAGCCGAATCCCCGGCGCACCGCCGCGTGGTGCATTTGGAGTTCGCTCCGCGAGAAATCCTCGCCTCACCTCTGCAATGGTATGAGTGCTGAGTTGTTCCCGCACCTCACGCTGCTGCTCGACCAAGCGCACGATGGCCCATTGAACATGGCCATCGACCAGGCCTTGCTGGAGACAATGCACGTGCCTGTGCTGCGTGTTTATCAGTGGGGCCAGCCCAGCATCTCCATCGGCTACAGTCATGACTTGGGGGCCTTAAAGTCCCCGCTGCCATATAGCTGGCCCGTCGTGCGGCGGTGGACGGGTGGTGGGGTGGTTTGGCATGACGCGGACTCCACCTATTCAGTGATCGTTCCATCGCGTGAGCCTTGGGCAGCGACGCGGCCGGTGGATTCGTATCGGCTCTTGCATGGCTCGATGGCCGATTGCTTGAAAGCCAATCGCGGCATCGATTGCAGGCTTGCGGGCGAGGACGATCAGAAAGAGGGTGCCTTGTGCTTCGAGGCACCAGCGTTGTTTGATATCGTGGCAGGATCAGAGAAGATTGCCGGGGCTGGGCAGAGGCGCACTCGTGAGGGTTTGCTGCATCAAGGTAGCGTAAAGCTTATGCTTAATGAATACTTCTGGTCAGCCTGGGCGCAGAGCTTGGCAGCAGATGTCACGGTTCAACGCACGTTGAGTAGCGAAGTGATGAGTCGCGCAGAAAACCTCGTTCGGGAGCGCTACGGGCAGCAGGAATGGTTGCATCGCCAGCGGCGTGCTTAACCTTGCATGCATGACACGTCTCTTCGTCTACGGCACCTTGAAGCGCGGTGGCTGCAACCACCACTACATGGCTGGGCAGCAGTTCGTCAGTGAAGCCGTCACGCAGCCTGGCTATCGGCTCTATGACCTGGGCGGCTACCCTGGCATGGTCGAGGCCGAAGGCGGGCTCAGCATTGAAGGTGACCTCTGGGATGTGGACGACGAGTGCAAGGCGCGTCTCGACATTTTGGAAGGCATTGACGAGGGGGAGTATTCGCAGGAGGTCGTGCCCTTGTTGCCACCGTATCAAGCCGATGTCGTGCAAGGCTACATCTATCGCTGGCCAGTAAGCGGACGGCCTGAGCTTGGGCCTGTGTGGCGGGAGGGATGATTTCAGCAGAAGTCCTGCATCGTCCGCAGCTTCGCATGGGCGGCTCCGCGGTCGATCAAGTCGTTCGCAAGCTTCATGCCTTCTTCGATGTTGGCCGTCTTGCCAGTGACGACGAATCCTGCCGCAGCATTCAGCACGGCCAAATTGCGACGCGATCCCTTGATGCTTCCTGCGAGGATGCCTTCCAAGATGGCTGCATTGTCGACGGCGTCGCCCCCGACGAGTTCCTGAAGCGAGGCACCCGTGTCCCGTTGCTCGAAGCTCAGGTTAGACAGAAGGCCATTCTTCACAGCGACGACTTCATTGTTGCCCAGCGTGCTCAGTTCATCCATGCCGCGCCCGTCATTAGTACTGCCGTGGACGATCCAGGCGGCTTTGCGTCCTAGCTTGAGCAGAATGTGTCCGAAGACGCTTGTTAACTTGGGATCGAACACGCCGACCAGTTGGTAGTCAGGACGTGCGGGGTTCATGAGCGGGCCTAGGATATTGAAGATGCTACGCTGGCCTTCTTGAGCGAGCAAACCGCGCGCCTCCTTCACCGCTGCAAAGGCTGGGTGATAGAGCGGGGCGAACAGGAATCCGATGCCCAGCTCTTGCACGCACTGCACCAGCTTGTCCGGTGGCAGGTCGATGCGGATGCCCAAGGCCTCCAGCACATCAGCACCACCGCTTTTGCCGGTGATACCACGGTTGCCGTGTTTCACCATGCAGACGCCGCCAGCAGCCAGAATGAACATGGCTGTAGTACTGACATTGAAGAGGTTCAGTTTGTCGCCGCCGGTGCCCACCACGTCCAGCATGGGGCCAGGGAGTTTGCTGTGGTCGAGCCCTGGATCGACAGCGAGCTTGAGGAACTCTTCCACAAACCCGGCGATCTCATCCGGCGTCTCGCCCTTCTTAGCCAGCGCCTTCAAGAACGTCGCCTTCGTTTCCGGTGTCGGCTGCGGGTCCGTCAGAAAATACGCCGCTTCGGCGATCTGCTTGGCATTCAGATCGCCGCCGCTTTTCAGATGCTGGACGAGCACTTGCATGAGACGAGCTAGGCGCTGAGTTCGGTACGCACTTCTTCCAGCGCTTGTTTGGTGCGCTTGATGCCCTCGATCTCTTCGTGCTTCTGGCCTTCGTATTCGATGCCGATGTAGCCCTTGTAACCGGCCTTCACAACGATCTCGACCAGGCGCTTGTAATCGAGGGTCATCTCGCGCGGTTCGCGACGATCTTCGGTGTAATACTTGCCTGCGCCCGTGTCCCAGTCATAGGCCTTGGCGCTGACCGCCTGCTTCACCCAGGGCATGAACTCGCGCAGGCCCTGGTAGGGATTGTAGAGTTCGCCAGCGTCGCGGTTCGTGTAGAAGTTGCCAAAGTCAGGCAGGATGCCCACGCGTGCGTGGTCGGCCAGTTTCATCACATTGGTCAGCCACTTTCCATGGGAAGAGGTGCCGCCGTGGTTCTCCACGACCACCCACAGGCCGCGCTTGTCGCCTTCGACACAGAGCGCGTGCAGGCCGTCGGCAGCGAGCTTGGCCTGTTCATCGACCGGCAGCTTGGCATCGCTCGCCGCGTTCACTCGGATGCTGTGGCAGCCCAGCGTCTCGGCGGCATCCAACCACTTCAAATGATTCTGCACGGTCAGTTTGCGCTTAGCATCATCGGGATCGCCCAGGTTGCCCTCGCGGTCGCACATGATGAGAAGGTTCTTCACGCCTTCGCCCTCAGCACGGGTTTTCATCTCGTTCAGGTAGGCTTGGTCCTCGGCCTTATCGAAGAACATCTGGTTCACCCATTCCACGCCGTCGATGCCCACGCTGCGGGCGATCTTGGGGAACTCGAGATTGTCCAGTGGCTCAGCGCCTGGGCGCTTGAGGAAGCGCTTGTTCAGCGACCACTGCGCGAGGCTGATCCGAAACAACGGCTCGGTCGCTGCGGTGGCGATGCGTGGGGCAACGGCAGAGGCGGCAGCGAGACTGGCAAGCTGGAGGAAGGAGCGGCGCGAGGAAGTCATGGTGGAAAAGAGGACCCAGCATTTCAGCAAATGCCAGCCGTTATAGCTAGTGACTTTGTGGGAAAGTTTGCACGGGTTTCAAAGGACGGCGGTGGTCTGGAACATGGAGTGACGGCATCCTGCCGTCACAAACACAACGATGAAGGCCTCGACGGCAAGATGCCGTCGCTCCTTTCCGGGATCTGGCACAGCCGCATCGGCTGGTGATCGGTGATCCCAACTCCCCCCTTTGAACTCCTCCCATTGCTGCTACTTTGCGCCACCCCATGTCCGCCTCTACCACGCCCCCTTGGGAATCCAAACGACGGCCTGCCGGTAAAGGCCTGCTGCGCAAAGTGATCACTTGGTCTGTTGGCCTCGGCTTGCTTGTCTTCATAGGCTATGGATTGAAGCAACGGCCGATTGAAGTGGAACTCGCTTCCTTATCGCGTGCGCCGCTGACGTTGCATGTAACGGAGGAAGGCAAGACGCGGGTGCGGAACCGTTATGTCGTGGCCGCGCCAACCAGCGGCCAGATGCGTCGTGTGACCTTGCGTGCGGGTGACGAGGTGATGGCAGGCGAGACGATCTTGACCGCCATCGAGCCGGGGATTTCGCCGTTGCTGGATCTTCGTGCGAAGGCGCAGGCCGAGGCACGAGTGCAGGTCACGGAGGCCGCGAAGATGCAGGCCGCGCAATCGCTGAGCATGGCGAAGACCAATGCGAAGTTTGCGCTGACCAACTGGGAGCGGGTGAAGAATTTGATCGAGAAAGGCAGCATCTCCGACACGGATCGTGACAGCGCCGAACGCGATGCCGCCATGCGCGAGCAGGAGGTGCGCGCGGCCGAGTTCGCGCAGAAGATCGCCGAATTCGAGCTTCAGCAAACCAAGGCCGCGCTGCTGCAAATGGAGTCATCTTCCTCAGTGAATGTGATCGAGGTGCGTAGTCCTGTCGGTGGCAAGGTGCTGAAGGTCATGCAGGAGAGCGCCATGGTCATCGCCGCAGGAACGTCCATCCTAGAGATCGGCGATCCAGCCGACCTCGAAATTGAAGCCGAGATTTTGTCCCGCGATGCCATCGCGATTCAACCCGGAGCGAAGGTGTCGGTGGAGCAGTGGGGTGGAGCCGAGGGCTTGGAAGCCCGCGTGCGTCGCATTGAGCCAGCGGCCTTCACGAAGGTCTCGGCGCTCGGCGTGGAGGAGCAACGCGTCCTGGTGCTGAGCGATCTGGTGGAGCCGCCGGAGGCCGCCAAGGCGCTCGGAGATCGCTATCGTGTGGAGGTCAAGATCGCCATCTGGCACCAGGATGATGCGCTTCTCATCCCTGCCGGTGCCTTGTTTCGTGAGGGCAGCGAGTGGAAGGCCTTTGTGTTCAATCAGGGCAAAGCCGTCGCGACGACATTGGAAGTCGGCCGCACGGATGGTCGCATGACTCAGGTCATCAAAGGCTTGGAAGTCGGAGCCCAGGTGTTGCTGCATCCGCCGGACTCGGTGAAGGATGGCGTGGCAGTGGTGAAGCGCGTGGTGGAGTGAGGCTGTTCGGTGTTCATGCTTCAGCGTTTTCTGATCGGGACACGCTGAAGCGTGAACACCGAACTCCGAGTGCGCTACTCCAACTTCCCCACCGCGCGCACCGCATTGCCTTTCACGCCGGTCAAGGCATCGCCCAGGGCTTCGCGCAACGGTCCGGCGAGCTTGGTCAGGCGCTCGACCACATCGGGATGATTCGCTGCCACGTTGCGCTTTTCGCCTTCATCCAAGCGCAGGTCGTAGAGCGCCAGCGGTTCTTTGGCGACTCGATAGCCGTGACGGCTGGCAATGCCTTCGATGCCTGACTTGTCCATCCCCGCTGGCTTCATGTTCGCATGATTGGCGGGCTTGCCATCCTTGCCCGGCGGGCCGTCGACGGTGAGATACTGGTGGGCGAAATGCAGCTTCCACGGGCCGCTGCGGACGGCCTGCAATTCATCGCCCGCATAGAAGGCGAGCGCTTGGTGAGGCGATGCCGCCCCACGTTGCATGGTCAGCACGTCCATCACATCCACGCCATCAATCGGGTGCTGAGACAGGGGCACGCCCAGCAGCTTGGCCAGGGTGGGCAGCAGGTCGATGGCCATGATCGGCTCGCGTTGGCGACTGTCGGCGGCGATCTTACCGGGCCAGCGCATAATGCAGGGCACGCGCATTCCTCCGTCGAAGCTCGTCAGCTTGCCCTCGCGCAGTGAACCGCTGCTGCCCGCGTGATTGCCATAGCTAAGGAAGGGGCCATTGTCGGAGAAGAAGATGACCAGCGTGTTGTTGGCCACGCCGTTGTCATTGAGCGACTTCAGCACCTTGCCAATCGACAGGTCGAGCTCCGCGACCACGTCCCCATACAGTCCCGCCCCTGATTTGCCTTTGAACTCCGGCGAGGCAAAGATCGGCACGTGCGGCATGATATGTGGCACGTAGAGGAAGAAGGGCTTGGCTTTGTTTCTCTCAATGAAGCTCACCGCATGGTCGGTGATGCGCTGGGTGAAGAAGGCCTGATCAGCGTCGTGCTCAATGATTTTCTCACCTTCATAAAGCGGCAGCGGCGGCATCTCGGCGGCCATGGTGGGGTGATACTTGCTGTTGTCGTTGGAGTAGGGGATACCGAAGAACTCATCGAAGCCATGCCGCAGCGGGTTGAACTCGATGGCGGTGCCCAAGTGCCACTTGCCATAGGCCGCTGTCGCGTAGCCCGCTTGCTTGAACACCTCCGGCAGCAAGAATTCATCCGCATTGATGCCGTTCTTGCTGGTGTGATTCAGTGCTCCGGCGAGGCCCACGCGATTCGGATAGCAGCCCGTCATCAGCGCTGCGCGCGAGGCCGTGCAGACCGCCTGCGCCACGTAGAAGTCGGTGAACTTGGTGCCTTCGCTGGCTAGCTTGTCCAGGTTTGGCGTCTTGCACGTGCGGGCGTTGAAGCAGCCCACATCGCCGTAGCCTAGGTCATCGGCCAGAATGAGCACCACATTCGGCGGGGCCGCATGCAGCAGCGCAGGCAGGAGGGCGACGATCAAGGACAAGCACAGGCGAAAGTTCATGGGCTGAGATGGGCGGGTGAAAAATTGAGTGGGCGATCATGCTGCCCGGCAGGTCGGGACAGGCGTTTCACTAACATGCCTGCTTTGACCTATCTTGCCACAGGGCTGCTTTGTTTGTCACTTCTGACCTCCTGCTCCACGACCATGAAACAGCCACCTTTGAAAACCGTCGAGCATGTGGACCTGACTCGCTACGTGGGCGACTGGTATGTCTTCGCCCACATTCCCTACTCACTGGAGAAGGGCAAGGTCGGCACACTCGACCACTACGCACTGCGGCCGGATGGCAGGTTCGACAACATCTTCAAGTTCCGCCGTGGCACCCTGGACGCTCCGCTGGAGCAGTGGAATGGCGTGGCCTGGGTGCACAACAAGGAGACCAATGCCGAGTGGCGGGTGCAGTTCGTCTGGCCGCTGCGGGTGCCGTATTTGATCATCGACCTGGATAAGGATTACCAGTGGAGTGTCATCGGCTATCCCTCACGCAAACTCGCTTGGGTGCTGAGCCGCAAGCCTGTGCTGGATGAGGCCACGTATGCTGGCATTCTCCAACGTCTCAAAGCCCAAGGGTACGATGAGACGTTGCTGAAAAAGGTGCCGCAGCTCCCCGAGGCAAATTAGATCACAAGGCACTAGCGCGGGGATAGATTTAATGTTCATTTGAACATCTATTATGGACGTGGACCGCAAGCTCGCCATCCTGGCCGACGCGGCTAAATACGACGCCTCCTGCGCCAGTTCCGGCGCAGCGCGGAAGGACTCGCGTGGCAGCAAGGGCGTAGGCTCCACCGGCGGCGCGGGCATTTGCCACAGCTACACGCCAGATGGCCGCTGCGTGTCGCTGCTGAAGGTGCTGCTCACCAATGTGTGCCTCTACGACTGCCACTACTGCATCAATCGCCGGAGCAGTGATTCACCACGCGCGCGCTTCACTCCTGAGGAGGTGGTGAAGCTGACGCTCGACTTCTACAAACGGAACTACATTGAGGGCCTGTTCCTCAGTTCCGGCATCGTGCGTAGCGCGGACTACACGATGGAGCAGGTGATCGAGGTGGCGAGGCAGTTGCGCGAGGTGCATCACTTCCGGGGTTACATTCATTTGAAGACGATCCCCGAGGCCTCGCCTGAGCTGATCGAGAAGGCCGGGCGCTACGCGGATCGTATCAGCATCAATGTCGAGCTGCCCACGCAGGCCGGCCTGGATCGTCTGGCACCGGAGAAGAATCTCGCCCGCACTCAGCAAGCAATGAACACGATTCGCGCGCGCATTGACGAGACGGCAGCGGCACGCATCGAAGCTCGGCGTATCAAGGCGACGCCGCGTGCCAAGGCTCCGGTTTTCGCCACCGGCCAGAGCACGCAAATGCTTGTGGGTGCGGATGATTCGACGGATGCGACGATGCTTGTGAGGGCCGATGGCTTGTATCGCTCGCAGCGCCTACGCCGCGTCTATTACTCGGCCTTCAGCCCCATCCCATCGCCTTCCGTATTACTGCCGCTGAAGTCGCCGCCACTGGTGCGCGAGCATCGACTTTATCAGGCGGATTGGCTGCTGCGCTTTTATGGTTTCGACGTGAACGAGTTGCTCACGACCGAGCGGCCCAACCTTGATTTGGAACTCGATCCCAAGCTCGCGTGGGCGCTTCAGCATCGTGACTTCTTCCCGCTCGACATCAATCGTGCAGCGCGCGAGCTGCTGGTGCGCATTCCCGGCATCGGCGTGCGGAATGTGGACCGCATTGTTGCCGCCCGGCGCTATACAAGGCTGCACCTGATCGACCTGCAACGGATGCGCATCAGCTTGAAAAAGGTGCTGCCCTTCATCATTACAGCGGACCATGTGCCAAAGGTGGCACTGTTGGAGAACGATCAACTCCGCCAGCACTTCCTGCCCCCGCCGAAGCAGATGGAGCTGAACTTTGACGCACCGACTGCCACTCGCGCAGATGCGGCGATGGCGCTCACGGGTGAGCTATGATCGCGGCTACTGTCGAACCTACCTTCACCGCGTGGCGCAGCAAGGCCCGCGAACTGCTCCAGCTAGGTGTGTCGCCCAGCGAGGTTGTGTGGTGCGATGCCACACAAAGCCCCAGCTTGCTCCAGGAAGAGCCAGCTCTGATAGCCACTCCGCCTGCCGCGATGGTGAAGGTGCCTGCGGATTTTTTACCTCTTGCTGCGAGCGTTTGCGCCCACACCGACGAGCGCCGCTGGTCGGTCTTGTATCGCCTTTTGTATCGGCTCACCCATGGCCGAGAAAGGCATCTCTTGGCCATGCCGACGGACACTGATACGCGTCAATGCCAAGCCTGGGCCAAGGCCGTGGGGCGCGACATTCACAAGATGCATGCCTTTGTCCGCTTTCGCCTGGTGGACACGCATCCCGAGACAGGGCGTGAGCAATTCGTCGCCTGGTTCGAGCCGACCTATCGTATCGTGCGTCTGGCCACTCCGTTCTTTGAGAAGCGCTTTGCCGGCATGGACTGGTCCATCCTAACCCCCAATGAATGTGCTCACTGGGACGGTCAGCGACTGCACTTCTCACCCGGCCTCAGCCGTCAAGATGCGCCCGATGCCGACGCGCATGATGACCTCTGGCGAACCTATTACCGCAGCATCTTCAACCCGGCGTGAATCAAGGTGCAGGCCATGAAGTCTGAGATGCCGCAGAAGTATTGGCACAATTTGCCAGAGGCGGAGCTGATCCCCGAACTGCTAGCCCAAGGTCGAAAGCGCGAACAATCCATGCTCGCCAAGCCCGGACGCCCCGCCTTGCCCGTGCCGGACAATGCATACCTGAAGGCGCTGTATAAGCGGAAAGACTGAGTCGTGGAAGTTCACACTTCCTGCTTCTCACCACGCACTTCTGCGTTAAACTGCTCATCCTCCACTATGGACAAACTACTCGAACTCCTCCAGGCCAACTCTAGCCGCTCGGCTGAAGAATTGGCGACCGCCCTCGGCACGACCGCGAACGACGTGACAGCACGCATCGCCGCCGCCGAAGCCGCCGGAGTCGTGCTCGGGTATCAGGCTGTGGTGGATCGCAGCAAGGTGGAGAACCGCGGGGTGACCGCGCTGATCGAAGTGAAGATCAGCCCTGAGCAGGGCGGTGGTTTTGATCGCCTCGCTCGCCGTATCTCGCAGTATCCACAGGTGCATGATTGCTTCCTCATGTCGGGCGACTACGACTTGGCAGTGGTGGTCTATGGCGCTGATCTGTATGAGGTCGCGACCTTCGTGAGCGAGAAGCTCAGCACGCTGCGTGGGGTGCTTTCGACTGGGACGCTGTTCCAGTTGAAGAGCTACAAGCAAGCGGGGTTCATTGTCGATTCTGGCGAGCAAGAAGAACGTCTCCCCGTGGCTCCTTAAGCACCCCATCGCCATGAACTACGACAGCAAAATCGCGGGTCATATCCGCGACCTTCCCCGTTCCGGCATTCGCGACTTCTTTGAACTCGTGATCGGCCGCAGCGACGTCATTTCCCTCGGCGTGGGCGAGCCTGACAAACCCACTCCTTGGGTCATTCGCGAGGCGGCGATCCGCTCCATTGAGAAAGGTCAGACCAGCTACACCTCGAACCTTGGCCTTGAGTCCTTGCGCATCGAGATCGCCCGTTACGTGGACGATTTCTTCCACGTCAGCTACGATCCGAAGAGCGAGATCCTCGTCACGGTCGGCGTTAGCGAAGCTCTAGATCTCGCCTTGCGTGCACTGATCAATCCGGGTGATGAAGTCATCTACCACGAGCCCTGCTACGTGAGCTACAACCCGAGCATCCAGATGGCGTTCGGCGTGCCCGTGGCGGTCAATGCCAGCCCGGCGCATGACTTTGCCGTGCTCGCTTCCGATATCGAGAAGGCGATCACGCCGAAGACGAAGATCATCATGCTGAACTTCCCCACGAACCCCACAGGCGGCATTGAGCCGGTCGAGGAGTTGGAGAAGATCGCCGCACTTGCCATCAAGCATGACCTCATCGTCATCACCGACGAAATCTACAGTGAACTGCTCTACGACGACCGTGTGCATACCAGCATCGCCAGCCTGCCCGGCATGAAGGATCGCACGATCTTGCTGCATGGTTTCAGCAAGGCCTTCGCGATGACCGGTTGGCGCATGGGCTATGCCTGTGCGCCTTCACCGCTGCGCGAGGCGATGATGAAGATCCATCAATACTGCATGCTCTGTGCCCCGATCATGAGCCAGGTGGCCGCGATTGAGGCGCTGAAGCAAGGCCGTGCTGCCTATGAAGAGATGCGCCTGAGCTATGAGCAGCGTCGCAACACCATCGTGCGTCGATTGAATGCGATGGGTCTGCCCTGCTTCAATCCCGGCGGTGCCTTCTACGTCTTCCCCGACATCCGCAGCACCGGGCTGACCAGCAAGGAGTTCGCGCTCGGACTGCTGGAGAAGAAGAGCGTCGCCGTCGTGCCCGGACCTCCGTTCGGGGCCATCGGCGAAGGCTACGTGCGCTGCTGCTATGCCACCGCGCCCGAATTGATCGACAAGGCCATGGATCTCATGGAGGAGTTCGTCAACGAGGTGAGGAAGTAGCCACAAAGGAGCACAGAGAGCACGAAAGAAGAAAGCTCATGCAGATGGAAGGCATTCCTTTTGTGTTCTTTGTGATCTTTTGTGGCCATGAGTGCTGAACCCTTCTCCCGCTTCATGCAGCGTGCGCTGTATGATCCGCAGTGCGGCTACTACACCGCGCGCATTCGCACCGTGGGTGCGCGCGGTGACTTCAGCACCACGGCGACTCTTTCGACTCAGTTGGGCAAAGCGATTGCCGCTTGGTTGCTCGCTGAGTCGAAAGCAACGGGCGTAACGACGATTATCGAAATCGGCGGTGGTGATGGCTCGCTGATGCACAGTGTGCTGAAGGCGCTTGGCTGGTGGCAGCGGTGTTTCTTCCGCGTGCTGATGGTGGAGGCCTCGCCTGTGCTAAGGAAGCAGCAGCAAGAAAAGCTGACAGGTCATGCGAGGCAGTGGTTCGGCACCTTGCCGGAAGCGCTTGCCGCGTGCGAGGGGAAGGCGCTGATCTTCAGCAATGAACTTCTGGATGCATTCCCCGTGGACCTCGTTCAGTGGGATGGTGATGCGTGGCAGGAAGTGTGGGTCGATGGTGGGCGCGAGGTGCTGGTGCCACTGTCCATCCGTCGCGAACCGTTCAGCACCCTGCGCTCCCCACCCGCGAAACCACAGCGCTATGAACTCGCCACCACGCTTCATCGTTGGCTGCATGACTGGCTTCCGTATTGGCAAGGGGGCTCCATGCTCACCATTGATTACGGCGACGAATTCCCTGCGGTCTATCATCGCCGCCCGCGCGGCACGTTGCGGGCTTACCTGTTTCAGCAGCGCTTGGAAGGGGCGGACGTCTATGCGAATCCCGGGCGACAGGATATTACTTGCGATGTGAACTTCACTGACTGGCGTGCGTGGCTGACGGATGCGGGCTTGAGCGAGATGTTCTATGAAAAGCAGGCGGCGTTTTTGCAGCGTGGGGGTCGGGCCAAGTCTCAGGCTGATCACTTCGTGCAAGAGGTTGGTGGCGCGGGCACGGCCTTCCAATGCCACGCGGTTCGGCGTGTCTAAAAACGCATTGCGCCATTCTAGCCTGCGTGGTAGCAAGCCCGCCCGTTTCTAACATCCACGCAATGAAAGCCCATCAGCTCTTCCTGGCCGTCAGTCCTGAACTGAAGAATGAAATCGTTCTTCATCTCGATACGCAGCACCGCCCTGCCTACAACATGGTCATGGGCGAGCTGGCCAAGCTGCGCAAGATGCGTCCCGTCTTCCTGGAGCGCAAATCACAGGCAGACCAGCACACGTGGCTGATCGATCAGCTGCGCATGAAGAGCAACAACGGCCTTTCCGAGCAGGTGATCCAGCTCTGGTTGCTGAAGAGCCAGCAGGATATGCTGAAGACATTCCTGGATGCCGTGGGTATCGAGCACAAAGACGGCGAAGTGGAGAACTTGCCGGAGGAGATTGCCGACGACAAAGCCGCTGCTGGTGTTGCTGCCCTGATTGCTGCTTATCCAGCCGACAAAGTGGCCGTGTATCTGCACATGTTCCAAATGCAGCGCGTCGATGGCTGGCCATCCATCACGAAGGCCATTGAGGAAGAGCCCAAGCTGAAGCTGGACATGACAGCGTAGCGGCCCCGCAGCAGTGTTCGGTGTTCACGCTTTAGCGTGTCCAGAGCCAGACACGCTGAAGCGTGCATACCGAACATCTTTTACCCTGCCGCCAGCGCAGCCTCGGCCTTCGCCTTGGCAGAATCAGCCTTGCGCATGATCTCTTCGGGTGAGGGCAAGGCGGCGAGCACGTCGGCGGGAATGAAGCCGTCGGTGACCATCTTGGTCAGGCACTTTTTGCGTTCATCCAAGGCTTTGTCGGGGCTGCGTTCCTTGCTGAAACGGCTCTTCGCAGCCTCGCTGCGGTTCTTCAGCGCGGCGTAGATGTCGCCGCCGAGCAGGGATGAAATATCGACCTTCATCTTCTCACGGCCCACGTCTGCCTCGCTGATCTCGTCGCCATTGATCGGTCCCTGCTGATACTTGGGGAACATGATCGCGACCTCTGGGCAGACGCGGCTGCACGCTGGGCAGTTGGTCTTGCAGTTGTCGTTGTTCTGCACCTGGATCTTGTTGTCCTTGCTGACGCCATACACGTCGAACAGGCAGAAGCTAAGGCACTGCATGCAGTTGGTGCAGCGCGAGTAGTCAATGACCGGGAACCAGGGCTTCCAGGTGCCGGGTTGGTTCATGGGGGTGTCGCCGCGCGTGGTTTCGACCAAGGCGACGACGCTGGAGGCGTCCAGGCCCGTGATGTCGCGGGCGTCGATCTTGATCTGGCCAGTGATGTCTTCCAGCGCGGGCGCTTGTTGATTCGGAAACGAACCCAGCAGCAGCAGGCTGCGATCATCGTGCGGGAAGGCGCTGCTGCCCTGCGTGGTCGTACGCGTGACGGCGTAGCCTTTGTCGAGCAAGGCGGCCATGACCTGCGCGCGAGCGGCAGCATCCAGCGGAATTGCACCGTTGCCTTCGTAAAGTACAACTCGGAGTGGGCGGTAGGTGTGGGTGATCATGGAGTAGTGAGAGTTGGAGCCTTAGAGGATGAGAGCTTTAGTCGGCAAGCATCGTGGCTGCGATCTCATCCGCCGACTGTGTGCGCATGTTCAGAATCTCCACGCCTTCAGCGGGCAAGGGCGAGCCGCATTGGGTGAACAGGCCTTTGATCACGCGGGGGAAGCAGGCGGCAATCTTGAGCGGGGCGCTGCTGGCGAAGGCTTTCAATCGTTCATCGCGATGCGCGGCCATCTCGCACAGGTCGGCCACGGTCTCGAAACTTGCCCCGCTTTCACACAGCTTCGCTAGCACGGCATCCTTTACCCCTTGGGGAACGACCTGGGCATAGGCGCAGCGGCAGTAGAGCAATTGAGCAGTTTCGGGCATGGCGCAGTAAGGCAATCGGGCGACGGCTTTGCAAGCGTGGCAGTGAACGTTCTGCTGTCTTTACATCTTCGCCCTTAGCTCGTAGAACTTCGACTTCTTCACCTTATGCGCACCGCCTTACTCCTCGCTTTTGCTTCTCTCACGGCCCTGGCTCAGGACCGTGTCACCCTAAGGCCTGCGTGGCCCAATGTGCCGGTGGAGCGCCCCATCACGGTCGTGGTGCCGCCTGATGGCAGTGATCGGCATTTTCTCGTGCAGCAGCGTGGCAAGGTGGTCATCCTGCCCAAGGATGAAACCAGCGCCGAGGCCAAGGCCTTCCTGGATCTGTCGATGATCGGCATGGAGGCCAAGGATGGGCAGTTTGAAGAGGGGCTCGTGGGCTTCGCCTTCCATCCGAAGTTCAAGGACAACGGCAAGTTCTACGTGTGCCACAGCGCGCAGGACCTGAAGCGCAGCGTCTATGCGGAATACAAGGTCTCGGCCACCGATCCCAACAAGGCCGACGTAGCGAGCAAGCGCGTGCTGCTGGAGGTGCCGCTGCCGTTCTGGAATCACCACTCGGGCCACATGGCCTTTGGTCCCGATGGATTCCTTTACCTGACGCTCGGCGATGGCGGCGGCAAGCCCGGCGGCGATCCGCTGCGCACGGCGCAGAATGCCTTCATGCTGAATGGCAAGGTGCTGCGCATCGACGTGGATCGTCTGCAAGGCAGCCGCGCGTATGGCATTCCTGAAGACAACCCCTTCAACAACCAGGTCGCCAGCCGCTGGGAAGTGTATGCGGTCGGCCTGCGCAATCCCTGGGGCCTCAGCTTCGATGCCGAAGGCTCGCTTTGGCTGGCCGACGTGGGGCAGGAACTAGCGGAAGAGATCAACCTCATCACCAAGGGCGGCAACTACGGCTGGAGCTTCCGCGAGGGGTTCAATGCCTATCCACCACGTGCGAACGAGATGCCCACAGAAGGCACGGCGTTCATCGACCCCATCCATGCCTACGACCACACGCAAGGCATCAGCATCACCGGCGGCTTCGTCTATCAAGGCAAGGCGCTGAGCGAGTTCACCGGCAGTTACATCTACGGCGACTGGGGCTTCGGCACCACCTGGGCACTGAAGTATGACAAGGCGGCGAAAAAGGTCATCAGCAACACCGTCCTGCTCGGCCCCCAGATCGCTCCCGGTGAGAAGCCCAGCAAGTCCCAGGGCTTCAAACCCACCGCCTACTGCGAGGATGCGAATGGCGAAGTGCTCGCGCTCGATTGGATGGGGAAGATTTGGCGGTTGGCGGCGAAGTAGAGCAAAAGTTCATCAGTCAGTTTTATGATCAGCTTGAAAATCGGAAGCATCCTGATTGGAGGTTTGCTCCTTGCTCCTCTGGCATGGATTTTTGGTTCGATGGTGATGAGAACCGAAAAGACGGATGCTGCTGCTGAGCATTCTTTCGAGGAGGCAAAGCTGAACATGGAGAAGGAGTTTGCCAGATTTGACGGGCCTGGAGTGATCATGGTCATCAAGGTAGAAAGCATGTTCGCGCCGGTG
>Ga0247832_1003158_pt1 | contig 23218 bp, 21 predicted proteins | sample LaCruzMarch2015__10_FD_192407 | JGI IMG/M metagenome (GOLD analysis project Ga0247832, IMG submission 192407) | Freshwater microbial communities from meromictic Lake La Cruz, Castile-La Mancha, Spain - LaCruzMarch2015_4m | ecosystem: Environmental > Aquatic > Freshwater > Lake | place: Spain... | reverse complement strand
CACGACATTTTCTTGTGTCTGCGACATGACTGAAACATGTCGGCGACATGTCGCCGACACGACACAGAATGTCGCCGTTTGGGCAAAAAAACGACACGCCGACATCCGACATGTGGAGCTAAGGTGCCTTTCTCTTCTGTGACAAGATCACCTTACTCGTCACCTTGCGGGACTTGCTGCACTTAGCCCCTAGTAAGTTGTTGCTGACACTTATCTTCATGTTAGTAAACTTCTGGGCCGAAGATGCGGGTGGAAACTTACTTTTCTTCATAACAGACGTCGTCTTGTTGAAGAACGTCTTGGTAGCGATGGAAGGCTGATCATCGGAAGCAGTAGGACTACCGACAGCGTTGGGCGATGGAGAAACAACTACGGAAGGCTGCTGGGTAGGAGTGCCTACGACAACGGGCGCTGGAGTAGCAACAACGGGAGGCTGCTGTTTGGCAACAGTAGCATAAGTAGGGACGATGACAGAATTGACGGCGGTGGACATGGTTAGCTTGATTCTTTTTGTTCTCACAGTAGAGAGGTAACTAGCAACCCGCAAATACCAAGGCAAAAAAGGGGGACAGTCCAATCGACAATACAGAAATATCGGTACATCAATATACCCTGATTCTTTAGTGGATAATAGCCCATTCCATGTATCGTGCGATCAAATCTTTTACTCAATCATTATAGTGGATTTGAATGGCAACGTCGCTCGACTGGAAAGCATGGAAAGTCCCACACAAATCATCTACACTATCGTCGGACTAGGATTTTGTTCTTGGTTTTCCTAGTCCTTCAAGACAACTCAGCGCTTAGTAACAAAAAGGCACTCCTACCTACAGCTCAGATGATGCACCGACGAGCCTCACCACCTTCGGAATCATTTCTGGTTCTAAGGCAACATCTCCTACATGCCGACGCTCCCAATAATCAATGGTATACAAAAGCATAGCCATTGGCTGACCCACAAAGCAGAATGATATCCAAAAGATAACATTGCCAATACTACTGCCTGGATATTTCCTGTCAATCATTTTTGTTAGGAATATCAATGGCAATTGTCCCATCATTGCCAGGAATGAATGAACGCGTATCATATGACACGGCACGCTTATTAGTACCTCGTGAAGGATGGCCGAGAAGAGGAATACAACGAATGTAGCCGTTTTCTTCGACAAACCTGCTCTGACTGATGGAAAGTAAACGTGCCGGACAAGCCAATAGTGCACAGGCATATTCCACAATCGCCAGTAGGCACTAACCTCAGAGGCATTCCACCAATCTCTGTAAAAAACTTCATTGATACCAAAAAAAAAACACACAGATTGGTCAGCACGTATTTTTTAACACCCTTCCCCCTTCTTCGCAGAATAAGACAACTACTCACCTCGATCACCAAAGCGTAATATTTCAGCAGTCAAGTTAAGGAAGCAATGGAAGAAACCATAAAAGACTAATAGCCAAATATATGTCGATGAAATTGACAATTTTAACAAATAATCTCCAATAGTTTGTGTCCGAAGTTTACCATGACTTGCCTCAAGATCACGAACTAATAGGTCCAAATTGGGTGCAATCACTTGTGCCGCAATAAATACAACAAGTAGTACACAACTGATAAGTTGTCCCGTGAGTGTTAGTACCTTCGTCCAGCGTATATAGGGTGATCGAGGATATGCTAATTGATATGTCAATGTCGGGGCGAACCAAAAGTAATATATATCTGATAATGTGACATTGTTTGGATATACCAATTTAGTATCACATGGATCGAGATCCTTCACGAGTGCAAGTTGTTGCATATTATTTGGTCCTTCAATATCATTCTTCTTCTTCCCTGCTGCTGCTGATATCATTGTCAATCGATGATCATGATTGGCATGGACATATGAAATCAGTTTCAACCATGTAATCGTTGCCTGCATTATTAATATAGCACCAATAATTGGATGTTCAATTAAATACCAAACAATTAGTATCACCACGCCCAATGCTGCATTGGCATTAATAAAGTGTAATGTAAGGCCAAAGTGTTCCCCAATGTACCGTTGACAAAGTAATCTTTCGATATTATATGATCCAATAACGAAGGCTTGTACAATTAACAAGCCCGATAGGAATGGTAGGTCAATTAGTAATGATTTACTATCCGACCAAGAACTAACACCGTCTTTTAATGACGAAGAAATATTAATCAATATGAATCCATGTTTCGATACGGCATCCAATAGTAAACGAAAGTTCGATACCACAAGGATGATGAGTAATAGATTAAAGAAACCACGAAAATTCTGTGGTTTCTCATCAGTAGTATCATCACTGCTAAGATAACTTGGATTGGATTGACGATGCATAGGCTTGGATGGGGGGTAGGGTATATGATTAGTACGCGCAGCATCTTTCTTGGTGGACTTGGAACGGAACGAGGCACCACGTTTATGGAACCCACCAGTGGCATCATGATAGGATGGAGGTAGTGAGGGTGGTGCTTCGAATACTAATGCTGGCAATGTCCCCCGTTCCTGTTTCTTCCCCTGCTGTTGCTGGTGCTGTTGTGGTATAGTTGGTGTTGCAACCATCGCCGTCATCGGCGGCTGCTGCTGTTGCTGCATGTGTATATTATACTCCTCTGAATTACAATATTCACAAGTTTGTGATATCAAATCAATCCATAACATCTTCTCGGCATAGCTTTGTGTCGAGAATCGTAATAATGGCACGATGGTATCTTCTTCTTCTTGATTCATTGTTGTTGTTGTACGTAAATGTACCGAAAAGACGTAATAATGTGATCCCGCCTCATGTTTCTGTGGATCATCCTCATCCTCCTCGGTGTCAGTGGTAGCAGAACCGAGAGTAGAGGGGTGGTAGTCGGATCCATGATCTTTCACTCGTCGTAATAAGGCAGTGGAGGGACTAAAACCCTTCACCTTCTTGGAGCCTTCGTCGCGCACGGCACAATTCTTCAACGTTAATATATACCGCGGGTTACGTTCGTCGTGACTTTTATAGTACGATAATTGCCCGACGGGCCCATCGAGTCGGACGTACCGTAATGCCCACTTGGTCCCACCCCATCCGATGGACCGATCTTGCCATTTGAATAGATATCCCGATTTTCGTTCCGGCGGGAGTAGCAACGACCCGAGGTTGGTCGTGGACGTGGCGGCCGAGGAGACTGCCACTGCTGGAGACACCATCTCCTCGTTGATTCCCGTCAATGTCCGGGCCGCGAACGAAGTGGACAAAGATGACGACGACAATTCCTCGAGTTTACGCCGTAGTTGTTGGACCTCCCGTCGTAGCCGCTCCTCTTCGGACATGTTGTCAACCATCGTTGCCTGCGCTGGCTCTATTCATCTCTTCGGAGTGGGGCAATGACGTCGTCGTCGGGAAGAGCAGAGCAGAGGGGGGGAAGGAATCTTTTGATATTCGGGGTTCGTCTTATTAACCCTAACCCTATCCCTATCATTTTTGCTGAGGAGGTAGCGTCACCACCCACCCTCACTCACTCACTCTTACACCATGCCACGACCACGACGTTCATCTCGTCGGAACTACAATCGCATCGTTGGTAGTGGGAGCAATGATGGTAGTCAGGATGATACTGATGATGATGATGCCGATCCCGGCCTAGTGGGAGTGCTCCCTGTCATCACCACACCCCTCAATGCGATCATTAATGCTGCTCTCACTGAGCAGGAGAATAATGGTGTTGGTACGTCGTCGTCGTCGTCGTCTAGGCCATTGGGATTCAACGTTATCAGCAATGATGTCGTTAACACTCCTCATCCACCACCCACATCATCACCATCAACATTAGCAGCAGCAGCAGCAATAACGAATGAAATTAACATTGTAGTAATGGACGCGGCTCAACACAAGTTTAATATAGCGAGTGACGCCTCGTGGACGATATTACAATTCAAACGGGCCAATTCACATGTGACACGCGTCCCACCCCAAAGTCAACGATTGATACATATGGGAAAATTGCTCAATGATGCGGCAACATTGGCCGATTGTGGAATACGAACTAATGGACAGATTGTACATTTATTTCCAAAGCCAAATGTCGTTATTAACGACACTACTACTAATACTACTCACGGCGGCGGCGTGGGAACTACGACGACGACGGGGGGACGGAGTAGTGAAAGAGAACAAGAAGGAGGAGACAACGACGACGAAGAAGATCGAGGAGGAAGTAATGGAGCACACGTTCCTCAAATTATAATCGACGCCGATGAGGCATCCCGTCGATCGCAAATATTAATACTATCGAGTCAAGAAATCTTCGAGGCACAGCATCGCGTGAAAATATTCTCGTTCCTATTAATGATAATAAGCTCTATGGAATTATTAACGCTAATGACATTATTCGTGGGTATGAACGTCGATGAATCGCACGAGAGAGGACCGTACAGTAGTGGTGGGAGTAGTGGGAATATGAATCATGAAATACCACCCGGCAATCCCACCGACATACCGCCCACACTTCCAAATAGTACCGATGATATGAATAATATGATACGTACATGGCAAGATAGTGATTATTTTGATACACTAATATCAGCATTTGGTTTGTATGTATCATTACTCGGTATCAAGGCCACAACTGAGAATACATTACAATTGGCACGACGATATCTATTATGTCTAACATTAGCAGGATTAGGGAGTAACTGTTATTATTATTATTTGAATGTCAATGCTCAACAAAAGCAGGCTGAAGCTCGTGGAGACGGGGATATTGATATTTCGGTAGTCCATACTACAGCATTTGTGGGTATACTATTGCCATTAACTATATGGATACTTTGTATTGTACGGGCGTATCAATTTCATATGCTCATACGTGATGCTGAAGTTGAGGCACAGCAACGGACGGCATCAAATTCCTACGGTGGTGGCGGTAATGGAAGTAGTGGCGTAGTAGAACCAACAACAGATAATCGTAATGTTGCTGAGGGAGGAGAAGGTGACGTAGGATATGATACATCGTTGAGGAGGACATTGTCATATGGAAGTGACGACTTGGAATTGGCAGTGGAGCGGGGTGTTTCCACATAGCAAAGGTGAAGAGGAAACATGTAATAACATAGACGAATTGTGTAGCGTTAGCTTGATAGAAAGTAAGACTATGATAATGTAAAGCACAATAATTAAATGGGTAATGCAAGTAACCATATTTATTGTTGTGAGAGCAATAGCACTTCACCTCCCTCCGTGGCAATTGCCACATGCTTTCCATATGTGGCCACGCTACCGACATCGCCAACGTCCAATGGTAGCTTTCCTCGACTGAATACCGGTTGCAACATACTACAACTATCGTGCAATCCTCGATTCTTAAGTTGAAATAAGGATATTGCATGACTATTCTCACCTCCAGAAAGAATGAATGAATCCGATGAAGATGTGTTAAAAAATGTTGGACGATGTATGCGCTTCAACTTCCTACCAGCACCAACCGGAACATGTCCATGATATGTAACAATAGGAGATATGGTATTCCTTAGATCCCATAACTTTATCATCTCATCAAGACCTGCAGTTACAAAGTCACGATCGGAATTTGGTTTCCAAACTATAGAATGAGGCTTGTAATGTGTGCCTTCCAATCTTGCCACTACGCCATTGTTATTGCTACCACCACCGTCTATCCTCGCATCATGCACGGCAACAAGTCCATCGTCTGACGCTGATGCAATAAGCGGATTCACCATATCTGATGTCGAAAAACATACCGAACTAACCTTGGCCGAATGAAAGTTGCGACATGACCAGAGTGGTCGTCCTTCATTCAATCGTCCCAGTGTAGATATGGCAATTGACTTATCCTTGCTTCCGGTACCTATCCAAACATCTCCATCTCCCCCCGACGATGGTATAACATCCATGGAGAATATCCCAGATGTATGTAACATTTTTGTACTCTGACATAACAGTCGTGGCATACCAGTTTTGATAGATGTGGATGTTAAATCCCAATAACAGACGGTCCCATCATTGCCGGCGGTGAGTAATCGACCTGGTGCTGACAATGATGATGATGGTGAATGTTGTTGTTGAGTAGGATGGAAACGTGCATCGGCAATCCATCGACCACCATGCCCCTTCCATGTAATTACCGGATCAATGTATTGACATGAATCATTATTCTCATCATCATTGTTCTTTTTACAATCAATGTTTGTTGTATTTGTGTTCCATAATGCGATGATACCCGACTTACCTGCCCCCACAAGCCATGATGATTTGTTCATGCTAACGTTGTCAGTATCATTATTCATAGTATTGTAAAATTGTAGACTGTAGATGGCATTCAATCCCGTGGGTGTGACAAGACGTGTTCCCGTCGGTACGAGCTGTTGCATCTCTCCTCCTATTACATTGTCTATATTGTTGCTATCCGTAGCATCTTTTCCTCTACATGTGCCAATCGTATCATCATCTACTTTGCCATAAATCTGATATGCAACTAGAGGTGAAACCGTAAATTCTTCTTCCTCGTATAAGGTTTTTGTCATTGTTGACTTCTTCTCTAGTAGTGCATCATTCACCTCATCGATATTTTCCTCCCGAAGCTCAAGCGATGGCTGCTGTCCCGTGAGTCTTGTTGATTTCCTCGTGGGTAAATTATTTGTCATTGATGTTGTCGTCTTTGACATCTCCAACCCTCTTCGTTTCTTCTTTGGTCGGACGTCACTGATGCTACTGCTATCGTTAACGAACGCGGGGAGCAACCCCAACGATTCCAGTCGAGCATTATTACGTGCTATATTCCTTTCACGCAGCAATTCGTATTCCGACTTGACGTGTATAATATCATGGTTGACTACTTTTCTTTTCTTTTGAATGATGACATTTGGGGATGATGATAGTGTTATTTGATGATGATGATCATCATTATTGTTCGAATCGGCGACATCTTCGCACAATTTGTCGGCGGAGAAATCATTAGAGCTATCATTAGGTGAGCACGTTGTGAATTCGCTGCCGTAAATGACGTGCGGTAAGGATGAGGATGATGCACCAACATTTCCACTGCTTTCGCTTTGGTCGTCAACATCGTCGGTACCACTGATAGAAGGTCGTCGTTTCTTTTTACGCTGCTGCCCCCCACCAAAGAAGGAAAGCAAAGATACCTGTTGTTTTGGCATAGCGAGTGTTGCAATTGAGGAGAAGCAGCAGCGCCCGCGGGTGCTGTCAAAACAACGGCATGAACCCTTGACAAAAAATGACAAAGGAGAAAATGGTAAAATAAATCGACTCACAGAATGTTTACCTTTTGTAGCTAATTTTATCACACCTGGATGTCACTCCTTGGAACCTGAATGTTTAACACAGCTGGGAGGTGTTTTAAGTCTCACCCATCCTAAATCTATTGGCAGATGATCGTCTCACAGCAAAACTTGACCTGAGAGGGCCCTACAACCCAAGAAGATTGCTCGAGTGGAAACAATGTCAACTTATTCTTCTTCGGAGTCAGTCTCGACTGTTGACCAGTGACATCGCAACAAAATGAAGCGGTGTAAATCCATCTCATTTGATCCCATGCCTATGTACCTTGAGGACGAATATCCTGACATCACGAACGTGAAGTTTAGCTTAGGGCAACAACAAGTGTTACTAAGACGACAGGATGAAGAACGGCTTGAACCCACTGTTTTCTGGTATTGCCTCCCACCGATTGATTCACCACCTCGAAGTCAAAGTCTATCAGTTTCAGCCAAAGAAGTAGTGGAGAGCAAGGCGACGTACGAGATTGCAGAACTGGATGTCGATGATTCCGAAATTCTATCATTTCAGGGTGATGTAGATAATCTTCATAGTATCGTGCGCAAAAAAAAGAGAGAGGCAGTAAAATCGATGATCAGCGATCAGCGAAGCTTTTCTCGTTCCACCCCTAAAACCCTTGGCTGGCTTAGCGGAAGAGGAACTGAACCTTTCAGCGTGACAATACATTGCTCGTCTTCTCATTACCGCACACTAGATTAAGCATGAGTGATGATAGCGTTAGCTATGAAGATAGCCTTAACGTTTTAATATCAGTGCCGTGCTCACTAGCGGTCCTTGCTACAGTCGCTGTACTATATAAGTTCTTGCCATCGAATAGAGGAAGAAGTTTCAAAATCCATGCATTATATTGGACCGTTGCTATTGTCACAGTCATTGTCTTACCCAGCGAGGTATCATCCTATGTATTCAATGGTCTTACGATAACACTAGTCGGTGCATTGTACCCAGTCTACCGAGCCGTGAAGGCATGCTGTACCTACGATGACGATGAGGATGATAAAGAATGGTTGCAATTCTGGGTCTTTGGTGGAATTTTGTTCATGGCAACAGCTTCGGTCGATGATCTATTAGAGGACGAATATGCCAAAGGAGTGTGGATGGGTTGCCTATGCTTCGCATTCTTCTGGCTCTACTGCCCGTTGACTTGTGGATCACTTCTCGTATATGATCACTTTACCGAGCCTTGCCTCGCCCCAAGAGTTCAGCATGTACAAAATGAGACTACATCATTCATATTGTACGCTCAAGCTGGGGCGAATGCGTTACATATAACACTTGTATGGTTGTTCTTCATGATCCTTCCCACAGAAACAAAAAGAGTCGTGGCAATCGCTATCGGAACGGTGTATCCCTTGTTCTGTTCCATAACAGCAACGGCTGGCAATAGAATAGAAGATATCACATACTGGTTAACATACTGGTCCGTGTATGGCTGTCTATTCGTGATAATGGATCTTATCGAAACTTGGCTAGGAAAAACTACAATACTTTACTGCTTTATGATCTTGATTACAGTGTACCTATTCCTTCCTATGTTTCGTGGAGCCGATAAGGTGTTTCGTCATATCTTAGTTCCATTAGCCGGGCTGCAGGAGATGTTGATGTTGCGTGATGCGTATATGATAAAACGACAGATGCTGAAAGATTTAGATCCAGAGAGGGCCAGACTTGTAGGCAAGTCGATTGCTAATATTTTCGACAGTGAGGGTGGTGCTGATCCAGCCGTGAAGCTTAAACAATCCTGGACTTGGCTCAAAATTCCGGCCTCAAAATCTGCTCAACCTTTGAATTACGAAAAGCCAGTGGATGTAAGCAAACTGAATCTGGTCTAAGTTTGTAACTATGTATGTGGAGGAGACATGTCACCAACTGTAAAATAAACGAATGTAATTATTTGGCATGGCAGAAGTGTATTCTTGATTTATCATACTTCTTTAATACAATGGACGGGAAGAATGAATGGGACACAACAAGTATTTGTCAGCCCAGAGCATCTGCATAGAAAGTACGGAATTTTTCGTATCCAGTCATAGTAATAGTAGTTGCAGGAACAAAATGTAAGACACGAGCACCAGCACCACGAAATAGACCATGCACTCCACCTTCTCGGTAAGCCGAACGCAAGCAATCCAACATACTACGGTGTTGTAATACTGTCGTTTGATTGCCACCCTTTGTGGCAGCTTGTTGCCCTCGCTGCACTTGCAATCGTAGCTTGGCCATATCAAGTGGTGATGTCAACCATGAAGCCAATGCACCTGCTCCAGAGCTGCATGCGATCAAATGAAACAATGGCAAGTCACCATCTTTGATTGGTGGTGTCATGTTCTTTTCAGTGATATTATTTTGTCGATCGATGTATTCTCTTGATAATGCTTTACATTGCTCGTAGAACATAAAGTATAGAGCTGAAAATGGACCAAAGGATGCCAATGTGGCACCATACCCTTTGTATATTCCCCTTATACCTTCTGTTTTTATAATTTGACGTAATGCATTGAAACTTCCATTGTATTGGTACTTCGGATTCTGACCATTGTTTGGCACGTTCCGTTGTTGTTGTTGTTGAATTTGTAATCTCTCCTTTACAACATCAACGGGGACATATATAACACAGCATACTGCCTCTGCTAGCATTCCTGACATGAAATGAACTGCAAACTCCTGCCCATGTGAAAGAGATGATTTATTCCCTTCTTCCGCGGAGGAGGATGGTCCATGATCACCAGTCTTCTGCAATCCCAATGCAATAGTCGACAACGTCTCACGAAAGTAGGAATAGCTCGTGAGATATACCACGGTAGCAGGTGTACCTGCCCAAAAGACGGCACCAAACCCACCATACAAGGCCCGTAGTCCTTCATGTCGATATGTTCGTACCAATGCGTCAATTGGGCCATGAAATGTTGTTATTGGAGTTTGTAGTCTTGCTTTTACCGTATCGAGTGGATGAGTAAAGATTCGGCTAACAATCCCCGCTGTTGCAGATCCAAGAACATCGGCTACCCGTGATGATGATGCTTCCGGTGATGACGAGGTCGAATCGTCCGTCATTCTTCAGCTTGAATTGATCGCCTGTGCTTCATTCAAGTCGCTTCTCTTCTCTGCCGACGTTCCCGCTCAAAATATAGCTTGAGATAACACGTGAATCAACGGTTGGTATGGTGCTTCAAATACACCACCGACCGATGATCGTGAGATTAGATATGTAGATACACCTTCGATATTATTACCACCGACCGAAGATGTATGCATTAATGAGAGGCCGCCCAATGGCCATTAAACGTATCCGAAGATTGACACAACAGTCCAATAATCAACATTGGAACCAAAAAATAGTCTTGCCACTTCGGTCAAGAGGTATGTAAATAAGGTGTGGTGTGTGTTTCTTTATTCAAAAAAAATCTAATTATCTCACATGTCGTATTACTCCATCATTTGCATATTTATCAGAACGATTATTTTCATCATCGGCTAATATTGAGACTGTCAAAATTACATATATTGATCCAAGTGGGAAAGAACATATTGTAAATGCTGAAATAGGGAGGAATTTAATGGATACAGCTCATGACAATAATATTGAACTTGAAGGAGCATGTGGTGGTGAATTAGCATGCTCAACTTGTCATTTAGTATTTGAGAAAGATGTGTATGATACTCTCCCACCAAAGGCAGATGAAGAGGAGGATATGTTAGACTTGGCATTTGAATTGACAGAAACATCACGTCTGGGATGTCAAATTAAAGTTTGTAAAGGGTTTGAGGGGATTAGAATTAGAATACCGGACGATGGTTACTAATTGAAATAATATGCAGATGAAAAAATCTAGAGTGCAATGACTTTTTTGGCATTTAAATGAAAAATAGACAGGACAACTCAGTCTTCGTATTTTTGCTTGAGCCCCTGAATTGATTAACCCACATTATTTAGAATCTGGAAGTACATAGGTAAGTCTCTCTTCATCAATCCACATGGTTGGTTCGTGGACGCTGTAATTTGTAGTCGTGGTTCTCTCTTTTTCTTCCTCAGCGAAAATTCTCCTTCACATGAAGTTTGCTCCTCATCTCAAAACGTTGCGTGTATCTTTTGTGCTTGGTTATCATAATAAAAGAAAATGGCGTCGAACCCTATATTTGCATTGCTTTGGCTAATTCTGTTGTTGATTCTTGCGTGGCCTGTTGCTTTTTTCTGTGCTGCCTTATGGGTTCTCTTCATGGTACGTAGATTGATCGATGCTAATCATATGTACATTTTTTGTACTAGTCAACAACACTAAACAAAGGTTACTGCATCTTATTCTCCACTCCAAATGTAATGATCAGCCATTCGAGGCTTGTTGTGATTGTACCCGTGCAGTCAATAAAACGCTTGAGGACTTTACCAGATGGCCTATTGATTGTGGCGATGCGATAGCACGGTGCAGCTCTGTTTGTCCATCTCCCACCCAGTAAATTAGTATATATTGGGCTACAATGAGGGGATCAAGTATTACATCACAGCTTTGTGGGCTAAAATAGATCATGTCAATGAAAGAGAGATTGCAATAAACTTAAAGTCAAAACTATGGGTCTAATCTGTTCTACTACTATTACTCTACGCAAGACATGTGACTGCTTCTTTAGGACATGAACGGCAATTGCATTCTTTCTCCATCAATACGTAGTTCACTAAATTCTCCATCAGTATCATTCACCTCTCTCAATACACCAATAAAATTGACAGTTTTCCCCATCTCGTCAACGATTGGTCCGACACGGATATGATTCTTGAATTTCCTTCCATTCTTTGCATAGTTAGTCAAAATCGTGTTAGCCTCCACCCCACCCAACAGCTTGGATAACATAATCGATGCATCACTCATTTCAGTCTCTGGTCCTTGAAGTAGTTGACCGAGGGACTTACCCTGACATTCCTCCCGGGTGTAGCCACATAGATCCTCCCATGCTTTATTTACGGCAACTATATGGAATGGATTCTTCGTATCTGTAATAACGATTGGACGTGTATCATCATCAAGCTTCGGCATTGTGATTTGATTAGATAATTTAGGTAGTGGGAGAATCCAAGGCTCTGCGCTGATCTCGGCGACATCCTCATATTTCAACGGAGGAAGTGTCCTCTCTATGTCATTCTTTGGCAATATGTCCATAGAAGGAGTACGAAGCGCGTTGAAAGAGCCTTGTATCTGTTTCTTCATTCGATTGCTCATAAGAGCAGATGTAATGTCAGATTCGATGTCATCCTGGATACTCTCGCCAGCGAAGGAGAGCGAGTACACCGTTCGTCCTAGTTTCAACTGTGGATGTTGTCGATCATGAATCTTGGGAGGAGGAGCGTTATATCCAGAGGGAGTATGATGTAGTGCACCACAAGAATTGCGTATCTGGCTTTTCATCCGATCATCGATAAGAGAAAGTAAGGCAGATTCGAGATTGCTTTCACCATCCCCGGCGAATGAGAGGGAGTAGACTGTCTCCCCACGATTAAAGGTCGCGAGCAATCTCTCCCTAGCGTTGTCGTGTCCCGCCGATGACACGCAGACCGACCGTCCTGAAGAGAGTAAAGACTGGGAAGATAGAACTCGTCGCGAGGCCTGTAGTAGCATCATCTCTTGCTACAACCTGGACGGATCCGATAGAATTTATGATGGTAGGGTGTATTCGGTGGAGGGTGGATTCACGTGAGTATGATGGGTCTGCAGATACTACATAAATAGCTCGGTGTTGCTAAAAAGTCTCAAGTGTCGTTAGTTAATGTACGACAAGATATTATGATGTGGCAGCGGAACAACCTGAGCGTGAAGCAACGCTTCGAAGAAGATTTCGAGTTCGAAGGACTGAGGCTGAAACAGACGCTTGACACTGAGCCCCCATCTTGTGTCTACGACACGGCAATCGTCCTCGCTAAATACTTGAGCGAAACTAACAATCTGGAGATAGCTAACTCGACAATCCTTGAACTAGGTGCCGGGACTGGATTCACTGGGATATACTTGTCTAAGTTAGAAATTGTTGACAAGGCAATATTGACGGATGTACCGAACTTAATTCCGCTGTTACAACAGAATATTAAAGCGAATGGCTGCGAAGAAACAAGAGTACAGGGAGCATCTCTCCATTGGGCAAGTCAAAGCGATCTGGAAACAGTAATCGATCTGGCTGACCAACGAATTGATTTTATACTAGGCGGTGACATTGTATTTGACTTTGAGCATTTTGATGGACTGCATAACTTGCTGGTCCAAGTTTTCGAGAGGTGTAAAACAAAGAAAGCTTTTATTGCATTCACTAAAAGGTTTAGTGATATCGAAACGTGGTTTCAAGAAGGTCTGATCGAGCATGGGTTCAGAATAGAGGAAGCAACAGATACTCCCAAAGAGTGGAGCTTGGAAAATGTCACAATTTTGATTGTCAGTCGATGAAAATGAGAGTAGAGATAGCATAAATTTATTTAGTAAGATTTCATATCTTAGTATTTCATCCCCTTCCACTTTCTCCAACTCTTACTAATGTGTCAAGCCATATCTTTCTACAATTCGCTCAATATTAATCGTTCCCATTGGTACAGCAAATTCAAATAGTACACCCACATTGATCAAGCTTAATCCCCTCGCTACACAAACCCCTAGTCATCACCGTCCCGTAAAACACCTCATACGCATTGATACGCTTCCGGTACGACTCTCACGGTCATGGTATTCGGGATTGGCGCTCCATTCTCGGTATTCACGACACTTGTAATCTCCATCGGGCACAGAAGACTCTGACTCGTGAATGCAATCTGAACTGGGAAGAAAACGTCAACATCATCCCCTGCAATTGAGAACTCCAGCGATCCACTGGAATTATTCCCATCGATGACATCATGATGCCAGCACATCATGCCCGTATGTGGGTCATGCTTGTACTGACCATCAATGCTATCAATGGCGGGGGGGTCCGTGGTACCTAACGGAAAGAGGATGTTCACGTCAGTTATGACCGCATCCTTTCGTTGCAATTCAAACTCCATATTCACATTAATATCACCACTCCCCTCCTCGGGCCAACATGTAACAGTAAAGGGTGCGGAGTCCTCCTGGGCATAGTTCCACTTCAATATGCCCACTGGACGGCCAAGGGGGTATGGCTTCCCCCCCTTCATTGAAATAACACCCGTCTTCTCATACGTTGCCTTATCAACCTTGGGATGTGTCGCGAAGGACCAACCAGCACCACAAACTTTGGAGTATGTGGATTTATTAACTACCACATTGGCCAGTTCTCCGGCCTTCGTGTTGGCCGTGTATGTAATCGATCCCTTGACCTCACTTGACTTCACCTCCCCCTCACGTGACAATTGTACAACGATGCGTTCCTCCACGAGGATCGTTGCGGGTGCGGATGGGGCAGATGTCGCAACAGCAGCCACAGGTGCACCAATGCCAAGTCCAAATGGATCAGCGGCATTACCCCCAAATCCACCACCGAGATTGTCCTCGGCAAGCATACCTGCCATCAATGACGAATTCTTTTTGGCACCGCCACCTACACCACCCAATTTCATCCCCTTGGCCATAACCTTGGGCGCTTCTGGTTCTGGCGCCGTCGACTTGCCCAGGTTGGCATATGGATTGTCGGACGTGGCACCAAAGGGTGAACCTGCCCCCATTCCTCCCTGCTGCTGCTGCTGTTGACCAAATACATTGTTCATGTCAAACCCTCCCATTGGTCCTGGACCACGTTGGGGTCCACCTCCACCAAATCCGACCATGCCCGTTTGTGTCTTATTGCTTGCTGCACCACCATTCATCAAACTATCCCGCAATGCTGCCATTTGTCGATCCTTAATTGCCTTCGCCTGTGACTGCATGGCCGCACGTGCGGCATCTTCCTTATTCTTCTTTAGCATTAATGCCATCTCCTCTTCATGACTGTGCATTTCAAGATTCGTCCGGATAGTCGAAGGCGTAATATCCTCCTTATACCCCCCGGTAGTTAATACCTCATCAAATGCGAATATAATCTCGAATGCATGTTCATTTATGGCATGTTCGGATATACTCCCGGTAACATCCGGCACGACCTTGGCAAGTAGACGTAATGTTCCCAAGTCCTCAACAATATTACTCGCCTTCGTTGTTATTAGCAGTAGGAACATATTATTCTCCAATGGTTGGTAGACATACCGCACAGCATCAGTCTCAACGAAGGTATGTTGCTTGGAGTGGCCCATGAGTTTGGGGAATGCGGCCAGGAGACCCTCAACACGTAGACGATTCATTTCGACGAATTGACGTGAAACTAGTGGCTTCGCGCCACGGTTGGATAGGATCGATGCTGACAGGACTACCATGTTGTTGGTGTCGTTATTGTTGAGTATCTACGGGGTCTCCGGATCGCTCCACCCTCGTTCGTTTGTGTTCAAACGTGTGAGCGTTTGAAGTTTGGGCCTTTGACCACGTTTCCTTTGACACCCACTACACTTGGAGTATGATGTGAGATGACAAGACGGGTATGCAAACAACTTCTCCTCGTCGGGATATATCTATTGTCATGTCATTGCTCTATCATCGCGTCGTTTACTCCATTGTTCCGCGAGGTCTCCTCGTTGAGGTCTGGAAGACATCGTCATGGCTTCTCATTGAACGCATCAATGAAGCATCGAATGCATTTCAACACAGCCCCAGCCCTCCGACAACAGGGCAATGATGATCCACCAAAGCTCATACTGATAAGTGGCGGACCCGGAACTGGCAAATCAACATTCGGTATGTCGTTAGCTCTCGAACAAGGAATCCTAAAATGTATCTCCACGGATACTATTCGTGCCGTAATGCGTAGCTATGTACCGGAAAGTATCTCCCCTCCATTACATAGATCATCATATGGTTGTGCATCCGAGGATGGTACCGATGATCCAGTGAAATCATGGATAGAAACATGTAAGGTACTCGAATCGAGTATTGAAGGTCTTGTCGTTGATGCTATACGTCGTGGCGTATCTCTCGTCCTGGAGGGTGTGTCTATCCGTCCATCCAAAAAGTATATTGATATGTTCAATGAGGCAGGAGGGACGGCATGTGGTGTACTACTCGTGGTGTCTGACAATGACCGACATAAATGTTTGCTAAACAAACGTGGGTTCATGACGGGAAATATTAATGCCGAGGAACACAAACTTGAAAGCTTTGATCGGATACGACTAATACAAGATGAAATGATACGTTCGGCGAAGGAATCTGGATGGGTATTGATTGAGCAGCGTATAGAGCCTGATCCGTTGGATGTGGTAGCAGATGAGTTGTACAAGGTGAATGCATGCAAGATGAAGGACATGCTGATGGACAAACTTGACGAAGACTGTGTCTTACCGTTGGCATCAACCGGCGGTGATATTATAGGTGGGAGCAATGTAAGTGGGGAGAGTAGATCGTTAATTGATGATTTGTTTCGAGAGGTGGGTCATATTGCAACCAAACATTCGACGGATTAAAACAAGATTTTAAAGGCTACTGATGCAGTACTTCCTAAACCTTATTCTACAGAATTGTATCCTCCTGGCACAGAAATACCCCGCTGGCTCAACCTGCAATTATCTGCCTCTTAAGTTGTTGCCCTCACGTAATGTAGCCGTCCTACCGATGCACGCGCCACTCATCTGCCCATCAAAAGCGCCTTTGCAGCATGCTAACTGATTGTCAAAGAAGACTGTAGCATAGATTGGATAGGGAATGGTATTTTTGCAGCCACCAATCGACCAAGTCCCTTGTTCAGCATACCACTTCCCAGCTGCGGCAGAACTTACACTAGGAGTTGATGTCGTGTGAGAGCTTGTTGATCTTGTAGATGGGCTTGCAGTATTAGTTGTCAATGATTGACTTGGGCTTGCAGTTTCAATGGGAGTAATTGCTGTACTTTTACCTGGGCTTGTAGTGCTTGTCACTGTTTTGGGATCAACACAAACAACGTTCTCTGAGAAATCGCAATACATGCCATTGAACAGTAACCCATCTGGGCAGGAAACGGTCAAAACGATTACGTTCTGTTCACAGTATATGTACTCTTTACAACCAGTGCCGGATTTCATTGAGACAAAGTCAGGCTCCAAGTCACATTCCGGATTTTTCACAGTTTCATTTGGAGATGGATTACTTGCTTTCGTCGTGTCATCAGAGTTGGGTAAATAAGTGTTAGTTACATTTGTCGTCGTTGGAGTGGATGTCGTGGGATAGAAGGTAGGTGGATTGGGGATTCCTTTGATGCACGCGCCACTCGTCTGCCCATCATAAGCGCCTTTGCAGCATGCTAACTGATTGTCAAAGAAGACTGTAGCATAGATCGGATAGGGAATGGTATTTTTGCATCCACCAATCGACCAAGTCCCTTGTTCAGCGTACCACTTCCCAGCTGCAGCAGAACTTGCACTGGGGGTGGATGTCGTGTGAGAGCTTGTTGATCTTGTAGATGGGCTTGCAGTATTAGTTGTCAATGATTGACTCGGGCTTGCAGTTGCAGTACTTTTACCTGGACTTGTAGTGGTCACTGGAGTAGTGTTGATAGGAGATGTTCTACCGCACTCTGCGATCATATCAATGAAACACATATGCTTGGAGCAACAGTCACATAGTGTCGGAAAGAGGAGTGTAGCTTCATCTCTATCGGCAGGCACGTCTGGTTCAGTGTCGCTGAACAAGCAATAAGTTTCAGTTCCAAATGTTTGTGTATAAACATAAGTCGTTGGAATCGTTTTCGGTTCAACACAAACAACATCTTTTGCGATATCACAAAACATGCCATTGAACAGTTGCCCATCCGGGCAGGAATTCGTGGAAACGATTACGTTCTGTTCACAGTATATGTACTCTTTGCAACCAGTTCCAGGTGTAAACGAGAAGAAGTTGGGCTGCATGTCACATTCCGGATTTGTCACAACTTCGTTTGGAGGAGGCATCGTTTCTGGATCAACGTCGCAAGTAACCTCTTTTGCGATATCACAAAACATGCCATTGAACAGTTGCCCATCCGGGCAGGAAATCGTGGAAACGATGACATTCTTTTCACAGTATATGTACTCTTTGCAACCAGTGTCGGGTTTAGTTGAGAAGAAGTTAGGCTGCATGTCACATTCCGGATTTGTCACAATCTTGTTTGTATTATGATTACCTGCATTCGTCGTAATTGTTTTCACGGTAGTTGTTGTGGCGATATCAGTCGTAGATACACCACATTCTTTAGTAATATCAATGAATGAGCACTTATGCTTGAAGCAACAGTCACATAATGTCGTAAAGAGGAATGCATCTTCATCTTGATCGGCCGGCACGTCTGGTTTAGTGTCGCTGAACAAGCATAGAATGTCATTTCCATTTTTTTCAGGATACAAATAACTTGCTTCTACTATCTTGGTCGTAGACAAGGTCAGGATAATAAGTAAGGCAACCAGGCTGATGCCGCCAGTAGTAGTTCGTCCATGCTTGCACTTTATTATCGTCATATCATAGTATCCAGGGGAAAGTGGGTGCGGTTTGGCTGGCCGCTTGGGGGGGTTGGCCTTGCTCAGCGCGGCGCAGGTTATGTGGGGGCTGTAGAGGCGGGGGCTGAGGTCTTGGGCTGAGGTCTTTGTTCTACGATACATAATTACTTAGAAAACGAAAGTCAAGGACGGTGGATTTGAAGGTAGATTCTACTTGGGTAGGCTATCAATATAAATCAATTCTATCATATTCATTTTACTGCTTGTTAAAGTGATGCTTGCAGATTGCCAATAGTAATATCCTACTTACTTTCATATATTCACATGATTAGTCTCAGTAATTCTTCTCAACCTCTGATAAATCAAAGGAAAAGTTTGACTCACACTCAAAGGATGTTCCGCAAAGCATACATACACCGTCTTCATTGCTGATCGTAACGGCTCAAGTGAAGTGGACAAAATAATGTAACATAGTATGTACGACACAAGAAGTACTTCCAATATTGATGCATCCGTAAGTGGGTCAGGAGCGAATGAATTGCGATGCGTTATCAAGAGCATCCCATAGAATAGTACATTCAATCCAGCAATAAAATGGCAGAAGGATGAACACATCTGAGTTGCAATATCGTCTTGAATTACAGCTTGCACTCCTATTTTGTTGATTGTTGAGAGAGAAAAAATGATGTGACTATGTCCATCAGGAAAAACAAAAATCTGTTGATGTATATTGTATGCTCTTACCCGAAATTTCAATAAGTGTAGCAACATCATTCGCTGCTCTTTGATAGCTCTTGAAGTATACAGCCACATGACTCATTGCTATGTCTGAATGACTCCTTACGAAGTTACGCACTGCATTCTCCGTCGTCTTCCATTGAATACTTACAATCAATCGTAATCGTTGTACATTATTGTCATCATTTACTGTTGTTGATACAGCCATACCACGGAATTCATCCGGTGGTGGTAGGGTAGTATCCACAATACGGACCAGGGTACCAAACATTTGTGCTACTCCACCCAATAGTCCGCATTGTGCCACTGACCCGAAGCCAATGGTACACCCAACAAGTAGAAATGACTTTACAGTCTCCTCCTTGTTGCAATGTTGTTGTTGTGAATGATGCGGGTGGTGGTGGTGTATACCCTCCGCTGGATCTTCATCATCGTCATACTCATCGTCAAGACCTTCGTCAAAGTCTGATAATGTGGCATAGACTGATGCATCTGCCGTTTGATATGCATTATCATCATAATCATCCTCGGCATTATCATCATCGTGCCATACTGTTTGACCTTCATTCATACCTTCTGCATTGATAGTAGTGGTATCATCTCGTTTTTCTTGCTGCTGCTGTTGCAGCTTTAGCCGTTCCATTATTGACACTTGCTGCCCCCGGAACCATGCAGACACACCCCCCGCGGAAACAAAGCCTAGTAAATGACAAACAATACTAGTAGCCCAATTACCTGCTATCATACCTAGCAATAACCATGTTATATGCATAACTTTTGTCAATAATATGCTACCAGTAGCAGTCATTGATTCTGATGATAGGACAGTAACCAATGCGCTCCACCATAAATAGGTACATGCAAACTGTATCAGCAGTAATATTGACAATGCACGTACAAATGACGTCCGTCGTAATGATCGTGATAGTACGTCCAATGAAGACACGGCTAATGCACGAAAGAATGTTATACGATCATGTGTCGTTGATGTAGCCGATGTTGCTGCCGCCAAACGCTGTTGTTGGGATTGATGTCGTTGTGCTGTTGTTGTTGCTAATGTTACCTTACGTAATGTATCACGAATGACTAACCCTATCGGTAACAGTATAGCACTTCGTACATTACTCAAATAATGATAAATTAAACCAATTTGTATTACATGTAACCATATACAACATTGATTGGCAAGTAGTAATAATCGTGTAATAGCTTTATATCGGTAATTGTCCCCATCTGAACCACCTGGATGTGAATAGAGGAGTCGTAGTACTATGAGGGAGGTTGCCAAGGCAGTTAGTGTTGATAGTAGTATAGTTGAATGTGCTGAGTTGGATGAGACCATATCTGACCATGATGACGACGATGAGGTAGTATCATCATTAGTAGTGTTGGTGCTGTGTCGACGATAATATACATGTGGTACAATTAGTCCAGTGGGTATAATTAGTATTGCCGTGGCCATCCATGATACATCCCTTGGTCGTCGTGGTGTACGTGATGGTCGTTGATAGGGCAGCACAACGTACTGGTGTTGTTGAGTCTGTTGTAGTTGGTCAGAGGAATTAAAACTAGTGCGCAAATGTTCTTCTACTTCTTCTTCCTGCGTTGAATTGTCAATGAAATTGTCGTCACTGTCATCAACATCTCCTCCTCTGCCATTGGCACTGTTGATAGTTTTTGATAGTTGATCCATGTTGTTTTCTGAATTTTTCACATCGCCATCATCATCATCATCACTGCTAGGAGTAGTATAATCATTTTTGTGACCTATACTAATTTCTTCTTCAACACCAATCATCATCTCTTCTTCTGCCATTATTAACTCCTCATCAAGTATTGTGAGTGGCATAATCGGAGGGGAGGCTACAAAGTTCAAGGATGATGCAGCCATGGATGCAAATTTGGTATCCGTCCTAGGCGTAGTTTCCATACGTGCTAATTGATAATCCAATGTCATATCAGCAAAAAAGGGCTGCCGGACACCCAGCGGGGAGGAGTTCTCGACACTCCCGGCACTGTTGGTTCGTTCGACACTAGCGACACTATCCCTATCCCGTCTACTACTGCTATGCAACAATAATGAGGGTCCATCATCATCATCATGCGGATGACTACTTCGGACACCATTCTTATTACGGTTGTTATCGTCGTCCATCCTCTCTAACCTCTATCTACTCTACCGGGGGATCGAAGTGCTATGACGGCGGTTCCATGGATTTTCCACCATGCTATCTCTGGTAGGTAGGATGGTCGAGGATATCTTCGTGTTTGAAGTCAAACGTCGTAAGAAGTGTTGCCGCGCCGCGCCGCAACACAGAAAATGGCCGAACCACAGGCTTGCTCATGGGCTTTGTGCCCCAGCAAAGATTCGGGTGAAAATCGAGAGTTGCTGCGCTGTGGCACGTGCAAAACTGCGAAATATTGCTGCAAGTCGTGTCAGAAAAGTCATTGGAAATGGCACAAATACACCTGCGTCGGACCCGAAATTGAAAGGCATATAGTGGAGGAATTCACCTGTGCTGCGATCCAACGAGCTATTGATGCCGCGCAACCCAATGCCGTCGTGGAACTGAATGTCGGCACGTACGAGGCCGGTGGTGTGGGAGAACTTGTTATCTCCAAGCCTATGAAAATATTGGGCCCGGGACGAGTTGGACTAGATGGCGTAATCCTCAAATGCAACCTCGTCGTGAAAGGAATCACCGAAAACGGAGATGTAGTGTTGGCAAACTTCAAGGTATCTGGAACCGCCCGTTTGAAGGAAAACTCAGACACGAACATTACCATGTACAGTGTGGCTGTTGAATGCGCGAGGGAACTGGCAGAACGCGGAATAGATGCAATGGACATTTGCTCCTGCCAAGGCAAAGTTCTCCTTCTTGATTGTGAGATTCTTGGGGGAAGTGACACACTTTGCATATCTGGGGCTCCCAAGGTGCATATCAAGGGGACCGAGATCCGCTTTGCGAGATCACGAGGTATATTCGCAAACGATTACTTTGTCATCGAGGACTCGGTAGTGGACATGTGCGGTGGGTATGGAATCAAAGGAAGATCTGGGTGGGATGAAAAAGGAGATAACGATATTCAGCCAGGGCCGTGGAGCTCGTTCGGTGGTGCTGCAGGAGATTATGGTTACTAAACTTAGAAATTTGACAATGGGGCGATACACACGGTAAGATGCTTTTTAGATACATAAGTATTGGAGAACGAAAGTCAAGTCAACCCGTAAGGTAACTTTATGGATTTGATGTATCATTATGTTATCGATATAAATCAATTCTATCATATTCATTTTACTGCTTGTTAAAGTGATGCTTGCAGATTGCCAATAGTAATATCGTACTTACTTTCATATATTCACATGATTAATCTCGGTAATTCTTCTCAACCTCTGATAAATCAAAGGAAAAGTTTGACTCACACTCAAAGGATGTTCGGCAAAGCACACATACACCGTCTTCATTGCTGATCGTAATGGCTCAAGTGAAGTGGATAAAATAATGTAACATAGTATGTACGACACAAGAAGTACTTCCAATATTGATGCATCCGTAAGTGGGTCAGGAGCGAATGAATTCTGATGCGTAATCAAGAGCATCCCATAGAATAATACATTCAATCCAGCAATGAAAACTGCTTCGCTCGGGCTTTTGGAGGTGAGGGTGGTACGTGTGAATGCCGGGGGGGATGCCCCCCCGGACCCCCCCTCTGTTGGTGACGACA
>Ga0247832_1003156_pt1 | contig 23240 bp, 34 predicted proteins | sample LaCruzMarch2015__10_FD_192407 | JGI IMG/M metagenome (GOLD analysis project Ga0247832, IMG submission 192407) | Freshwater microbial communities from meromictic Lake La Cruz, Castile-La Mancha, Spain - LaCruzMarch2015_4m | ecosystem: Environmental > Aquatic > Freshwater > Lake | place: Spain... | reverse complement strand
CCCTTCCATCCCCCAGGTAAACCGCTGCAGCTACGCACCGAGCACCTAGCCACCCTGCAGACGCCAGCACTGATCTTGCAGGGCGAACGCGACAGCTTTGGGCGCCGTGAGGAGGTTGACTCCTACAAGCTCTCGCAACAGATACAGCTGCGCTGGATACCTAGTGGTGACCACAGCTTTAAGCCCACCCGCAGCTCTGGCCTGAGCGAGGCGGAGAACTGGACGACAGCTGTGGAATTCAGTGATCACTTCCTACGGCTGCTGCTGATGCCGCCTGGATCTATGCCTCTGCAACCACAGCCCCCTGAGGGAGCAGGGCCGCATGGCCAAAGCAGTACTGCTTTCAGTACCAAACCACGCCCAGGCGGCCTAGAGTTGCCCTATCGACTGCTCAGTCTGTTCATGGCCGACCAGCCCCTAAACGTGCTCCGTTCGGCCGAGCTCAAGCGGGGCGGCATCGCGGCGGTGGAGCAAGCCCTACGTGCTGGTCCGGTGCATCTGCTCAAGCGCAACAGCCCAGCGGCCGTAGTGATCAGTGAAGCTGAATACAACCACCTGCGGCGATTGGCCGATCGTCCAGCCGCTGCAGGGCCGAGCTGCCTGGACTGGTTACTGGCCCTGCCCTCAGCAGCGACAGCTCGGAGCAAGCAGGAGATCGACGCTGAGCTGCGGCAGGAACGCGAGTGGTGATTGCCTTTCTCGATGCCAGCGCCTTGATCTACGCCGTAGAAGGAACAGAGGCGTGGGCCGAGGCGCTGAAGCAACAGCTGCGGCAGCTGGCCGCAACGGCAGAGACCTCCACAGGGGGCCTGCAGCTGGCCATCAGCCGCCTGAGCTGGCTGGAGTGCCGAGTTGGGCCGCTGCGCCGGCGGGATGCGGAGACCCTTACCCGGTTCGATGCCTTTTTCCTGCACCCGGGCCTGGAATGGGTGGAGCTCAGCCCTGCTGTTGTGGAGCAGGCCACGCAATTACGGGCCGAGCACAACCTGCGTACCCCCGATGCGTTGCAGGCAGCCAGCTGTATGCAGCTTGGTGCCGGTGCCGTGATGGTCACCGGCGATGCCGGTTTTCAGAGGGTGCCGTCACTCCGCCTGGCGCTAGTGAACGGAGCTGAAGGCCAAAACTGAATCAGTGGATTAGGGCCATCTCAGTGATGCCGCTATCCCAATACGGCTGATCAGCGCGATGCCGGTGTTCCAGAGCCAGGACGGACGCTCGGCCAACCGCTGCAGCCAGGCCGGCAGCTGATCACGCCACTGCTCCATTGCCAACACCGCCAGCAGCAGCAGAATCAGGGGGATGCCGATGGCCAGGACAAGCTCGCGCAACATCGGCCCTTATCCGCTGAGCGCACCGTATCGAGGGCGCAGCGGGACGGCAGCAAAGCCCGCCAATCGTGCTAGTACAGGTGTACGCATTAGTCGTTAGTCATGGGTGCCCCTCTCCCGCGAGCCGCAGCACTGAATGCCCGGCTCGAAACCTCGATTGAGGAGTGGCCCTACCTCGATGAGGCGGTGCTGCTCAAGACCCGGAGCCGCAAGGTCTGCATGACCTGCCACTGGTTTCGGCATCACGCAGGGGTGAACTGCATCCCGGTTCTCACCTGCCAACTGCACCAGGGGTTGATCGCCCACGGCGAGCACCTCACCAGCCGCTGCCAGGGCTGGACCGATGACATGAGCCGCCAGCAGGGCTGGGCGCCTGAGGTGGCCTGAGCGGTGGAGCAGCTGCTCGCCATCTCTACCTTTTGGTAGTTGTGCCAGCGGCACGAGTTGCAAGAGGCTGGAACGGTCTGACCCATCCCTGGCCTGCATGCTCCCTTGGCTGCTAGCCGCCGTCACCCTGGCAGCGGTTGTGCTTTCGGCTCCCTTGCTGGGGCGACACCTGTTCGAGGTATTCGAGAACAAGCCCCAGCCGGCCTGGGACCGCTGGCTGAACCCGATCGAGGCCGCTCTGTTGCGCTTGATCGGGGATGCTGGCCGTAGCGCCGAATCGGCCACCGGCTACCTAGCACCGCTGTTGATCAGCAATGGGCTGTTCGCCTTGCCGGCACTGGCGCTGCTGTTGCTGCAGCCGAGTTGGCTCAACCCCCTGGGCTTCGGGGGATTGCGCTGGGATCTGGCGCTGCACACCACGATCTCCTTCCTCACCAACACCGATCAGCAGCACCTGGTGCCCGAGCAGAGCCTAGGGAACCTGGCCCAGCTGGGGGCCATGCAGTTCCTGATGTTCGTGTCGGCGGCCACGGGGTTGGCGGTTGGATTCGCCGTGATCCGTGGCTTCAGTGGCCGGCCGATCGGCAACTTCTACCGCGACCTGCTGCGCTCCCTCACCCGGGTGTTGATCCCCGCCTCGCTGCTGCTGGCCCTGTTCTTCCTGGTTAGCGGTGTGCCGATGACCCTGGAGCCGCCCCTGGAGATCACCACCCTGGAGGGGGGCAGGCAGTGGCTGCCCCGCGGCCCGATCGCCCTGTTCGAGGCCATCAAGCAGCTCGGCGAGAATGGTGGCGGCTTTCTCAGTGCCAACTCCGCTCACCCCTACGAGAACCCCACCCTGCTCACCAACCTGGTGAGCACCTGGGCGATGTTGATCATTCCTGCGGCCACGATTGATGCCTTCGGGCGCTTCGTGGGCAACCGGCGCCAGAGCAACTTGTTGCTGGCCCTGGTGTTTGGTCTGCTGCTGATCGGCGCCGCCGTCGCCATGGGGGCGGAGCAGGCCGGCAATCCCATGCTCACCAGTTGGATCAGTGGCGGCAACCTGCAAGGCAAGGAGCTGCGCTTCGGGCCAGCGCTCACTGGCTTCTGGTCCGTGGTGAGCACCGGCACAATGACCGGCGCCGTGAACGGCTCAATCGATGCGGCGATGCCGCTCACCATCCTCACGACCCTGTTCAACCTCTTTCTGCAGGTGGTCTTCGGCGGCCAGGGCACTGGCGCGGCCTACCTGCTGGTGTTTGCCCTGCTGGCGGTGTTCCTCACCGGCCTGATGGTGGGGCGCACGCCGGAATTCCTCGGGCGAAAGGTGGAGAAAGCCCAGGTGGTGTGGGCCAGCCTGATCCTGCTAATCCACCCGCTATTCGTATTGATTCCCGCCGCCCTCACCCTGGCCGGTGGCGACTCGCTGGCGGGCATCAGCAACCCGGGCTCCCACGGCATCAGCCAGGTGGTCTACGAATACGCCTCAGCGGCCGCCAACAACGGCAGCGGCCTCGAGGGCCTTAGTGATGGCACTCCCTGGTGGAACCTCACCACGAGCCTCAGCCTTCTCGGTGGCCGCTACCTGCCGATCGCAGCTCTGCTGGCGCTGGCCGACGGCTTCCGCCGCAAACCGGCCCTCGAACCCAGTCCAGGGATCCTTCGGACGGACACCGCCCTGTTCACCGGCGTCACAGCGGTGGTGCTGGTGATCCTCGGCGCTCTCACTTTCTTCCCGGTGCTGGCCCTCGGGCCCATCGCGGAAGCGCTCACCTTGGCCTCCTGAGATGACCACCACAACGCGTGTGATGTTCCCCCGCATGCCGCGGGGGCCCCGCCAGAAGCGCCGTTATCTCGAACGCCCGCGCCAGCAGGGGCTGGTGCAGCGGGCTGTGGTCGATTCGTTTCGCAAGCTCGACCCGCGTCAGGCGGTGAGCAATCCGGTGATGTTCGTGGTGTGGTGCGGCACGGCTCTGTGCCTGCTGCTCACCATTGAGCCCAGGCTGCTCGATGCACAGGCCGGAGCACCGGAGCGCGGCTTCAACGCCCTGATCAGCCTCACCTTGTTGGCAACCTTGCTGTTCGCCAACTTCGCCGAGGCGCTGGCGGAAGGCCGAGGCAAAGCCCAAGCGGATGCCCTGCGCCTCACCCAGGCGCGTACCCAGGCCCGACGTCAGTTGGCCGATGGCTCCATAGAGCTGGTCGATTCCTCCGATCTGCGCCGCGGAGACCTCGTGTTGATCCAGGCAGGGGATGTGATCCCCGCCGACGGGGAAGTAATCGCCGGCGTGGCATCTGTGGATGAATCGGCGATTACCGGCGAATCAGCCCCCGTGCTCAAGGAAGCCGGCTCGGATGTGGCGGGATCGGTCACCGGTGGCACCCGGATCCTGTCCGATCAGCTCACCCTGCGGATCTCCGCTGATCCAGGGAAAGGATTCATTGACCGGATGATCGCGCTGGTGGAAGGGGCGGAACGCAGTAAAACCCCTAACGAGGTGGCTCTCACCGTGCTGCTGGCGGTGCTCACGCAGGTGTTCCTGATCGCCGTGGCCACCCTGCCGCCCGTGGCGGGCTACCTCCAGGGCGCTCCATCGGTGGTGACACTGGTGGCGCTACTGGTGGCTCTGATCCCCACCACGATCGGCGGCCTGCTCAGTGCCATCGGCATCGCCGGGATGGATCGGGTGGCCCAGTTCAACGTGATCGCCACCTCGGGCCGAGCCGTGGAAGCATGCGGCGATGTGAACACCCTGGTGCTCGACAAGACCGGCACAATCACTCTGGGCAACCGACTGGCCGAGGAGTTTCTAACCGTCGGGGGACACAGCATGGCGGAGCTGGCCGAGGCTGCTCTGGGTGCCAGTTGCTTTGATCAGACTCCGGAAGGGCGCTCGATCGTGCGTTTGGCGGAGAAGCTCGGGGCTGTCCTGCCTTTTGCGGCCGAGTCCGCAAGCGCGATCGACTTTTCAGCCCGCACCCGCATGAGCGGGTCTGACATCCCCGATGGCAGCGAGTTCCGCAAAGGAGCTGTGGACTCGATCAAGGGCTTTGTGCGCTCCCGCGGCGGCCAGGTGCCAGATCAACTCGACCAGTGCTTCGAGCAGGTATCTCGCCTGGGGGGCACCCCCCTGGCGGTGTGCTGCGGCGCCGAGGTGTTCGGGGTGATCTACCTCAAGGACATCATCAAACCCGGCATCCGCGAGCGTTTCGATCAGCTGCGGCTCATGGGCATCCGCACCGTGATGCTCACCGGCGACAACCCGATCACCGCCGGCGTGATCGCCCGGGAAGCCGGGGTGGACGACTTCATCGCCGAGGCCACACCCGAGGACAAGATCGCCGTGATTCAGCAGGAGCAGAAGCTCGGCAAGCTGGTGGCGATGACCGGTGACGGCTCCAACGACGCCCCGGCCCTGGCGCAGGCCAACGTGGGAGTGGCCATGAATTCGGGCACCCAGGCCGCCAAGGAGGCGGCCAACATGGTCGATCTAGACAGCGATCCCACCAAGCTGATCGACATCGTGACGATCGGTAAGCAGCTGCTAATCACAAGAGGCGCGCTCACTACCTTCTCGATCGCCAACGACATCGCTAAGTACTTCGCGATCCTGCCCGCGCTGTTTGCAGGCGTGGGGCTGGAGGCACTGAATGTGATGAAGCTGGCCTCACCCCAGTCGGCGATTCTCTCGGCGATGGTCTTCAACGCGCTGATCATTCCCGCCCTGGTGCCCCTGGCCTTAAAGGGTGTGAAATTCCGGCCGCTCAGCGCCGAGCAGCTGCTTCGCCGCAATCTTCTGGTGTACGGCGCCGGTGGTGTCGTAGCGCCGTTCGTGGGCATCAAGTTGATCGATATGGCCATCGGTTCCCTGCGTCTGATCTGAACCCATCGCCACCGCAACGATCCCCATGGCCCGTTTTCTGCACATCCGCTTCTGGCTGCCGCTCCTTCTCGTGGCCGGCACTCTCCTGCTCGCGCCGCTGTTTCGCAGCAGCCAGCCCCCCCTTCAGAGCCACGCCCTGGCCCTTCTGCTCTGCGGCACCGCCGCCCTCTCGGCCTACCTGTTCGCCGTGATCGCCCAACCGGAGAAATTCTGATGTCCTTCACTGCCCAACTACTGCGAGGGCTGCGCGTCACCCTCCTGCTCTGGCTGCTCACCGTGGTGGTAGTCACCCTGCCGATGCTCGCCCTGGCGCGGCTGGTGGCACCGGATGCGGCTAGCGGCAACCTGCTGCGCACGGGCGATCAGGTGGTGGGGGCACGCCTGATCGGCCAGAGCTTTCGCTCCAACCGCTACCTGCATGGCCGGCCAGCTGAGGCACCGAACCTGGCCGCCAGCAATCCTGAACTGGCGAAACGTGTGGCCGATGCCGCCAGCCGCTGGCAGACCGCAGGAGTAGCCCAGCCCGCCCCCGACCTGCTGCTCGATTCCGCCTCCGGCGTCGACCCCCACATCAGCCTTGCGGCGGCACGCCAGCAGCTGCCTCGCCTGGCTCGCGAACGCCAGCTGTCCGTGGCTGAGCTGGAGGGCCTGCTGCGCCAGGCCCAGGTAGGCCCTCTGGGTCTGCAGGCCATTGAGCCCGTGGTGAACGTGCTCAGCTTCAACCTGGCCCTAGACAGCCTGCGGCCGTCATGATCCGCTCCACCCACCGGCGCGGCCGCCACAAGGTGTTCATCGGCATGGCGCCGGGTGTGGGTAAGACCTGCCGCATGCTCCAGGAGGGCAAGGAGATGTTGCGGGAAGGAACCGATGTGGTGGTGGGCCTGCTGGAAACCCATGGGCGCGTGGAAACGACGCGACAGGCCGAGGGGTTGGAGCAGATCCCGCGCAAACTCATGCGCTATCAGGACGTGGAACTTGAGGAGATGGACGTGGGTGCGTTGCTGGCCCGCCGGCCTCAGCTGGTGCTGGTGGATGAACTCGCCCATACGAACGTGCCGGGCAGCGAACGGGAGAAGCGCTGGCAGGACGTGGAGATGCTGCTGCTCTCAGGGATTGACGTCTATTCGACACTCAACATCCAGCACCTCGAAAGCCTCAACGACCTGGTGGCCGAACTCACCGGAGTGGTGGTGCGCGAACGCATTCCCAACCGGGTCATGGAGCTGGCCGATGAGGTGGTGCTGGTTGATGTGACCCCGGAGACGCTGCAGGAGCGGCTCAGGGAGGGGAAGGTCTATGCGCCAGAAAAGGTAGGCCAGGCGCTGAGCAACTTCTTCCAGCGCCGCCATCTCGTGGCCTTGCGGGAACTCTCGTTGCGCGAGGTAGCCGATCGCGTTGAGAACGACATCCTTCCCTCTCTGACGTCTCTGCGCGAACGGGTCATGGTCTGTCTGGCCAATTACCAGACCAGCAAACGCCTATTGCGCCGCGCGGCCCGACTGGCTGCGTCGATGGATGCTCCACTTTTGGCCCTGACGGTGCAGGACCCCAATCGATTTCTCAGTCGCGAGGAATCGTTGATTCAGGAAGAATGCCGCCAGCTCTGCGACGACGTGGGCGGCACCTTTCTGCGGGAGGAGAGCGCAGACATTCTCCCCACCATCGCCCGGATGGCTCAGGAGAAACGCATCACCCAGATCGTGCTGGGTCAGACGATGCGCTCACGCTTCAAGGCCCTGTTTCGCCGGCCCCTTTCCGAGCGACTGCAGCACCAGCTGCGGGGGCTCAGTATCGACCTGCATCTGATCTCTGAGGGGCTGCCGGCCCAGCCTGTGCATGATCCAGAGCCATGACACGCACTGCTCTGCCGATCGGCCTGGTCTGGGTGATCTGGTTTGTGATCCTGCTGGTGGAGCTGGCAACGCCTCCGGCTGTGGTGCTCGGCATTCTCTATGCGGCCCCCCTGCTGCTGGGAGCGGCCCAGCGCACAAGCCAGCAGTCGTGGCGTTTTCTGCTGATCTGCTGCTCGTTCACCCTGGTAAACCTGCTGCTCCCGCAGCCGATCGATCACAACTTTCTTGTGGTGCTGATCAACCGTCTGCTGGTCTGCTTTGTCCTTGGCGTGACCACGGTGCTTGTGGTGCGCAACCAGACCCTGCAGAGACAGCGCACCGCTCTGGACGTGGAACTGGCAGAAACGCAGCTGCGCAGTGATGTCATCGCCACCCTCGCCCACGACCTCAAAACGCCGGTGCTCGGCACCCTGGCCTCTCTGTCGATGCTGGAGGACGTGCCGGCGGTGGAGGCGATCCGCAACAGCCAGCAGCGCTGTCTACGCCTGATCAACGACTTGCTGGCGGTATTTCGGGCCGAGCAGGACGGTCTGCGGCCCCAGCTGGAACTCTGCAACCTGCTGGCGATTGCTCAGGAAGCGTTGAGCACCGTGGAGCCAATTGCCGCTCAACGGCAGATCGCACTGGTGTTGCGCCAGCCCAAGGCCGGGCTGAACCCGATGCAGCTGAACGCCGATCCTTCCCTGCTGCGCCGCCTGCTGGAAAACGTGCTGCTCAACGCCGTGCATCACAGCCTGCGCGGCGAGCGTGTGTGGCTGCAGCTGAACCACAAGAAGGGGTGCTGGGAGCTGGAAGTGCTCGACGGCGGCGCCGGCTTCCCCCCCGAGGATCTGCCCCGGCTGTTTCAACGCTTCTCGCAGACCGGCGCCAACGCCCGCGGCACCGGCCTCGGGCTCTATCTCTGCCGGCTGATCAGCGAAGCGCATGGCGGGAGCATTCGTGCAAGCAACTGTCCCGGTGGAGGCGCCAGGGTTGTGGTGGAACTCCCCGGGGAGGAGAGCTGAGCGTGCGGCTACTGCTCATCGAGGACGACCAGGCCTACCAACTGGCGATGGCAGCCCATCTCCAACAGCTGGATGGAGTGGATCACGTGCACGTGGCAGGTGATGGCGAACAGGCCCTGGAGTTCTTGCAAAGTGAGCGGATCGATCTGGTGCTGCTGGATCTGATGCTGCCCGGAATGGGGGGGCTGGTCACCTGCCGCCACATCACCAGCTCCACGGCCGTGCCGGTCCTGATCCTCACCAGCCAGGACGACCCCGGGTGGGTGCAGCAGATATGGCAGGCAGGCGCCCGCGGCTACCTGCACAAAGAGAGGGGGTTTGAGCAGGTGGAGATGGCCCTGGCATCTTTGATGGCCGGAGCAAGCTGGTGGGATCTGCGGGCTACGGCGGCGCTGCAGCGTTCAGACCACGATCCGGCCATCGCCGCACCATCGCACCAGAACGAACAGCTGAACGAACTCACTCAACGAGAACGGGAGGTGCTGGCCTGCCTGGCGGATGGGGACAACAACAGAAGCATCGCCCAGCGGCTGGGAATAGGAGAAGGAACTGTGCGCAGTCACGTGCACTTGCTGCTGCAGAAACTGCAGGTGAACAATCGAACTCAGGCTGCTCTGCTCTGGCTGGGTCAGGTGCCTAACGACGCACACCAGATCCAGTCCACAGACAGCTGTGATCCCCAATCAGGAAAGCAGTAAGACACCCATAAACACCGCAGGAGGGCTGGATCAGCGATGGCCGTCAGGTGCTCCATTTCAACCCGGTTCGCTACAGCCGCTACTCCCAAGCCCTGGAGCTCACCACCGGCGAACTGATCCCCGGCAAGGCGCCGCTGCTCAAGTGCCGCAAGGAGATCAGAAGGGAGGAGGCGATCAAGCTCTGGGCCGAGAAGCGGAAGGCTGGCTGGCAGGTCTGCACGCCGCAGTAGACGCCGCTATCTGCTCTGCTGTCCCGTTGATGCTCTCTGGCGCGCAGGTCGCCCAGAGCAACAGGAGAGCGAGGAGGGGGGGTGTGCCGGCAGGGCACTGGCGATCGCGTCACTCGGCCTGGCCCCAGCGCCAGCCCAGCCATGGCCGCCACCCTTCTTTCGCTCCCGCCGGACTTTCCTGCGATAGCTAACTGGTGATCATTGCCCAGCAGGCCAAGCTGGTGGTTGGTTATATGCAGCCATGGCCCAGCAGAACAATGGTTGCGGTATCGGTTGCGGTGGCCTGCTGGCTTTGCTGGCCATGGGGTTTGTGCTGGCCTACTGGCATTTCTTTCTGATTGCGGCCGTGCTGGTGGCAGCCATCGCAGCGGTGGTCTATACCGTTCTGCTCTACAACCAGCAACAGCTCAAGCTGGTCATGCAACAGGTGGAACAACGTTTTCGCCATGACCCCTGCATGGTTCAGCAGCGGTTTGGGGCAATCGACTCTCTCAACGTGGCCGGTGATCTCTACACCCCCAGGATCAATGTGGTGTGCCGCACGGTTGACTCAGATAGCAACGAACTCCATTCCAGCGTTATCTCCACCAGCATCAGCCCGCCGGTAGAGCGCAGCCGGTTGCGGGCAGCCAGCGGTGTGACCACCTGGCTGCAGAGCGCTGGGATCAGCCTGCTCGATGACCTCTCGGTGGAGGCCAAGGCGGTGCGCGCTGCCATGGCTTGCCTCAAGGAGCGCCATTGGACTGCCGATGCGCTCACCAAGCTGGCTGGGCTGACGTCAGCGCTGGTGGAAACACTGGAGAAAGCCGAGGGCAATGAACTGCTCGAATCGGCAATTCCCCAGTTGCAGCAGGCGCTGACTGCCTTTGAGGCGGAGGAGTACAAGCTGCGGCAGGCCCACGCCAGCGCTGCCGAGATGCTGCGCAAGCTGAATGACTTCCTAAGCGTGCCGGCCAGCATCCGGCCGATTCTCAACTTCGATCTCGATCAGCTGTTTGATCCCCAGCGCTTCTCTGACCTCGAGCAGTCGTTTTCTGAGGTGGTGCTGCTGAACGATGCCTTCCGCCAGCTCTCAGAAGATCGCCTGGCCTGAGCCGTCAGCGCAACCAGCCCCTGGCCGTCGCCAGCCGTGAGGCCTCCTGCACCGCCTCGATGCAGCGATGGGCGCGGCGTTTGGCATCGTCCTGCCCCTGGGCCCGCAGTACATATGCCTCCATTGCCTCGGGCGTTTCGATCAGAGCCAGCAGGCCAGCGGTTCGTGCAGCTAAGGAGCCAGCAGCAAGCAGGCGGCTCACCAGGCCGTGCTCCCACAGCTGCTCCCCAGTGGAGCTGGGTGCAAACAGCTCCTGGCGCAGCACCTCCAACAACTGCTGCTTAAGGGCATCAAGCTGACCGGGCCTTAGCCGGCGGCTGTTGGGCAGCCCTTCCGCTCTCCCTGCAGGGATCACGGCTGGACGATCCGGCGCATGCTCCACGCTCCAGCTCAGGCCCGTGCCCGGAACTCCCACCGTGGTGCGCGCACCACCACTTCTGGCCACGGGGATGTTGAACGAGGCACCTCGCCCGCCCACTGAGATCGAGCTAAGTCCACCCTTGCTGAAGTTGAAGCGCAGCGGGCCTAGGCGGGCAGAACGTCGAAAGCGAAACGGCATGGCAATCAGCGGCTCTTGACGCAGTACCCACCTGATGAATACCAACCCAGTGGGCATCCCTTGCCGCTCTTTTGAATAGCTTCCCGCTCGTTACTGGGGCTGCTGAGGCAGTAGTTGCCAGAGGAATAGAAGCCCAGCGGGCAGCCAGCACCACTTTTCTCAATGGCGCGGCGGGTGTTGCCCCCGGAGCTGGGCACGCAGTAGCCGCCAGATCTGTAGTAGCCAAGCGGGCAGCCTCCCACTTTGGGCAGCGGTTGAACCGGCTGCTGGGCCAGCGCCGCGCTGGCACTCAGCAGCATCCCGGCTGCAATCAACAGTTGCTTACGCATCGCTGGTGGGCTTTGCCAGTTCATCGAGCAGGCGGCTCACCAGGTCACCACGGCTGTGCAGACCCCACTCCTTACGCAAGTCATCCAGCCACACCAGGGTGGATTGGCGCAGCTCAACGCTTATCCGCACATAGGGATCGTCACTGGAATCGCCTGGGGACATTTGCCGGTGGCTTGGAGTTCCAACGATCGGTCTGCTGCTGCACTTGTGCAAGAGCAATGGGGGCAGACTTGAGCAACCAATAGCCGAGGGGCGAGCGCGCGATGCCCACCAACACCCAGATGGAGGGCTGCATATCCAGCGAGCGTGGTGCGCTGGTCTTCTGGTCACCGGAGGTGCAGCAGCGCAAGCCAGTCAGCAAAGTTCAGATCATTGATGTTTTCTCCCTGCAGGTCGTCACTGGCTACACCCGTGACCCCCAAGGTCGGTTGTTGCTGGAGTCCCAGCCATCAGTGGCTGCTGGCCGCAGCTGGAGCCTGGCCAAGGCTGCGCAATTGATCCGCAACGATGCCCGCCCGCACCGCTGGGTGGCCTTGCAGCTCGATAAACGGGCCTGGGGCCTGTTCTGGGCAGGGGGTGGGCTCCAGCACTGTCGTGAGTTGCTAGCCCAGCAGGTCCCTGCATCGGACATCTCCAGCGCACTGGTCGCGGCAACCCCAGAAGCCCTGCTGCGACTGGTTCTAGATCTTGGTACTGATCTGCCCAGCCCTACTCACAGCCCTGCTGCAAAGCCTGCCAACGATCAGCACAAGGGGCTGTGGCGGATAATCGCTTGGACATCACTGGCCTGGCTGACTGTCCTTGGCATGACCGTTGCAGGTTTTCTTACCGCGCTGGAGCGTCAGGACCGCAAGTTGGAGCTGCTGCTCGAGCGCACAGCCCCAAGTTCCGGGATGCGTTGAGCGATTCAGCTTTGCGGCTCTGCTCAGCTATCGGGGTGTTGGGCCTGGGTTGGCTGAGCGTGCAAGCAGGCCTGGCTCAGCAGCAAGGCTTGAGCGCCACCGTGCTCTCGATCGGCGATGGCGACACCATCCGCGTGCGCCAGTACGGCCGGGCGGTGACCGTACGGCTGGCCTGCATCGATGCACCGGAGACTGCCCAGAGCCCCCACGGCCAGCAGGCTCGCAGCTACCTGCAGCAGAGGCTCCCTGTCGGGCGCGAGGTCAGGCTCGAGGTCAAGACCACCGATCGCTACGGCCGTTCGGTTGCCGAGGTGATCTCTGACATCAACATCAATCTGGCGCTGGTGGAAGACGGCCAGGCCTTTGCCTACCGCCAGTACCTGAGCGGCTGTGATGCCAAGGAGTATCTGGACGCTGAATACCGTGCCAGCCGGCGCCGATACGGGATCTGGCAAGTGGAAGGCGGCATCACCCGGCCCTGGGACTTCCGGCGAGGTCGCCGCTCAGCGGTCATCCCTGATGGCACAACACCAGGCGGCCGGCGTTACCGCTGCAGCGAGATCAGCTCCTATGCCAAAGCCCAGGAGCTGCTACGTCAGGGACACAGCTATCTAGATGGCAATGCCGATGGGGAGGCCTGCGAAGCACTCCGTTGACAGTCATCTTTTCCGACATTTCTAACTGCACTACTGGTTGTTACGGAGGCCTTGGAAGCAAAAGATTTCCTCATGAAGTAGTGGATTGACATATCATGCGGCTTTGGCATATTTTAAAACAAGTGCAAAATTCTCCATGTTTACCGGTCCCGAACTACTCGCCAAAGTCAAGGAGCTAGGCGATGTCTCCAAATCTGAGTTGGTGCGCGAATGCGGCTATGTGAGCACCAAAAAAGATGGCAGCGAGCGCCTCAACTTCACTGCTTTCTATGAGGCCCTGCTAAACGCTAAGGGTGTGAACCTTGGCACCGACAGCGCCGGTCGGAGCACTGGTAAGGGTGGCCGCAAGCTGAGCTACACCACCAAGATCCAGTTCAACGGCAATCTGCTGGTGGGCAAGGCCTACACCGCCATGCTTGACCTCAAGCCAGGCGATGAGTTTGAGATCAAGCTGGGCAAAAAGCAGATCAAGCTGATCCCTTTGGGCAGCGCAGAAGAGGAGTGAGCAGCCGCCAGCGGCGATCCCTTGCACAGTGAAAGCAGGCGCCAGTGAGTTAGGTGCCGGAGCGAGCGCCTGCTTTCATTTGCCTGGCTGCTCCAGAAACCCCCCGGGGTGAGCGGGGGTTTTCAGTTACTGGATTTTTGAGCAACTCTGCGCAGACTCTTGGCCTACCAGTTCTGTCAGCGCGGCAACGGGCAAAGCAAAGGACCAGGCATACGGCAGGTCCGCCAGCCCCCTTTGGTGGTGGATACCTCCACGCCGATCAGTGCAGCGGGGTGGTTGCTTTCAGTAATCGCTTCTACCCAGGCAATGGCATCAGCAATCGCGTCATCAAGGCTGCTGTATTGCGCGTCGAGCTCGCGGTGCGGCTCGCAGCCACCATCAATTAGGCGGTAGCAACGCTCTGCCCCTTGGCTAGTTGAAATCTGCATCCGTTCTCTTTCAGTTCTGCCGGCCGCACCTAGCGGTGCGACCCAGCTCATCACCATGGCTAGCCAGCAAACCACTTGGCTGTATCGAGCAGAACACTTTGATCAGTCGTTACAGCCAACCCCGATAAGCACTGCGCTGCTTGCGGGCACTGGCCTTAGAGCGAGCAGAGCCGAACTGGGGACTAGTGCCGTTACGGCGGCGTCTTACCCAGCTGCCCTGGCGAATCAGGCGGCTATCGGCAGCATTGGCTTGCTGCACTGACACCAAGCTTCCATAGCCCGCCTTATGGCGAGCATTAGCGCGGCTACGGGCCTGGCTTGCACTGCTGGCAGGCACCACCGTGGCGGTGCTCCTGCGGCTCCAAAACGCCAGGTAGTAGCGCCAACTCACCATGGCTTTCAGCTCACCGGCGGCTGTTGCGGCCGCCATTGGTCGTAAAGCCAGCGCGGTATAGCTCACTGGCACTCATTGCCTGGGGGTTGAGCACCTCGCCAAAGCCACCGCTAGCTGCTGGCGTTATGGCCAGTCCAGGTGTCCCTGTGCCCATGGCACCGCGCTGTTGAAACAGGAAGCCATAGACGGGGTGGATGCGCAGCTGATCGAGGAAGTCAGCGGTGCTCAGTGGCCGCCCGTCATCGCCCAGCAACGGCTGGCCCTGGCTGTCGAGTGGTTCGAGCACATCACTCCCGTCCTTGCCGGCGCTGAGGCGAAAGCTCTCCCCTAGCTGACCCTTGAAAACATCAAAGAAGGTGCCGCGCCCGTCGCCGCCAGTGCGGCCCTCGGCTTCTGAGAAAGCGCGCTCCAGCAGCCGTTCCTTGCGCAAGGCCAGCACAAGGGCTTGGGCACCATCGCGTTCGGCAGCCACGGTTGCCACCTTCTTGGCAGATGCCTCCTCCATCTGCCGTTCGCGCAGCTCCACCTGCTGCTCCAGCAGTTGCTTCTGCCGTTCTGCCTCCTGCAGGCGTGAGTATTCCTCCGGGTTGATCTCAGAGAAACGGGTTAGCTGCTGCCGCACACCTCGCAGCTCCTTTTCAAGGTGGTTGGTGCGGCGCCGCTCGGCCTTAAGGGCTTCACTGAGCCCATCCTTCCCTTGAGGGGCTGGCTCATGGGCGCTTGGGGCAGGATCGCTTGCATCTAGCGAATAGATATCGCTGCTGCCAGGCCGTGCTTCAGCCTCACCCCCGTCGTTGGGGTCGTCGGCGTAGGTGTGCGGCTCAAGTTGGTCGTTGCCCTCACCCGCGCTGCGGGCAGTGTTGGTGCTGGAGGCTGTGGTGCTGGTGGCCATGACCCTTCTCGGCTGTCAGTGGAATCGGCAGCCCATCGCGGCGCTGTCAATACCTCTTGCCGAGGCCAATACGTCGTTGGCTCAAGAGGGTTGCCGACTACGTGCTTCCAAGCTGCGAATGGCGTCCAGAACACCGGGCAAGGCTTCCTGGCAGATCAGCAGCACCTGCTCAGCATCCAAATCGAAGTACTGGTGGGCAATGACATCGCGGAATCCCATGGCGCCCTTCCAGTCGATCTCAGGGAAGCTGGCCGCCAGGAGGCCTGGGCGGAGCTTCTCTAATCGCTTTAGAGCTTCCCCGGCTGCCAAGAACTGCATGCAGATCACATCGAGTAGGTCCTGGCCTTCCTCCTGCTCGAGCAGAGCTGGATCGTTCAGGAGGGGCTTTGCCTTGCGCTTGATCCGCTCTAGGGCCTGTCTAAGTGGCGTCAGCAGTAAAAGCAGATCACCACTCACGCGCTGATGCCCTCTTTGAGAATCGCCGCTCGCAGCGCCGGGTTCATCCGCTCTCTCAAGCGCACCAAGTCAATAGGGCGCTGCAGCAGCTGCTCCAGCTCTTCTTTGAGGTGCACCGTCGCAAAGGGTGTGAGCGGGTCGAGTTCCACCCAGACATCCACATCACTGTTTGCGGTGGCTTGGTTGCGAACCGTGGAGCCAAACAGGCCGATGCGTTGCAGCTGATACCGCTGCCGCCACTCGCTCTGGCGCCCGCGCAGAAGCGAAAGGAGCTCCTGAAGGCTGGGTGGTGGTTGCGCGATCGAGCTGGTCATGGAACCAGTTGCATCCAGCCAGTATCGACTAGTTCGGCCGCGCAGTCAGCTCTGCTGACTTGTGACGCCAAGTGCTGGCATACAGGATGACCACATGAGGAACAGGCAGACTTTCGCGCCTGGTTAGGAGCCTTTAAGGCCAAATCAGGTTGAGAGACCAACCAGGGGCCTTCGGAGGTGGTGGGAAGTCGCTGCATGCGTTCACTCCAACCGATTCGGCTTAAGCGTGCCAAACACCCGTTCACCAATCAGCGGCTGCACCAGGCCGCCGATACCGCCTGAGCCGTAGCTGGCGCCGAACTCCAGCACGGTGAACAAGGTGTACTGGGCATAGGGATCAACACCTGCATCACCTGCGGCATTGAGCAGGGTTAGATCACCAAGCCAAATTGCGCCCTCACAAGGGGCCACAACGGTTCTGCCGGCAGTGGAGACACGCCGGCCGTTTTGACTCCACTGCAGCTCCCTACTCAGCCAGATCGCACCAGGGTTTGGCGGCAGCCGGGTGGCACGGCAGATCATCCCTTGAAAGGTGAAGTCACCGGTATCAACACCAGGGCCGTTATCTCTGGCGGTGATGTATCGAGAGCGCTCAAGAAAACACTCGAGTACGTGGCTAGCCACCACAGCAGAGGTGGTGTCACCAGGTATGGCGTTTTCGCCCAGCAGCAGCCGGGCATTGGCAAACGACTGCAAGGGGGTAGGGCCCCAAAGCACTGCGTTGCGCTGGTGCCCACCACTGTTGAAGCGCCGCGGGCTCACCACCTTGCTAAGCGCACCTACCGGCGCAAACACCTCGAGATCCATCGCTCAACCCCGCAGCAGGGCCGCGCTGCCAGTCATCCCGGCGGCAGCAGCTGTGAACTGAACCCAGCTGGCAAGCCCTGGCACCAACAGGCTCAGCTGTTCGGCGTAGCCGCGCCGCTGGTTAAGCAGGGCCGCCGCGCTGGAGCAGGGATTGGCATAGACGGTCTCGCTCTCCTGGCGCAGCAATGCCGTGTCGTAAGCGATCACGTCGGCTTTCTGCAGCGGGGCATCGCCGCCGGCTGCAACCGAACCCGCGATCGGCCCGGAGGAGGACTGCTTCTCGATTGCCTGTTCCTGCTCAGCTCCCCCCACCAGCAACTGCTGATCGATCAGGGCCACCGCATCAAGCAGGGCGCGGGCGCTGAGCACTCCAGCTGGGTGGTGGCGCTCCAAATCCGCCATTGCCCGCCCGATGGCGTCCAGGCAGGAAACTGTTGCCGGCAAGGCCAGCGCCTGGCGGATGGCTTCTTGATCCTGCGGTTGCCAGCTCACCGCGGAGCCTGAATTCAGCAACGGGCCAACTACGCAGCATCGAGGGCCATTGCCGACCATGCAAAAACCTGTATTACAGTTAGTCCATTCGTCGTACTGGGTTAGCCCTGCGGGCCATGCCGCTCACCGTCAGGCTCGATTCCGACACCGAGCACTTTCTCAATGACCTGCTGGACGAAACCGGCCAGGACAAAAGCTCTCTGATCCGCCAGCTAATCCGTGAGCGCTGGCAGCAGGGGCAGCCACGCCCCTCCATCACCCAGCAACTGGGAGGCCATCCCGAGGCCTTCCTCGACACCCTGCCAGCCGGCAGCGCGGAGCGGCAGCAACGGCGCCGGCTGCTTGGTCAGCACCTACAAAAGCGCCGAGCGGAGCGGAGCTGATGCAGCGGATCTTGATCGATTCCGGCATCCTGCTGAGCTACTACCAGCAGCAGGAACCTCTCCATCAAGCCGTTATCGCCTTCTTTGACCAGAACACTGCTCAGCTCATCACCTCACCTATTTGCATCGCTGAGGTGCTCTGGCTGCTTGGTAGTCCAGGCGACCCCCGTGTGCTGGCTGCTCAAAACCACCTGCTTACTGCTGTGAGTCGTGGTGGCATTGAGGCCATCAACCTGCTTCCAGAGGACTATTCCCGTGTCGCCGAGCTCAACGGGCGCTACGCAGACCTGCCAGGTGATTTCGCTGATCTCACCTTGGTGTCCCTCTCTGAGCGGCTTGATATCGCTGAGATCCTCACGCTTGACAGCGACTTTGATGTCTACAGGCGTTTCCGCAAGCAACCCTTCTGCCGGATTCCCCTTGGCTGAGCAAAGGCCCTAGGTAGATGCCGGGGCAATTCCGGCCAGATCCCCCAGCCATTGCCGCAGGGCCTGCTCGCTGATGATTCCTCGCTCCTGCAGCTGCAGCATCTCGCTCACAGTTGGTTGGGGCTTAGGTGCTGGTGCCAGCGGGCTGATCTCCACCGTCAAAGCCGGGCCTTCCTGCACGGGTAGCGGTTCACCGGTGATGGCGCACCAGTGCTGCAGCAGAGAAGAGAACATCGAGGCCTTTTGTATCGCCTGGCTCTGCAGCAGGGCATAGGCCTGGGAAGCGGCCATTGAGATCTCCATCGCCGTGCGCGGTGCCCCCTGGGCGGCAGCTGGGATCAAGGCATCACGGCGCATGCCTTGATCCAGCGATTCCAGCCAGGCGCGGTGTTCGGCTAATGAGCGGGCCTGGATCTCAACGAACTGGAAGCTGGCTCCCTCCGGTAGGTCGATGACGCTGTTAGGTCCCAACACCACCGGCTCACTGGCTGAGCTACTGCCCATCGGGCCAGCTACACCGGTGCGTACTCCTACCGGCAGTGCCGTTCGGTACAGCAATTCCTGGTAGTCGCTTTGGCAGCGGAACTGGTTGAGGTACTGGTGCGCCAAGCCCAGGTGGGGCAACTCCCCCTCGCCAAAAGCTGCGCCATGGCTGGCGTACCAAATCGCGGGTAGTTGGTTGATGCCGCGGTAGTGGCGCTGATCAAGGCGTTGCGTGCGCCAGCCGCTGGGGACCTGGGGATCAGCCACCAAGGTCTTGGTGCTCAGGTCCATGCCAGCCCCACCGGGATCATCGGCACCAAGGGAAGCCGTCAGGTACTGCCAGGGATGCAGCGGTGAATCATGTGCCGACGGTGTGTCGGTGGTTGGGTTAGGAGCATTGGGGCGCCGCTCCCGCCAGGTGATCGCATCTGGCAGGGCATGGTTGCCAGGGAGCTGCCAGAGCAAAACATCTCCCCGCTCGATAAGCAGCAGCCGCGGCAAGGAGAGCCGGTCGCCATTGCGCAAGGCCTGCTGGCGATCACCCTCACTAGGCCAGAGGTGAACCGGTGGGATCACACCTACAAGGGCAGCACCGTCCCTCAGCACCAGCAAATCGGCGGCTTCTAGAAACACCCCCAGGTCGGTGCCGCAGCCATCCACATCACTGATCACCGCCTGCAGCGAAACCGGCAGCTCACGCCAGTGACTGGAGGCCAGCATTCCAGCAAAGGTGCGCAGGGCATCGCGGAAGAAGCCCGATGGCAGGGCCGCCTCTACCCGGCGGCGATAAGCGGATTCAGGTTCGCGTTCGCCTCGGGGTAGGTAGTGCTCACGGCGGCCCGAAAGCAGGTGCCAGCAGTCCTGCACCAGCTGCAGGCGGGGCAGCAGTGCCGCCAAGGCCTGGTGGAGGGAGATCGGCAATTCAGGCTCCATCCACCAGGGCACTCGGCTGCTAGCTCTTGCCGCAGCAGCTCAGTGCTGCTTGATGACAAACGGCAGACAGAGAACCTAAACTGCTCTCATGAAGCCCTTTCGCTGGAGCAGTGATAAAAACCAGCAGCTTGGTGACCAGCGGTCCATCCATTTCGAGGCTGTTGTGGTGGCCATCGAAACTGGAGGCTTGCTCGATGTGTTGGCCCACCCCAATCCAGAGCAATATCCCGGCCAGCGCATCCTTGTTGTTGAGGTGAATCAATACGTCTACCTCGTCCCCTACGTGGAAGACGACGACTACCTCTTTCTCAAAACGATTATTCCCAGCCGCAAAGCCACACGCGACTACCTCCGTCAAGACACGCCATGACGATGCAAAGCCACCTTCCCGCTAACAACGACTTACTCGATCAAGACGAGCGTGAGCTCCTAGAAGCTGTGGAGTCGGGCACGCTGCGTTCAATTGCCACTCCTGATCTACTCAATCAGCTCAGAGAGTCAGCCCAGGTCACCGGCCAGAAGGACCAACGAATCAACATCCGGCTTTCCGGTACTGACCTAGAGGCCTTGCGCGTCAGGGCGCTGCGGCTGGGTATGCCTTACCAAACCCTTATCAGCAGCGTCTTACATCGCTATATCAGCGGCGAGCTCAGGGATGAGCAGCTGCTCTGATCCGTCTCTTGGGTTTCCATCGTCATTGGGACCACCTGCACAGCACAGGCCTCCTCCTGCAGCAGCCTCTGACCTCTGGCACGCAGCCCCCCAGCTGACCTGAGCGGAGATCAAAAACCCCTTGTCGAGCAGGTAAATGCGCTTGTCTTCGACTTAGAGGGGGCCACTTGTGCAGATATGGGAAAAGACCTATGGCCTGAACCGCTGCACTAAGCCCCCAGCATTTGCAGCCATCCCTGGGATTAACGAGCAAGAACTTCACCATTCCGCAGCCAACCCAGCAGAATGCCTACAGCACGTAGGAACACCATGCAGGCATTTTCGGTGCGCCAGCTCAAGAGCAACCCTTCCACGGTCCTCAAAGCCGCAGAGGCTGACGCCATGGCGTTGGTGACCAGCCACCAGCAACCCACCGCCTTAGTGGTGGCACTGGACCGCCTGGGTCTTCCCGATACGGCTGCGGTGCGCTCGGGTCTGGCGCTGTCACTGTTTCGCTCCGGTTCGATCTCGGTTGGATCAGCAGCACAAATCGCCGGGCTGCCCCTGCCTCGCTTCTTGGAGATCCTCTCCTCTTTAAAGATCCCTGTTGTGGAAGCTGAGCAGCGTGAACTGGATGCCGATCTGGCTGCGGCACGCCGCTGGTTTGGCGAGCACGCCTGAGGGCCAGCACAGATGAAGGTTGTAATCGCTGATGCAGGCCCGCTGATTGGGCTGGCCCGCATCGATCAGGTTGCGTTGCTAGCTGGTTTGTTTGGCAAGGTATGGATCACTGAGGTGATTGCGGCAGAAATCGGCCTGGGGTCTGCCGCTACGGGAACCCCGGCCTATCCAGGTGTGGAGTTACTTCAGGGAGCCTTTGAGCAGGGCTGGCTGCAGATCGCACCAGCTCTGGCGCAGGGCATTGATCCATACAGGCCGCTCAACCCCGGGGTGGATGCAGGAGAAGCCAGTGCGATTGGCTTGGCCCTGAGCCAGCAGGTTGCCGGCCAGTCGGTTCTTTTGGTCGTAGACGACCGATGCGGTCGCGCAGAAGCTCGAAACCAGGGGCTAGCAATCATTGGCACCGCTGCAGTGCTCGTGCTTGCAAAGGAACGGGGACTGGTGAAAGTTTGCTCGCCTCTGCTATTTGCACTACGGGATCAGGGCTATTACCTCAGTGATGCATTGGTGGCAGCGATTCTCAAGCAAGCCCAGGAGGATTAAAGCTCGAATTCCTGAATTGGAGAAGCCATTGCCACCACCCGGACCGAGCAAGCGGCTGCGATCTCAGCCCAACGCTCCGGTGTGAGCCCCAACTGCTTGGGGATCTGATCTGCGGCTATGCCCTGCCGCAGCAACTTCTGCCCTCTGGCATGTAGCTCCCGCCAGCGACCTGGCACTGAAATCAGAAAACCCTTATCGCGCAGGTAGTGGGTGATCTCGCCGTTCACAAACGGTCTGGCGTAAGCGATGAAGTTGGAGCTGCTGCGGTTCACCCGCTTGCAGTCGTAGCGGCGTGAGGCCTTGATCAGCCCAATTGCTGCCAGCTGCTCGAGGTCTTCTTTGGGATGGCCAGTGCGGCGGGCGTAGTTGCCCGCCACCTTGGCCGCAAAGTGCAGATGCTCAACCACCAGGGCATCAGCAGCGCCGTGGGGCGAACGGCAGGGTCGCTGCCGGCAGTGTTTTTGGTAGGTAGGGCTCATGGCAGGGCGGCAGTGAGGGGATGGGGGCTATGCCCCCATCAGCGGGAGAACAGCAACGGTCTTGCGGCAGTGCTGCCGCTGCCACGCCAGTGCTGGTTTTGCAGCCAGATCACCCCCTGGCAGAAGGCATCCACCAGGTCGTCATGGGCGGCATTGGGAAAACCCAGCAGCTCAGTGATCAAGTCGTCGTTGCCAGGGCAGAAGCCCAGTTGGCCGGCCTCAAGCAAGGGCGCAACGGCATGGGCGCGGCTGGCCTTGCTGCCTGCTGGCCGCACTGCGATAAGTCCAGGGATTTGGCGCTGGAGCAGCTGACAGACCGCCGGGCCATTGGCGGCGTCTTCTATCAACACCGCATCGGGGCCTAGCCCCTGCGCTTTAAGCGTGGCCAGGCACTGGCCAAGGAATTTGACAACACCCGGCAAGTCGAGGTGGTGGTGCTGACTCCAGAGCACCTCAATGCGGTGACTCGGTGCTGCTGATCTAATGGGCGCACCTACCGGTGTGACTGCTCCACTGCGCGTAGAAGCAGCGGTGCGATGCAGTTGCAGGCCCTGGCCATGGGCCTCAACTGCAGGGTGAACAGCTCGCTGTTCTGCAACCAGACCGAGCAGCACAAAAGCGCAGTAGTCGTTGCCCTCGCCGCCCTTAAAGCTCAGGTCACAGCTGAGCACCAAAGGGGAGAAGGGCTTCTGCTGGCCCCTCTGCTGATTGCCCTTATGGGGCTGGCTCCTTTGCAGTGTCTGCAGCAGCCAGTGCCGCTGAAAAAGCAGACCCTCAGCTGGTGATGGTCGCTGCTGGTAGAGGGCATTCCACCAGTAGCTACCGGCGCGGATGCGGATCTGCTCAAGCTCCGCGGCAGGAAATCGCTCTGGGCAAAGCGGTTGACCAGGCTGGCGCCAATCAGGCTCAAGGCTGCACGTATCTGGAAAGCGCAGTTGCTGGGCTGGGTGTTCAGCAAGGGCGGGCAGGTTGAGCACCTGCCAGTACTGCGGTGCGGCGCCACTTTCCTGTTCCAGCAGCCACCCGATCAGGTCGTCCTGATGCCAGCGGGTGAGCACCACCACCTGGGCGGCGCCAGCGGCGCCATTTACGCCTGGTTCCGATCTAGTCAGCCAGACGGATTGGAACCACTCGATCAGCTTCTGGCGTTGAGCTGCGGAGTTGGCATCTTCTGGCCCCTTGTAGGGGTCATCAATGATCCCAAGGGCATAGCCCTTGCCGGTAAATGGTCCCCGCACTCCAGCCGCGATGCAGCCACCGCGCTCGGGGGTGAGCCAGTTACCAACGGCGGTGGAGTCTTTGGAGAGGGGATGACCCACCGCGCGGTAGTAGTGGCGAGTGTCCCGCGTCAAGCCCCTTGGCCTATTGGCGTCAATCAAGTTGGCCGGTTAGGGGAACTGATCGCCTCCCGGTTGTCGCCGGCGACAACCGGGAGGCGATGACGCTGGAGGCGACACGAAAACTG